>ENA-ORTJ01001812-ORTJ01001812.1-human-gut-metagenome-genome-assembly--contig:-NODE-1812-length-12902-cov-4.017592_pt1 | contig 12902 bp, 8 predicted proteins | sample MGYA00242069_ERZ509187 | MGnify/ENA primary metagenome ERZ509187 (study PRJEB26280, sample SAMEA2338779) | human gut metagenome | biome: human gut; feature: human-associated habitat; material: faeces... | reverse complement strand
ATCGAGGACCCGTTTGGCGGATACACCCCGGGCATCAACGCTCATAAGGGATGTGAATAACGTGGGGGCTATTACTCCGGGTGTGCGTTTGCACGACCTTCCACAGGGGACCGTCGAGGAACGCATCCGCATGGCGGGAGAGCTGGGCTTTTCGTGCATTCAGCTGCCGAGCAAGGTGCTCTACGCATCGATGGGGATCGATCGAGGCGGCCTGACCCGCGAGCTTGCCGACCATTTGCGTGCGGTGCTCGACGAGGCGGGCGTTTCGGTCGCCGTGCTCGGCTGCTATAAGAATTTGGCGACGCCCGATCGCCAACAGCTCATGGATAACATTGCCGAGTACGAGGCATGCCTGAACTTTGCCCAGATGCTCGGCGGATGCCCGGTTGGCACCGAGACCGGTCGCCCCAATGCGCAGAACCGCGTTGCTGACGACCGCATGACCGATGGGGCACTCGAAGCGTTTACAGACGGGCTTGCACGCGTCTGCGATCGGGCCGAGGCCGTGGGCGGGCAAATTTTGATTGAGCCCGGTTGGAACGAGACGGTTAATACTCCGGATCGCTGCCGTGAGGTGCTGGAGCACGTCTCGAGCCCGTCGCTCGGCGTGATCTACGACCCGGTATCGCTGCTGCACCCCAGTGTCGTTGACGAAGCGCAGGAAATCACCGCGCGCATGCTCTACTTATGCGGCAGTAAGATCCGCGCGCTGCACGCCAAGGATTTTGAGGTCGTTGATAACGAGGACGAAGCCGGTTGGTGCGACGGTACGGGTTCGCGCCTGGTGTGTCATGGCGTGGGCGAGACGGGACGATATGACTTTGAGCCTGTGGTGGCCTGGGCGGCTGCCGCCTGCCCTGGGATTCCCTGCGTGGTCGAGAACAGCGTACCGGCGACGGCGGCTGACTGCCTGGCGACACTCGAGCACATGTCTGCTCGCTGCGGGGCTTCTCATCGCGAGTTATAGCATTGGCTTTTGTCGTGTCGGCAGATTGAGATTACCTGTATGGGGGCGGCGGTGAAGGGTCTTTATCGTCGCCCCCATTGGATTGCATTAAAAAGGGGAGTTGCGTGGCTATCCACATTGTCGAAGAGGCGAATCGTTGCCTAGGTTGTAAAAGGGCGTTCTGTCAGATTAAGGGCTGCCCGGTTCAGACGCCTATTCCGCAGGTCATCGACCTGTTCAAACAGCGTCGTCTAGAAGAAGCGGGCGAGCTGCTGTTCCAGAACAATCCCATGAGCGTGGTCTGCTCTATGGTGTGCAACCATTCGGGCCAGTGCGAGGGTGCTTGCATTCAGGGCCGCAAGGGCACACCCGTGCATTTCTCGAGCATCGAGAACTATATCTCGACAGCGTATTTGGATCGTAAGGAGTGGAAGCCCGCGCCGTCGTGCGGCAAACAGGTTGCCGTGGTCGGTTCCGGTCCCGCCGGTATTACCGTGGCCATTAAGATGGCCCAGCTGGGCTGTGCCGTCACGGTATTTGAACAGCGCCCCGAGATCGGCGGTGTGCTGGAGTACGGTATCCCCGAGTTCCGCCTGCCCCGTGCGCTCGTACAAAAGTACCGTCACGTGATGTGCTCGCTTGGCGTGCGCGTGCGCCCCTCGACCACCATCGGCGGCGCACTGCACATCGATGACCTGCTACGTGACGGCTACGACGCGGTCTTTGTCGGTACCGGTACCTGGCGAGCTCGCAAACTGGGTATTCCCGGCGAGTCGCGCGGCAACGTGCTGTTTGGTATCGATTACCTGGTCGATCCTGCGAGCGTGGCAATCGGGCAGAACGTGGCGGTCATCGGTGCCGGCAATGTTGCCATGGATGTTGCCCGCACAGCCCTGCGCTCGGGCGCTCGCAAGGTCACCGTGTATGCCCGCTCGCGCCATATCTCGGCCATCGATGATGAGGTGGAGCTGACCGAGCTTGACGGTGCCGAGATTGTGTGCGGCAAGGCGATCTGTGCCATCGACGATAACGGTCCGGTCTTCGAGACGGCTATCTTCGACGAGGAGAATAACGTGGTGGGGTACGAGGAAGAGCTCGACCATGCGTCTGCCGACACAGTTGTGATTGCGGCTTCGCAGGTGCCCAAAGACAAGCTTGTGCTTACGACGGGTGGTCTGGAGACCGACCATCGCGGCCTGCTTTCGGTCGACGAGAACGGCATGACCACCGTGCCCGGCGTCTTTGCCGCCGGCGACGTGGTTAACGGCCCGCTGACGGTTGTTCACGCCGTAGCCGGCGCCAAGCTCGCCGTCGAAGGCATGACTGCCTATTTGGGTCTCTAACACATCCCATCCATTAGTTGCGGTGAAATACGGACTGTTTTGGCTGCCAAAAGCCTCGATTGCTCCGTATCTCACCGCAACTTTTTGCGGGGTGGGCTAGAGACGCTGCATGCGGTACCCGACACCCATGTGCGTCTGAATCATCTTGGGGTGAGAGGGGTCTGCCTCGATCTTCTTGCGCAGGGTGCGCATGAACACGCGCAGGCTCGCCAGATCGCTGTCCCAGCTCGTGCCCCATATCTCGTGGGTGATGAAAGTGTGGGTGAGCACCTTGTCGACGTTTTTCGCCAGAAGGACGAGCAATTTGTACTCGGTTGGGGTGAGCGAGAGCTCGCGTCCGTCTTTCATCGCGTATCCCGCGGCGTAGTCGATATGCAGCGGACCGTTGTCAAACGTGCTCGCTTCTGTCGACTCGCTCGACGCCATCGAGGAGCGCCTCAAATTCGCACGGACGCGCGCAAGCAACTCATCCACAGAAAAGGGCTTGGTGAGGTAGTCGTCTGCCCCTGCGTCAAGTGCTGCAATCTTGTCGGAATCTTCGGTGCGGGCCGAAATGACGATAATGGGGACTGCCGACCAGCTTCGGATCTTCGTGATGACCTCGATACCGTCAATGTCGGGAAGGCCGAGGTCGAGCATGATGAGGCTGGGGCCGTGCGACACCGCATCCATGATGGCGGCCTGGCCGTTGCAAACCTTGCTCACGACATAGCCGTGGAGGTCAAGCGCGGTCGAAACGAGGTTTTGAACGGTCAGGTCATCTTCGACCAGGAGGATGCGTGGCTTAGCGGCATTATTCATGAATCTCGATCTCCTCGGCGGGCAGGGTAAAACGAAAGATGGCCCCATGGGGGTGGTTGTCGCGAACTTCGATGACGCCGCCATGCGCCTCCACGATGGAGCGGCAGAGCGACAGCCCAAGGCCGATGCTTCGACGCGAATCCACGGGCCGCGTATTGCTTGAGGTGAAGAAGCGCTCAAAGATATGAGGCTTGTCGCAGTCTGCCACACCCGGCCCATCGTCTGCGACGTCCACCACGACGAACGCACCCTCGCGACGTGCGCCGATGGTGACAGTCGAGTCCTCGGGCGTGTATTTGAAGGCGTTCATGATGAGATTCGTAAGCACCTGCATGATGAGATGGACGTCGATGCGTACCAGCAGGATGTCGTCAGTGTGCTCGATGGTGACGGCACGTCCATGCGATGCTTGGGCGACATGGCTGAGGGCGGCCTCGATGACCTCGTCGATGAGCTCGGATGTTAAGTTGAGGCGAATGGTGCCGTCCTCGACGCGTGTGATGGCGAGGAGGTTCTCCACGGTATCGATAAGCCAGAGGGAGTCGTCGTAGATGGCATCGGCAAGATCGCAGCGTTGTTCGAGGCTGAGCTTCTCGTCGAAGGATTGCCGCAGATCCGGATATAGCCGTGAGGGGTGTCCTCAAATCGTGGCCGATGGAGCGCAAAAGGTTGGCGCGCAGCTGCTCGTTTTTCGCCAAGACCGCAGCCTCTTCGCGCTCTTGCGCCACCCGGTCGCTTTCGAGCGCCAAGGCGCATTCACCTACGATAGATAGGACGATCGAATGCTCGAAGGCTTCGATCTCGCGCCCCTCCAGGGCGATGCCGATGACACCGAATACCTTGTCGCCGGTGCGAACCGCGAGGTAGAGACAGCGCGCCTCAGGCAGGGGCCGCGTGCTTGCGCCCGCGCGCTTGTTGTTGGTGTAGGTCCAGGTTGCAACGGCGCGCTCGTAGTCGGTGAGCAGCGACGCGGATCGGTTTTCGGTGCCAGCGGACTCATAGAGCGCCTTGCCGAGCGTGCCGTGTTCAGCGGGGTAGAAGACCACGTCGAGTTTTAGCAGTTTGACGAGTTGGTTCATGGCGACGCGGGCGCACTCCTCCGCGCTATGGGCTTGCTGCAAGAGCTGGTTCGTTTCGAGGAGTACGCGCGTTTTGAATGCGTTCTCGGCGGATGTACGGGCGTTGTCGGCGATGCGCGCAGTTAACTCGCCGGCGACCATAGCGGTGGCGAACATGATGCCGAACGTGACCAGATAGCTTCGGTCGTAGCTGGCGAGCGAAAACAGAGGCGTGACGAAGCAGAAGTTGTAAAGCACTACAGAGAGCACGCTCGATACGATCGTGCAGATACGCCCCGTCGTGGTGACGGCGGTCAGCAGGGCCGTGAAGATATAGAGGGATATGATGCTGGAATCGGCAAATCCCAGATGGCGGAAAGCCGTGCCGATCGCCGTGGCGGCAAGAGAGAGGGCCAGCGTGCGAAGCACGTTTCGGCTGCTGGGCGGCTGCAGGGCGAGCGCATGGCGGCGTCCTTTGGGTCGGGAGGGCGGAGTCGACTGTTCTGGAATGATGTAAATGTCGAGGTTCGGGGCGAATGTTATGAGCTGTTCTACGAGAGATTTGCGGCCGAAGAGGGCCTGGCGGACGCTGCTGCGCTCGCCCGTGCGCCCCATGACGATCTTCGAAATACCCGACAGACGCGCGAACTCGGAGATCTGAAACGCGATGTCGTCGCCATAGACGGTTTCCATATGTGCTCCGAGCTGCTCGGCTAGGGCGATATTGGCTGCAAGCTTGGCGCGCTCATCATCGCTCATGGCTTGCGTGCGCGGGCTCTCTACGAACAGGGCGACGAGCTCGCTGCGAAACGCTTTCGCCATGCGTGCGGCGGCACGGACGATGCGGGGATTGGTCGGCGCCGGGGAGACACAGACTAAGATACGCTCCCTGGTGTAGTAGTCACGGTTTCCCAGCACGCGTGCGGCGTCTGTGAGGTGACCGGTGCGATCGGCGCAGCGGCGCAGCGCGATTTCTCGGAGTGCGGTGAGGTTCTCGACGGTAAAAAAATGCTGTTGCGCTCGGTCGGCTTGTGCGGGACGGTAGACGAGGCCGGCGCGAAGGCGCTCAAGTAGGTCTTCGGGCTCTATGTCGACGAGCTCGACCTGGTCGGCATCATCGAAGATACGGTCGGGGATTCGTTCGCTCACGACAACGCCGGTGATGGATGCAACCATGTCGTTTAGGCTCTCGATATGCTGAACGTTCACGGTCGTATAGACGTCGATGCCCGCATGTAGAAGTTCCTCGACGTCTTGATAGCGTTTGTCGTGGCGAGACCCCGGCGCATTCGTATGGGCGAGCTCGTCGACAAGGATGAGCTGAGGGGCGCGTTCAATAGCCGCATCTAGATCGAACTCGCTGAGCGCAATGCCGTTGTGCTCGATGAGTTTACAGGGCACGTTCTCAAGCCCTTGTGCAAGATGGGCAGTTGCCGGACGTTCGTGCGGCTCGATGTATCCCGCGACGACGTCGACACCTCGCCGCTTGGCGGCGTGGGCGGCTTGAAGCATCGCATAGGTTTTGCCTGTGCCAGCAGCGTAGCCAAAGAAAATTTTGAGGTGTCCCCGGCTGGTTCGAGTGTCATCGGCGACCTCGTCTTTCTCAATTGCCTTGAGGATGAGGTCTGGATTGACGCGAGTGTCCGATGCGTCGCGCTGCATAGCGTAGCCTTTCTGAAGCGTTGTCCATGCGTGCATACGCGGTGAAGACACCACTGTATGCTCGCGAGGTCGAGTATAGGCGCACTGCAGCTGCAATAGTGCTTTCTACCTGCATCTTTACGGCATCTTAAGGACATGAGCCCCGGCCCTCACGCCTCTTTAATCCCTAGAAGCGTTTACTGTCCCCAGACGCTTGCGAGGGCAGGCGTCCGAGACATCGGACCGCGTGTGAAAGGGGCGGTAAATGGACATCCTCATTCCCATCATCGGAGTCGTCTGCATTGGACTTCTTATCTATTACATCTACATTCTGATGAGGAGTGATTCGTAAACTATGGACGCTGCGATTCAGTACATCTTGTACTTTGCCGTACTCGTCGTCCTGGCCGTTCCGCTCGGTCGGTTCATGGCCCATATCATGGATGGTGAGCATACGTTCCTGTCGCCTGTGATTGCTCCTGTGGAGCGTGGCGTCTATCGTCTGCTTCGCATCGACGCGGCAGAACAGATGGGGTGTAGGCGCTATCTGGCGAGCGTGCTGGTCTTTTCGGGGATCGGCCTCGTGACTCTTGTGGCACTCCAGGCGCTTCAGTCCTTCTTGCCAGGCAATCCCCAGCACCTGCCGGGTGTGTCATGGGACCTGTCGTTCAATACGGCTGCTTCCTTCATAACCAACACCAACTGGCAGTCCTACTCCGGTGAGACCACCCTGTCCTACCTTGTGCAGTTCATGGGTCTCACTGTGCAGAACTTCGTTTCCGCTGGCACCGGTATCGCGGTCATGTTCGCGCTGATCCGCGGCTTCCGTCAGGTCAAGGAGCGGGGTCTGGGTTCCTTCTGGGTCGACCTCACCCGCACCGTCCTGTATGTGCTCATCCCGCTGAACCTCGTGTTCGGCATCTGCCTGGCTGCCGGTGGCGTCATCTCCAACTTCCAGCCGGCTCAGAAGGCTGAGCTCGTAGAACCCGTCGCTGTTCAGCCTAATGCAGACGGCGGCTGGAGCGTCATCGACGGCGCCCAGATTGAGGGCGACACGGTCAAGGTCGACGGCAAGGTTGTCGAGGGCGCGCGCGTGGTCACCGAGCAGTTCCTGCCCCAGGGTCCCGCGGCTCCTCAGGTCGCCATCAAGCAGTCCGGCACCAACGGCGGCGGCTTCTTCGGCGTGAACTCCGCCCATCCGTATGAGAACCCCAGTGCCTTCACCAACATCATCGAGATGACCAGCCTGCTGCTGATCCCGGCCGCCTGTTGCTTCGCCTTCGGTATCGGCGTCAAGAACACCAAGCAGGGCAAGGCCATCTTTGCCGCCATGTTCATCCTGCTGGTGATCTTCACCGGCATCATCGCCGTCAACGAGCATGCGGGCACCCCGCAGCTGGCCGATGGCGGAGCGGTCAATATCGAGATGACCGACGGCCAGGCCGGCGGCAACATGGAGGGCAAGGAGAGCCGTTTCGGTATCGCCTCCTCTTCTACCTGGTCCGCTTTCACGACGGCTGCTTCCAACGGCTCGGTTAACTCCATGCACGACTCCTACACCCCGCTGGGCGGTTTTGTCCAGATGCTCCAGATTGCTCTGGGCGAGGTCGTCTTCGGCGGCGTGGGCTGCGGCCTGTACGGCATGATCGGCTTCGCCATCCTCACAGTGTTCATCGCCGGCCTCATGGTCGGACGCACGCCTGAGTTCCTGGGCAAGAAGATCGAGCCGGGCGAGATGCGCTGGGCAGTTGTCCTGTGCTTGGCAACTCCGTTTGCCATTCTGGTGTGCTCGGCCATCGCCTGCATGGTGCCCGGTCTTGCCGACCAGCTCAACAATGGTGGCGCGCACGGCTTCTCCGAGGCGCTGTATGCCTTCACCTCATGCGGCGGCAACAACGGCTCGGCGTTTGCAGGCATGAACTGCAACATTCCCTGGATCAACGTCATGCTCGGCCTCGAGATGCTGTTCGCCCGCTTCATGCCCATCATCGGTACGCTGGCTATCGCCGGCTCGCTGGCCAAGAAGGGCAAGGTCGCCGAGAGCGCCGGTACCCTGTCTACCACCAACGGCATGTTCGTATTCCTGCTCGTGTTCATCGTTCTGCTGATCGGTGCCCTGAGCTTCTTCCCGGCCCTGGCGCTTGGCCCCGTTGCCGAGTTCTTCCAGATGATTGCGTAAAGGAGGGCGCAGATTTATGACTATGCAAAAAGACATGATGGGCCGCGCGGTCCGCGACTCGTTTGCCAAGCTGGATCCTCGCGTCCAGATTCAAAACCCGGTCATGTTCCTGGTGTGGCTTTCCGCCGTCATGACCTCCGTCCTGGCCGTCGCTTCCATTTTCGGTGTGCAGGACGCGGGTGTGCCCACCTACTATGTGGTCGCCATCGCGGTCATCCTGTGGCTTACCGACCTGTTCTCGAACTTCGCCGAGGCGCTTGCCGAGGGCCGCGGTAAGGCCCAGGCCGATTCCCTGCGTGCGGCCAAGAAGGATGTCGAGGCCCATCGCATCGAGTCCGTTGAGGACAAGGAGCACTTCACCGTCGTTCCCGGCACCGAGCTCACGCGCGGCGACCTGGTGATCGTACGCGCCGGCGAGCAGATTCCCGGCGACGGCGATGTCATCGAGGGCGCTGCTTCCGTTGACGAGTCCGCCATCACCGGCGAGTCCGCCCCCGTGGTCCGCGAGGCCGGCGGCGACCGCTCTGCCGTTACCGGCGGTACCACGGTGCTGTCCGACTGGATCATCGTCAAGATCTCCAGTGAGCCCGGCCAGAGCTTCCTGGACAAGATGATTGCGATGGTCGAGGGTGCCGCGCGCAAGAAGACCCCTAACGAGATCGCTCTGGAGATCTTCCTGGTGGCCCTCTCCATCGTCTTTATCCTGGTCACGCTGGCCCTGTATTGTTACTCCTGCTTCTCGGTCGGTCTTAACGACATGGACAACCCCACGGCCGTGACCACGCTCGTGGCGCTGCTCGTGTGCCTGGCTCCTACTACCATCGGCGCCCTTCTTTCCGCCATCGGCATCGCCGGCATGAGCCGTCTGAACGAGGCCAACGTGCTGGCCATGTCCGGCCGCGCCATCGAGGCCGCCGGCGACGTCGACATCCTCATGCTCGACAAGACCGGCACCATCACCCTGGGTAACCGCCAAGCCGCCGAGTTCATCCCGGTCGACGGCATCGATCCCGCGGAGCTGGCCGATGCCGCCCAGCTTTCCTCGCTGGCCGACGAGACCCCCGAAGGCCGTTCCATCGTCGTGCTCGCCAAGGAGCAGTTCGGTCTGCGCGGCCGCACACTCGAGGATAAGGGTATGGAGTTCATCCCCTTCACCGCGGCGACCCGCATGTCCGGTGTGAACTACGAGGGCAATGAGATCCGCAAGGGCGCTGCCGATTCCGTGCGCACCTATGTGGAGGCAGCCGGCGGCGTGTTCTCCCAGGAGTGCGACGAGGCCGTCGAGCGCATCGCCAAGGCCGGCGGCACCCCGCTGGTCGTGACCAAGAACTGCCGCGTGCTGGGCGTTGTGTACCTCAAGGACATCATCAAGTCCGGCGTTAAGGAGAAGTTCGCCGACCTGCGCAAGATGGGCATCAAGACCATCATGGTGACGGGCGACAACCCGCTCACCGCCGCGGCAATCGCCGCCGAGGCCGGCGTTGACGACTTCCTGGCCGAGGCCACCCCCGAGGGTAAACTCGAGAAGATCCGCGAGTTCCAGCGTGAGGGCCACCTGGTCGCCATGACCGGCGACGGCACCAACGACGCGCCGGCGCTGGCGCAGGCGGATGTCGCCGTGGCCATGAACACGGGCACCCAGGCTGCCAAGGAGGCCGGCAACATGGTCGACCTCGACTCCAGCCCCACCAAGCTCATCGAGGTCGTGCGTATCGGCAAGCAGCTGCTCATGACCCGCGGTTCGCTTACGACCTTCTCGGTCGCCAACGACATGGCGAAGTACTTCGCTATCATCCCGGCCCTGTTCTCGCCGATCTACCCGGGCCTTGGCGCGCTCAACATCCTCGGTCTGGCAAGCCCGCTGTCCGCGGTTCTTTCGGCCATCATCTATAACGCGCTCGTTATCGTCGCGCTGATCCCGGCCGCGCTGAAGGGCGTTAAGTACCGCGAGGTACCGTCCGGACAGCTGCTGATCCACAACCTGCTCGTATGGGGTCTGGGCGGCATCGTTGCCCCGTTCGTATTTATCAAGCTCATCGACATGCTGCTCGCGTTCTGCGGCATTATGTAAGTGGAGGTTTGTATGTTCAAAGGTGTTGCATCGCGCGCACTGGGCGTGTTCGCGCTGTTTACCGTTGTCTGCGGCCTGGGCTATACGCTCGTCGTGACCGGCATCGCGCAGCTTGCGTTTCCGTACCAGGCGAACGGTTCGCTCATCAAGGTCGACGGCAAGGTTGTGGGCTCCGAGCTCATCGGCCAGAACTTCGAGGATGAGGGCCATATGTGGGGCCGCATCCAGAACGTGTCAATTGTCGAAGGCGACGACGGCGAGCCCATGGCCTACGGCGCTCCGTCCAATTTGTCTCCGGCGAGTGAGGAGTACCGACAGCTTGTGGACGCGCGCGTCGAGAAGATCCGCGCCGCTAACCCCGATGCCGATATGGACGCTGTGCCCGTCGACCTGGTGACGTGTTCGGGGTCCGGCCTCGACCCGGAGATCTCTCCGGATGCCGCCGAGTACCAGGTCCCGCGCCTTGCCAAGGCCACGGGCAAGAGCGAAGGTGAGGTGCGCGAGATCATCGCCCAGTGCACCAAAGGCCGATTCCTGGGCGTCTTCGGCGAGCCCACGGTCAACGTGCTCAAGGTGAACCTTATGCTGGACGGCGCGCTGTAGGTGAGGGAGTGGCGGATGAGGGCGTGACTGACTATCTGAGCCCTCAATTCCACCCCGCCCATCAGTTGCGGTGAAATACGGACTGTTTTGCCTGTCAAAAGCCTCATCTACTCCGTATTCCACCGCAACTTTTTTGTGAGGGTCGGGATTGAAGGTGGGGAGTGCGAGCGAGTGCGAATGCGGCGGATACTGATACGATAGGTACGTTAGCAACTGCCGCCGAGCGGCTCAAATGAAAGGAACCCTGGATGGAGTCCTCCGCCTACCCGATGCTCTTTAGTCCGATCAAGGTCGGTACGACCGAGGTCAAGAACCGCGTCTTTATGCCGCCGGTGTCCACCAACCTGGCCGATCATGGCTATGTGACCGACGACTTGGTCGATCATTACCGTGCCCGCGCCAAGGGTGGTGTGGGCCTCATCATCACCGAGGTCGTGACGGTCGAGCCTACCTATACCTATCTGCCGGGTGACATGTGCTGCTACGACGACACGTTTATCCCCGGTTGGGAAAAGCTCGCCGCGGCCGTCCACGAGTATGGCTGCAAGATCATGCCGCAGCTCTTCCACCCCGCCTACATGGCCTTTAACATTCCGGGCACGCCGCGCCTGATCGCTCCGTCCTTTGTGGGCCCGTCCTATGCCCGCGAGGCGCCGCGTCCTATCACGGTCGATGAAATCCACGAGCTCACGCATCAGTTTGGCGACGCTGCCGTGCGTATGCAGAAGGCTGGCGTCGACGGCGTCGAAGTCCATGCGGCGCACGCCCACGGTATGCTCGGCGGCTTTTTGACTCCGCTCTACAACAAGCGCACCGATGAGTACGGCGGCTCGCTCGACGCCCGCATGCGCTTCCTGCTCGAGGTCATCGCCGAGATTCGCGAGCGCTGCGGCAAGGACTTTATCATCGACGTCCGCATCTCGGGCGATGAGTACACCGACGGCGGTCTGACCCTCAACGACATGATCTACGTCTCGCGTCGCCTGGAGAAGGCCGGCGTCGACATGATTCATGTCTCGGGCGGCACCACCATCAAGCGCGGCTCTGCGATTCCCGCCGCCGGTACCCAGCAGGCCTCGCACGCCGCCTGCTCGCGCGAGATCAAAAAGCACGTCAACATTCCCGTCGCCACCGTCGGCCGTATCAACGAGGCCTGGATTGCCGAGGAGCTGATCGAGGACGGCGCTGCCGACATTTGCATGATGGGCCGCGCCAATCTGTGCGATGCCGAGTTCTGCAACAAAGCCGCTGCCGGCAACGCCGACGACATCCGCCCCTGCATTGGCTGCCTGCGCTGCCTGAACGGCATTATGTTCGGCAAACGCATCTCCTGCACCGTTAATCCGGACGTGGAGCGCGACGAGGCTGGCTACGAGCCTGCCGCCGAGGCTAAGAACGTGCTGGTTGTGGGCGCTGGTCCTGCGGGCATGGAGGCAGCCTACATTGCTGCCAAGCGCGGCCACAACGTAGTGCTCGTGGATAAGCAGGACGAGCCGGGTGGCGAGATGCGCATCGCGGCCGTTCCGCCGGCAAAGCAGGAACTCACCCGCGTGATCAAGTATCAGTACCGTCGCCTGGCCGAGGTCGGCGTGAAGTGCGTATTTGGCACCGAGCTTACTGCCGAGGACATTCAGCGTGACTACGCCGGCTACGAGGTCGTCCTGGCCTATGGCGCCGAGCCCATCGCCCCGGCCTTCATGCAGGGATTTAAGCAGGTCATGACGGCTGACGACCTGTTGGGCGGCAAGGCTTTCCCGGGCAAGAAGATTGTCATCGTGGGCGGCGGCACCGTCGGTTGCGAGACGGCCGATTACCTGGCCCCACTGGTCAACGACCTGTCGCCGGCCAACCGCGATGTCACCGTTATCGAGATGACCAAGACGCTCGCTGCCAACGAGGGTGGTGCCGGTCGCGCGGTGCTCATCACGCGCATGCTCTCCAAGGGCGTCCACGTGCTGACCGAGGCCAAAGTGACCGAGATCACCGAGGATGCCATCAGCTACGAAAAGGACGGCGAGATCCACACCATCGCCGATGCCGATACGCTGGTACTTGCCATGGGCTATCGTCCCAATACCAAGTTGGCCGACGACCTTGCTGCAGCCGGCGTTACCACCCACGTGTTGGGCGATGCCAACAAGTGCGGTAACATCCGCGACGCCATCGGCGATGGCTACAAGGTTGCTTGCGAGCTCTAGTCAACCCCTTGTTGCATGGGGACAGGTTGCTTTGCACCAACTTGGTGCATATAAACCAGCCC
>ENA-ORTJ01001807-ORTJ01001807.1-human-gut-metagenome-genome-assembly--contig:-NODE-1807-length-12940-cov-3.299651_pt1 | contig 12940 bp, 7 predicted proteins | sample MGYA00242069_ERZ509187 | MGnify/ENA primary metagenome ERZ509187 (study PRJEB26280, sample SAMEA2338779) | human gut metagenome | biome: human gut; feature: human-associated habitat; material: faeces... | reverse complement strand
CGTTGCAGAGAGCGTGGTAATTCAGAAGGGCGACAAGCTGGTGGCTCTGGTTTATTGATTGAAATCAAAACAAAGCGTGGTAAACGTGGAAAACCGAGATTGACTTATTCTCTTCGTTTGACAGGCACCTACCAGCCGGATGGAGTGGATTTGTTGACGGGAGATCAATATACGATGTTGATGAAGGAAGCGTATTTCAATCCTCGTTTGAGTGATGCGGCCGCTGATATTCCTGAATTCAATTACATTACGGATAAGCGTGTGTTCTCTGAATGGCAGATGTTCAACAACAACACGGATTGGGTGAAAGAAGTGAAACAAGTCGGTTTGCGCCAGAATCATTTCGTTTCCATTACCGGTGGTGGTGAAAAGGCAACTTTCCGTATATCCGGTGGTTATGACCATGAAACCGGTTCTATCATCGAACAGAAGTTGGATCGTTTTACGACCCGTATGATGTTGGACTATTATGTAAGTGATCGTATTAAGATTATCAGTGACTTTGCTTTGACTTATACGGACAACCAGAGAAATTCCGATGATTTGTTGGCTATTGCTTATAAGAAGATGCCGAACTTGGCTATTTTCGAAGAGGATGAGCAGGGTAATTCTTTGGGACGTTATTACGAGATGTTGAAGGCTAAAGATGCATTGGAAGATCAACGCAATCTTGTGAACCCGATTGCGAGTGCCAAGTATGCCAAGAACTCTTATACGACGTACGCCATCGACCCGAAGTTGGAATTGCAGTATGACTTCTTGGGTATTGATGATACCAAACACCGTTTGACTTATAACGGAAAGGTGATTATGAATGTGTTCAATGCATACGAAGATACCTATTATCCGCGTGAATTGTCTACGGATAACTGGAATGCCAGTGGAGTGAGCAGGGCTACAAGCTTTAGTTCCAAGAGTTTGGCGTTTACCACTACGCATACGTTGACCTTTGTTCCTCATTTCTTGAATGAAGACCATTCATTTATGACGATGGGACGTTTCCAATTGGTTTCAGGTACGTCAAGTGACCAGAAAACCAAAGTAGCAGGTTTGCCGAACGGTGTGGAAGCTCCGAGTGCCGGTGGTATTACTCCGGGGATGTCCAGCAACTTCAATCGTTGGAGAAGTCTTTATTATACGTTCTCTGCTCACTATGCTTATAAAGAAAGATACATTTTTGACGTATCGGCCCGTGTAGATGGTACGACCAAGTTTGGTCCGGGTAAGCGTTGGGGTGTCTTTCCTGCATTTTCCGGCCGTTGGAATATTATAGATGAGCCATGGATGGAGAGTACTCGTAAGTGGTTGTCTATGCTTTCAATTCGTCCGGGATGGGGTATGACGGGTAACCAACCTAATCAGGACTATTTGTATGTCAACCAGTACAGTGCGGCAGGCAACTATTTCGGTGCTACCGGTATGGCTCCGAACAACTTGAAATTAAACACTTTGAAGTGGGAAATGAAGTATACTTGGAACGTGGGCTTCGATTTGGGCTTTTGGGATGACCGTATTAAGGCTGATATCAACTTGTATACACAGACCACGAAAGACATGTTGATGGCGAATGTGAGGATATCTAGTATTTCCGGTTTCACAACTTATCCTTATCAGAATGTGGGTGACATGAACAATAAAGGTTGGGAAATCAACTTGAACACCAACAAACTGATTCAAAAAGGTAAGTTCTGGATGGATTTGAATTTCACGTTTGCCAATAACAAGAATGTGATTACCCGAATGGATCCCCGTGTATTGGAGACTTTGAACAACGATTGGGAACCCAAAAATGCAAAGCTCTTGCAACGCGTACAGGTAGACAATCCTTTCGGTGCCATTTACGGTTATCGTTTCAAGGGTATTTATATGTATAATTATGATACTTATCTGCAAAAAGAGCGCTTGGCTGCCGACGGCGATGCGGAGGCACGGGCTTTCATTGCCAACTTCAATAACAACGGTGGTTGGACAGCTCCTCTTGTATACAATGCGAATGGAGAAATCGTACGTGACATGAAGGGTGATCCGTTGCAGATGATGTTCAATTACATATCAGGTGGTACCGGATATGAGTTTAAAGGTGGTGATGCGATTTATGAAGATGTGAATCACGACGGTAATATCAACCAACTCGATGTGGTTTATTTGGGTAACTCATTGCCAAAGTTGACCGGTGGTTTCGGATTAAAGTTCAATTATGGCGACTGGGCTTTGAATGCACAATTCAATTACCGTGTGGATTACGACATTGTAAATCTTGCCCGTTTGAATATGGAGAACATGGAGTCTAACAATAATCAGAGTCAGGCCGTGAACTACCGTTGGCGTAAAGAAGGTGATTTTACATCTATTCCGCGTGCATTGAGTTCGAATGGGAACTTTGCGAATTATAATACAATGATTAGTGACCGCTTCATAGAGGACGGAACCTTCTTACGTTTGAATTATTTGCAGATTTCTTATAATATGCCACAGAAGATGGTGAAGAAAATCGGCTTGAGCGGTTTACGTTTCTATGCGAGTGCTAATAACCTTTTCTGCTTGACGAAGTATTCCGGCGTGGATCCGGAGTTGGGTTACGGGGGATATAGCGTGACGCAAGATAATGCACAGACTCCGCGTGCCAAGTCATATACTTTTGGTGTCACAGTAGATTTCTAATTGATAATGCTATGAATAAGATGAAGAAAATATGGTTTAGATCAGCTTTTCTGGCCATGGTCGGGATGTCTATGACATCTTGTGGAGACTTTTTGGATATTTATCCGTTGACCATGGTATATGAAGATAATTACTGGAATGAAAAGAACGACGTGGACCAGATAGTGACAGGTTGCTACACACGTATGCAGGATGACGACTTTGTTCGTCGCCTGTTCATCTGGGGAGAGAGCCGTTCAGACAATACACGTCGTGGTTTCAAATCCGATTTCAGCGCGACTTCGGCAGAGGGGTATATTTTGAGTGAGAATATTCTTTCTACTAATACTTATACCGATTGGTCGAGTTTCTATTCTGTTATCGATCGTTGTAATCTGGTAATCAAGAAAGCACCGGAGGTGGCAGAGAAAGACCCTAACTATTTGCCGAGTGATGTGCAGGCTACGATAGCTGAGGTTACGGCCTTGCGTGCCCTTTGTTATTTCTATTTGGTGCGTACGTTTAAGGATGTACCTTATTATACAGAGGCTATTACAAATGACGAGCAAGAATTGAATCTTCCGGCTACAGACGGGGATGTCATCGTTCGGAATCTGATTAATGATTTATTGAATGTATGGCCGAATGCATTGAAAGTATGGCCGAAACAGTCCGGTAAGGATATTAGTTACGGACGTATCACGCAAAATGCAATTTTTGCGATGTTAGCTGATATGTATTTGTGGATAGATGATTATTCCAATGCAGAGAAATATGCTCAAATGGTCATTGATTCTAAGAAAGAATATTTCACGAATAACTATTCTTCTTATTATCAAGTAAACGGTTATCCTTTGGTTCCGGATAATGACAACACCATTTTATTGGCAGGGGCTGCCTATGATTTTAATTTCGGTGAGGGCGGAGGTCCTGAAAGTATTTTTGAATTGGACTTTTCAGAGAGTACGACCGATGGTTCTAAATCGAATGATGTACCGGCCGAGTTTTTTTATCGTGCTTTCAAATCTAATGATAAGGATCCCGGTTATGGGTTGTTTGCGCCAGCAGAGGCTCTTTGGAAGGAGTTAGCATCCCCTCAAATATTTCTTTCGAATAAAGATACGCGTATTAAAGAGTCCATACATGTCGATAATGAGTCTAATCCGGAAATCGTGAATATTGCCAAATATACCTATATGAGCATTAATCCGAGTCTTTCTACGGGGAGCGGTTTGGCCTATGTCAGTCGTATGACAAAGAATGATGCCAATTGGGTTTTTTACCGGGTTAGCGATATGATGTTGATTAAAGCGGAAGCTTTGATTTGCATGATGGGAGAAGAATCTACTCAGCGTAATGATAGTTTGGGGCAAGCTGCTTTTGAGTTAATCAAGGCTATTGCCGACCGTTCGGCACCGAACACTTCTTCTTCTCTGAGTTACAGTAATTATTCTACGAAATCGCAATTGATGGATTTGGTGTTCGACGAACGTAGACGTGAGTTCTTGTTCGAGGGCAAGCGTTGGTTTGATTTGGTACGTCATACCCGTCGTGACGGCAATACGGAATACTTGGTAGACGCCGTGCAAAGTAAGTTTACGGAAAATGCAGCGACTGCTACGGGTAAGCTTAAGAACATGATGGCGGTTTATTGGCCTTATAATTACGACGAATTGCAGGTTAACTCTAATTTGAAGCAGAATCCTGCCTATCCGGAGGCCGGTGACTCTTATGAATCAACAGGTAAATAATTGTTATGAAGTGTTTGTTTAAAATATTAATATCTATGTGTACCGTTTTATTGTTAACGGTACAGATGAGTCTGTTCACCAGTTGTAATGATGACTTGGCGGCTGATAGTTACTATACTTTTACGGGAGAGATGATGAGTGATTTTTTGAAGAATCGTGAGGATTTCAGCCTGTTTAAGCGTATTGTCGAGCGTGCCGGTGAGATGGATTTTCTGTCAAGTCGTGGTTCCCGAACTTTCTATCCGGCCATCAATTCCGGAGTGGAATCATTTTTGAAAGAACGTGGTTACACTTCGGTCGAGGAACTTCCGGTTGAATTGTGCGATACGTTGGTGAAAGCCTGTTTGGTGGATAATAGCATCAAGTACACTTATAATTTCTCCGAAACGGAGCAAATAAATAATGAACTTGACTTGCCTTTGATTATCGTGACGAACGGGGATACGGTAGATGCGAACGGGATGACGTTAAGTGTAATCAACCGTCGTTCCGCCATTATCAACGAGCTGAAGAATGACTCTGTGGACAACGGAGTAGTTCATCCGGTAGATCGAGTATTAATACCGAATACCAGTTTGGGTTCCAGTCTGTTGGATGATAATCATGATGAGTTTACAATTTATTATGAGGCTCTTAGTCGTACAGGGTTGTTGGACTCGTTGATTCATTATCGTGATGACAGCTATGAAATCTGGAAAGAAAATTATCCGGAGTTCAAAACCGGAATTCATTCCGGAGGTGTCTTCAACGAGAATAACCAAGGCAACGAATATCATGCCAAGCGTCCGGACCATCGCTATCAAGGTTTCACATTACTTATCGTTCCCGATGAGGTATTGTATGAGAAGTACAGTGATCGTTTTAACGCCAATATGACTTTGGATCAGAAGGTCGATGCGTTGTACGATTTAGCCGTTGAGAAATATAAAGATAATGCGGCTGCCAATATTTTCGGTCTGAATGAAGTGGATCCTGACGATTCTGAAGGAAGGACGTACAAAGAGAAGTATTGGAATAAAGAATCCTTGACCAGCCGTTACAACCCGTTGAATATGTTCCTGTCCTATCATATTCTGGACCGTCTGTTTGCAAGTACGGCTAAGTTGATTAACTGCTGGGGTACCAATACGGCCTATGCCAATCCTACGGAGTGGATTTCTACGTTGTTGGATTATTCCACGATAAAGTTGGAGAGAGTGTATGCTACTGTGGACAAGCAGGTAGAGCATCCGGCTGGTTACTATATCAACCATAGTACGGCTACGGAGTACAATTCTTATGACAGAGTACGTGGTGCTTATTTGACGCAGCCTGATGCAGAGAACTTCTCATTGAACGTGTCCTACTTCTACTTAGACGATGTTGTGGCTTATGACCAGACGATGCGTAACAATGTGATGAATACGAGAGTGCGTGTGGATTTTTATACATTATGGCCCGAGTTGACTAGTAATGATATCCGTTTGTGCGGGAATCCGACACAGGCTTACGGTTCTCATGACAATGATGAGAATGGTGGAGAGAATGGCGGGTTCAATTATTACATTCCACCTGGCTATATGAAAAATTGCACCTTCAGCGAGAATACCATTTTCTTTGTGCAGCGTCCGAAAGTGCCTTGGTGGAACTGGGGAGGAGATGAGATTAACATTTTGGGAACGAGTTACGATGTGACCTTCCCGTTACCTGATGTTCCTCCCGGCACGTACGAACTCCGTTTAGGTTATCCCGGCATGTTGGACCGTGGTATTGCCCAGGTTTATGTGGACGGCATACCGCAAGGAATTCCTATCGATATGCGCTATCGTGCCGATGATTCACGCGTCGGAGGGCTTTATAATGGAACTACGGGTTTTCGGAATTCAGAAGAAAGTTCTTCCGGTATTTACACCAGTGAACAGTTGGAAGAGAATGCACGTACGATGAAGAACAACGGTTATTATAGCGGGCCGAAGAGTATCTTTACGGGGAATGACGGAACGGATGCTCCAAGATACAGTCCGAATAGTTGTACGCTGATGTATAATAATGCCTATACTTTCCGTCGTAAGATTTGCAATGTAGAGGTGAAGCCCCATACGGACCATAAGATTCGTATTCGTTCCGTATTCACACAAGGGAACAGAGGATGTTTCATTCTTGATTATATGGAATTGGTGCCCATAAGCATTTGTGGTGCCGGAGGTATCGGTGAGGATCTTTATTAACGGATACAAGTATTAGTTTTATTTTTGAGGCGGTCGGGAAAATTGATAGATGGTTTCCCGACCGCCATTTTCTTTGTTTGCTTAATAGATTATTTTTTAGGTTTGAGCGGTATACTTGTAGTTTAGTTACAAAATCAGGGATAAACAGCATTAAATCACTCAGAGTGATGATAGAATCACGCAAAGTGACTATTATATGGAACTGAAATCCATAATTTTGTGGTGTAACCAAAAATAAAAAAGATGGAAACAAATAAAGAAAAGTGGATGTTTGCCATTAGTTTAATGTTCTCTTTGAATGTCTTTTCGGCTAATGAGGTCGTACGGGTGGGGCAGGTTGCGGACGCTGTGTCGTTGACTGGAAATGTGGATTATATGATTACGGATGAAACACCGTTTGCTATGACTGGAAGCGTGGACATAGTGAATACGGAACATGCGGTAGTCATTATTGAGGACATACGTCCTAGCAAGTTCATTGCCGACTGGTTGGACCATATTTTCGTGAAAGGGGAAAGGGCGGCAGAAGGTGTAAACTGCCAAGTAAAGATGTTTGCCAACGGTGCCATTGTTTTGCCTTATGGCAAAGAAATCCGTCCTTTGACATGTTATACCGAGCCGGATTATGGTGGGCAAGTTTGCAGTGATTATACGGAAGGTCACTCGGGGGGATTCATGAAGACTCTGACAGAAGCAAACCTCAATAATAAGATTCGTTCATTTAAGTTGAAGCGTGGATATATGGTTACTTTTGCCCTCGGTGTGGGAGGATGGGGATACAGCCGTTGCTTTATTGCTGATATGGAGGATCTTGAGGTGGCAGAAATGCCCTCTAATATGGATTCCCGTGTCTCGTCTTATCGTATTTTTAAATGGCAGAATGCCAAAAAGGCAGGTTTGGCCAGCAGTGACGCCTTTTTTACAGGCCTTGTCAATGCGTCGTGGGGATTTGACTGGGGAGAAGGCAGGAATCTGTTGCCGGATGTGGAATGTGTCCCCAATCATATTTATGAGGATTGGCCTCCGATTAGCGTAATCGGCTCTGTGGATCACTCTTGCCATAGTAAAAACAATAATGAACCGGGGAATTCGGCAGACGACACACCACAGGATGTGGAAGTAGTGCTCGACAATTGGCAGAATGTGATGCGTACGGGCTTGAGGTTGCTTTCAGAGTCTTCACACGATGGTTCCATGGGGCATTTAGAAGCTTTCATTGATTCTATAGATGCCCGTGGTTGGCGTTGTGATGCCATCGACTTGCATTGTTACTGGCTTCAGGGGCAGTTTGATAACTTGAACTCCGTCAGCGACAGGTATGGTAACGGGCGTCCCATTTGGATTTCAGAATGGCTTTGGGGGGCATGGTGGAACAAGAACGGTATTTTTTCACGTGTGCCGGATCCTGAGGATTTTTCCGATGAAGCGCAGCAAATACTGTTGGATGGTACTCGTCCCATTTTGGAAAAACTTAATGCAAACCCACGCGTGGAGCGTTATTCTTATTGGAATGCAGAACCTCGTACAGCCTTGTATGCCAAAGATGGCAGTATGCTTTCTAAATTGGGGAAGTATTATTCAGAGATGCATGAAGGCTTGGCTTTCAATCGAGAAAATGAGTTTATCCCCAAAGTCGTATATCGTGCCCCGTCGAACCTGGCTTTCAGCTTTAATGAGGGGACGCGTACGGTCAAGCTTGAGTGGAATGATGTGAATGGAGACATGTTGGACTCCATGGTTGTCGTATGCAAGCGGCCGGGTACTATGCAATACGAGCGTTTGGCATCTGTTGGGCTAAAAGACATGGATGACAAGAACGGTCCGAGTTATTCGTATGTGGATGCTCCGGAAAACGGAACAAATGAATACCGCATAGCCATTTACCCGATAGGAGAGAAAATACCGAAATATTCAAATAAGGTGTCAAGCTTGGTGATTTCTCAAAAGGCTATTTGGAACGATGTGACAAATGTTTACGTGACAAATCCTGGATTTGATATGAGTAGTGAATTCCAAACGGTTAATGTGCCGACGGGCTCGTCCAACCACAAGGATGTCATGGGGTGGGGAACTTCCTGTTCTGAGGCGAACGGCTGTGGCGCAGTGTTCAAAGTGGGAGACTCTTACGCGCTTAATGGAAAACGCGCTCCGTCATTTAATGCTGAAGGCGAAGTTTCCGGAGGGGTTCTGGGTATCAGCCAAGGGTGGGGAGTAGAGAATTATTATACCCAAAAGATCACACTTCCGGCCGGGACTTATCGTTTGTCATACGCAATATATAATGTAGCAAACACGGGTGAGTTTGTCAACTTGTGCGGTTACCGGATAGGTAACCATTCTGCAATGTATGATAATGTGACATCTCTCCAACCTGGTGTATGGCATAAGTCCACATTGAATCCGTTTACGCTGATAGAAGATACGGACGTGATGCTTTCCTTGGGCTACATACCAGCTATTGGAAAGTCTACTTACAATCCTTACTTGTTTTTTGATTACGTGGTTCTGGAACAGGCAGACCTCAGTCTTGTAGATGATGCCGGAGAAGAAATAGTGTGGGTCAATATGACCGACAGCATTTTCCGGAATCCGGGTTTTGATATAGAAGCGGACTTTATCTCATCGAATCTTGCTGTTGGGACTGCCAACCACAAGAAAGTGACGGCGTGGCGAACTTTATGCACGGATGCGTGGGGATGTGGTGGCGTGATACCCGTAGGTTCGGGAAATAAAGTCAATGGGCAGTCCATTCCTTCGTTCAATGCGAAGGGAGAAACGCGTGGCGGAATGCTAGTCATCAACCAGGGTTGGGGCAAGGAGAATACTTATACTCAAGCCGTAACTTTACCGGAAGGGACATACCGGTTTAGTTATGCCGTTTATAACATGGCCAACCCCTCGGTCAAGTTTACCAATAGGTGCGGATACAAGATAGCGGACCATGCGGCTGTGTATGACGGAATGGCTTCGCTTGATACGGGAGAATGGAATCTCAGGACAATGGGAGAGTTTTCGGTTCTGGAAGTTTCCGAGGTTCTTTTTTCTCTCGGTTTTACGGCAGCAAACAGCACATCCACTTCAAATCCTTTCCTTTTCTTTGATTATATTGAATTGGAAAAAGCGGTCTACAAATCCTCCATCGGTACTGGTAGGGAGAGTCCGATGATGGAAAACGTTCTGACAGGACGGGAGGTTGTTTACAATCTCAGTGGGATACGTGTCCCCAAACTTCAGAAAGGGATTAATATCGTGAAATATGCGGATGGCAGTATCAAAAAAGTTTTTGTCCGGTAAGTTTTGAGAAAATTTCACGTGTTCATCAGTGGGAATGCACTTATATGGTGGCATTCCCGCTGTTTGCATATCGGATTTACCGTACCGTGCCTATGGATTCACGTTATGTGATGGGAAAATCACGATAAGTGACGGTGTCGTTTGGACGGAATCCATAACTTTGCAGTGAAACAAAACAATAAAAATAGAAAATGGATTTCAAGCATTTATTTGTATGTGTGGCCGGTTGCCTTGCGGTGACCTCTTATGGAAAAGGCGGTGATGCAGGCAAACCCAAGGATTGGCCGGTGTTCTCGTCCGTTGTATATGAAGGGAATGATGCTGTTTTTTCGAAAAAGAATGACTAAAAAAGCAAAAAATAGCAGATTTGGGCTTTTGTTTTGAGTTTCAGGTGGTTGTGGCAGTTGTTGGCTTTAAGTGACGTTCGTGAGGAAATGCGAAAATGGCGGATTTGAGAAGTAGAAACGCTTTCAAGTCATTACCTCAAAGAAACTCTCTAATAAGCATTTTTAACGGCTTCGGTTTTTACTTCTCAATTCTGCACAGGTTGTGAATTTGCCATGCAACTCTCATGATTTAATTTTGCACAGAACAAAAAGCAAGGAATTATGAGAAGTACATTCAAGACAGTCTTCTATGTAAACGGAAGCAAGGAGAGAAACGGAATTGTCCCTATCATGGGACGTGTGACAATCAACGGAACTATCGCACAGTTCAGTTGCAAGCTGAGCGTGACCAAGGCGATATGGGATGCCAAGGGCAACAGAGCCAAAGGCAGAAGCAAGGAAGCCAATGAGGTGAACTTTGCGCTTGATAACATCAAGGTTCAAATCGCTAAGCATTACCAACGGCTTTCCGACCGTGAGGCGTTCGTTACCGCTGAAATGGTGAGAAACGCATATCAAGGCATAGGTACGGAGTATGAGACATTACTCAGAGCTTTTGACAAGGAGAACGCAGCCTTTGCCCAACGCGTGGGAAAAGACCGAGCTGTCCGAACCTACCGCAAGTATCTGACGGTAAGAAAGTACGTTGCCGAGTTCATCAAATTTCAGTACAAGCGCAGCGATATGTCCATGAATGAGCTTACCGAGGAGTTCATCCGTGATTTTTGTCTGTATTTGAAGAATGTCATTGGACTCACGCAATCTACCATTTGGATATACTCCATACCATTGAAGCATATCGTCACGGCAGCACACTACAACGGCAAGATACAGAGAAATCCGTTTGCCATGTACCACGTTGACCCAGACCACAAGGAGCGTGAGTTCTTGACAGAGGAAGAATTGGACATATTTGCAGGAATAGAGTTGGAAAATCCCAACTTTGCTTTTGCGAGAGACTTGTTTATGTTTGGTTGTTGGACAGGTATCTCTTTCGTTGACATCAAGAATCTTACAGAGGACAATGTTGCCATTATAAGTGGGTCTCCATGGATAGTTTCTCAGCGTCAAAAGACAGGCGTACCATTCAAAATTAAACTGATAGATGCAGCCATACAGATAATTGAACGTTACAAGCCATTGAGAAAAGATATGCACTTGTTTAATATTGGCTCACTTGACATGGTAAACAAGCGTATAAAGAAAGTTGCAAAAATGTGTGGCATCAAGAAGCGAATTTCATTTCATGTAAGCCGGCATTCGTTCGCAGTTTTGGCTTTAAACTACGGTATGCCGATAGAGAGTGTAAGCAAGATACTGGGACATACGGACATCGCCACAACACAAATTTACGCAAAGGTGACAAGTACTAAATTGGAGCATGACATATCAGCTTTTGAAAGTCGAATCAAGGGGCATATGCCGACAATGGGGGGAATGGCATGAAAAGGACTGTAATCACCGTGGACGGAAATGGAATGTTATCCATTCCGTCCAACTTGCAAGACTTGTGGATGAGTGAGGGTGAATTGGTTGATATGCTTCATGTCACCGCCATGAAACTCCATGCTGTGATAAGGTCAATATACAAGGATGGTTTATTGACGGTGTCGGAAGTCCAACAGAAACAGGAAACTTCCAATGGCATTTGGCAAACGTTGTATGGCTTTCCGATGATTGTTGCCCTTTGCTTCCGTATAAACTCATACGGGGCAGCTCGGTTTCGTGCCACCATCTTCAAGAGATTGTACGGGGCAAAAGAGAAAAGTAGTGTCATTATCCTACAACTCAATAGACGAACAACCGCCTTTAGTTGAATGTCCTCTTGCTTGTTTGTTGGCTTGGCGCTGTCGTACTGTCGTGAATAAGTACTGAAGCATAAGCATGACATTCTTACTTGTAGGGGGATGAGTTCTGTTCATAAAAATGACGGACAAAACACCCCTTATTTTTGTTGAATTGTTGAATATGATGAAAGAAGTATTGAACATCAGGCATTTACGGCTCAACATATTCTCAACAAATCTCTCAACAAAAGAAAGATAATGTTGAAAAGAAAAAACCATGAACACCATTCCTTTCTTTCTTTTTTGCCCAGTAATTTGTTGTGTAGAGCTATTTGTTGAGAGTTTGTTGAGGGTATAAGTGGTTGGTTCTCATAAAGATAACACCTATCTTCAACAATTCAACGTTTTACATGCCCTCACTTGGTACGCTGTAAAATGTGCTTGTGGATTAATTGGCAACCGCTCTATTCTCCGAAATGGTTGCAGCAACGTTCCTTGGAGGCTTTGCGCCTCCAGCCACTTGGGCGAACCTCCGCAGTGTTTTAGCATGGCATTAGATTTATGCAGACTATACCGAAGACACACAGCACACTCGGCATAGTTCACAAAGGAAATCAACAACACACAACTGAAACACTTGGCAAGTTTCACACTGAAAATATCACCTTTTCCTTTGCAAACTCCATGTACAAAGTAGCTTGTGTCTGTGACCTTGTTCTTTCAATGTGGCAGCTTTGATGTTTGGCGTAAATTGAGAGAATTAAGGTCTGCAACCTTGGGCATGGAAAGCCGAAAGGCAAATATCTCGTCTTTTGTTCTTAGAGGAGGGAGCGAGGTTATGTTTTGGGAACCCCAAAACGCCTCGCTCCACCATG
>ENA-ORTJ01001783-ORTJ01001783.1-human-gut-metagenome-genome-assembly--contig:-NODE-1783-length-13088-cov-3.610911_pt1 | contig 13088 bp, 10 predicted proteins | sample MGYA00242069_ERZ509187 | MGnify/ENA primary metagenome ERZ509187 (study PRJEB26280, sample SAMEA2338779) | human gut metagenome | biome: human gut; feature: human-associated habitat; material: faeces... | reverse complement strand
GGCAGCTGATCTACTCGGCTGTATTTTTCCTGCTGGCGGCAGTGACGGCATTTCATCCGGAAAAGCTGACGCAGCGTCTGGGGAAAATTTTGTGTCCGGCGCTTTTAGGCCTGATTTTTATTATGTTTGCGGGCAGCATAGCCGCCGAACCGAAGGCGCTTCCCATGCCGGCGGAAGCCTACAGCGGCCTGGCTCCGGTGAAGGGCTTCCTGGAGGGATATCAGACGATGGATACCATAGCCGCTCTGAATTTTGGAATCATTATTGCGATCAATATCAGGGCGGTGGGAGTAGAGGACAAGGATGCGGTGGTAACGTCCACAGTACGGAGCGGATTGATAGCAGGCGCGCTTCTGGCGTCTGTGTACTGCGCCCTGACTTATGTGGGAATCAAGGCCGGCCCGGAGGCGCAGGCTCTGGACAATGGAGCCAGGGTTCTGACCTTTGTGGCGGAGCGGATTTTCGGTTCAGCCGGAACGGTGGTGCTGGGCCTGATTTTCTTTATTGCCTGCTTTAATACCTGCGTCGGCCTTTTAAGCTGCTGCAGCGAATTTTTCTGCCAGCTGATTCCGCGGATCAGCTACAGGAAATGGGTGGTTCTGTTTGCGGCTGTCAGCATGGCGGTGTCCAATGCAGGACTGACAAAGATCCTGGCCTTTTCCGTGCCAGTTTTAAACGGCATTTATCCGGTGGCCATCGCTCTGATTTTCCTGTCCTTTGCAGGAAAGGGAGGCAGGGCCATGTACCGTCTGACAGTGCTCCTTACAGGAGCGGTCAGCATTGTCTATGCCTTGGAGGGAGCCGGAATCAGCGTTCCCGTTCTTTCCCAGCTGTTTGCGCTGCTTCCCGGATATGGGCTGGGCTGGATTCTTCCTGGGCTCATAGGCGCGCTGGCGGGAAAGGGTCTGGACGCGGCGGCTGGAGAGAGGAAGTAATTCCTGATTAGAAGAAACTGCAGGCTGGGCGGCAGCAGCAAGGCTTTCGCAAAACCTGCAGTTTTTGCTGTGCAGATTTTGGCGGCGCATTGACAGGAGGAGAAAATTCTGCTATAGTAAACTGGGCATACAGTGGGAAGGTTCAAGAACTGAAACGGTCTTGGATCTTTTTTTGCTTTATGGAAGATCATATATCTGCCGTAAGGCGGCCTAAGGCATGTACGGAGAATGGGAAAGATTTGGAAGTTTTAGAAAGGAATAGAATGGAGACAATCAGATTTGACGAATTAAACCTGGACGCGAAGATTCTGCGTGCAGTGACAGATATGGGATTTGAGGCGGCGTCGCCGATTCAGGCTAAGGCGATCCCCCTGGAGATAGAGGGAAAGGACATTATCGGACAGGCGCAGACAGGAACGGGAAAGACGGCGGCCTTCGGCATTCCGCTTCTTCAGAAGATTGATCCGAAGAACAAGAAGCTTCAGGCAGTTGTGCTCTGCCCGACGAGAGAGCTGGCCATCCAGGTAGCGGACGAAATCCGCAGTCTGGCCAAGTACATGCACGGCATCAAGGTACTGCCGATCTACGGCGGACAGGAGATTGTGAAGCAGATCCGTTCCTTAAAGGACGGCGTCCAGGTGATTATCGGAACTCCGGGCCGCGTGATGGATCACATGAGAAGAAAGACCATTAAGTTCGGCCAGGTTCACACAGTGGTTCTGGACGAGGCGGACGAGATGTTAAACATGGGCTTTCTGGAGGACATGGAGACGATTTTAAGCGAGCTTCCGGAGGAGCGCCAGACTGTGATGTTCTCCGCTACCATGCCGGCAGCCATTGCGGAGATCGCGAAGAAATTCCAGAAGGAGCCGGAGATTGTCAAGGTAGTGAAGAAAGACCTGACAGTTCCCAAGGTGACTCAGTATTACTATGAGGTAAAGCCGAAGAACAAGATTGAGGTGATGTGCCGTCTGCTCGACATGTACGCTCCAAAGCTGTCCGTAGTATTCTGCAACACAAAACGCCAGGTAGACGAGCTGGTGCTGGCGCTTCAGGGCCGCGGCTATTTTGCGGAGACCAGAAATTGATTGAAGAATCCCCATCTGTTGCATTGTCAGATGAACTGAGAAAAAAGATGGGAGATGCGGCGGTGAAAGCCGCCAAAGCAGCAGGGTATGAGAATGCCGGAACAATCGAGTTCTTATTAGAAAAATCCGGGAACTTTTATTTCATGGAAATGAATACCAGGATCCAGGTGGAGCATCCGGTAACGGAATGGGTAACCGGTGTAGATCTTGTAAAGGAACAGATCCGTATCGCATCCGGACAGAAGCTGTCCTATACACAGGAAGACATTAAACTGACCGGACATGCGATTGAGTGCAGGATCAATGCAGAGAATCCGGAGAAAGGATTCCGCCCGTCTCCGGGAACGATCACGGATATGTATCTTCCGGGAGGAAAGGGAATCCGCATCGATTCTGCAATATACAGTGGTTATACGATTCCGCCATATTATGATTCCATGGTGGCAAAACTGATCGTATGGGCGAAGAACCGTCAGGAAGCAATCCACAAGATGCAGAGTGCGCTGGGTGAGGTCATTATAGAAGGAATTGACACGAATGTGGATTATCAGTATGGAATTGTGAATCATCCGGATTACATTGAGGGAAATATAGATATTGAATTTATTGAAAGACTGTAGAGGTGACTGCTGATGAAGCTGGACAACGTATTTAAGAAAACCAGAATTGCTGTCGGAAGAAAGAATTATATTACATTTACCAGACGACCGGAAGTACCGGAGGGATTACTCCGCAAATGTAACAAGTGTGGAGGAGCAATTATTGCAGAGGATGTAAAGAAAGATCATTACATCTGTCCGAAGTGCGGGGGATATTTCCGCGTGCATGCGAGACGAAGGATCGAGATGGTTACAGATGAAGGTTCTTTTGAAGAGTGGGATTCTGATCTTCAGGGAGGGAATCCTCTGGAATACAAAGGATACGAAGAAAAACTGGAAAAACTGCAGGAAAAGACAGGGCTTTCAGAAGCAGTCATAACAGGAAAAGCAAAGATTGACGGCCGTGAGACGGCTATCGGAGTCTGTGATGGGAGATTTTTGATGGCCAGCATGGGAGAAGCAGTTGGAGAGAAGATAGCAAGGGCAGTAGAGCGGGCAACAGAAGAAAGACTTCCGGTCATCTTATTTGCCTGCTCCGGAGGAGCCCGCATGCAGGAGGGAATCGTCTCTCTGATGCAGATGGCAAAGACATCCGCAGCACTGAAGCACCACAGTGATGCCGGACTTCTTTATATCAGCATACTGACTGATCCCACGACTGGCGGAGTAACCGCAAGCTTTGCGATGCTCGGGGATGTGATCCTGGCAGAGCCAAAAGCTCTGATCGGGTTCGCAGGCCCAAGAGTGATCGAGCAGACCATCGGCCAAAAGCTTCCGGAGGGATTCCAAAGAGCAGAGTTCTTACTGGAACATGGGTTCCTGGATGCCATTGTAGAACGTCCGCAGATGAAAGCAGTACTTTCTAAAATCCTTGCACTTCATGAGAATGGAAAAGGAACAGATTTTAATAGAAAAGAATGTGCTCAGGATCTGGTGGCAGACGGAAGGAAAGAAGAAAAATTAACGGCATGGCAGAGAGTAGAACTTTCCAGACGAAAAGACCGTCCGGTAGGAAGTGATTACATTGATGCGCTCTTTACAGACTTTGTAGAATTCCACGGTGACAGATATTTTGCGGATGACAAAGCAATCATTGGCGGTGTGGCAAGGTTCCATGGCATGCCGGTAACGGTGATCGCACAGGCAAAGGGAAGAAATACGAAAGAAAATATCGAAAGAAACTTCGGCATGCCGGAACCGGAAGGTTATCGAAAAGCATTAAGACTGATGAAACAGGCAGAAAAATTTGCCAGACCTGTCATTTGTCTGGTCGATACACCGGGAGCGTTCTGCGGACTGGAAGCAGAAGAGCGCGGACAGGGAGAAGCGATTGCCAGAAATATCTATGAGATGTCCGGATTAAAGGTTCCGGTCGTATCTATCATTATCGGTGAAGGCGGAAGCGGTGGAGCACTTGCGATGGCAACTGCGGATGAAGTGTGGATGCTGGAGAATTCTATCTATTCGATTCTTTCGCCGGAAGGATTCGCAAGCATTTTATGGAAAGACAGTTCTAAAGCAAAAGAAGCCGCAGAAGTGATGAAGCTGACAGCAGAGAATTTGAAAGCACAGGGAATCGTAGAGCGTGTTTTCGCAGAACCGGAAACATATACGGTTCAGAATATGGATTCTGTGATCATGCAGATAAATGAAGCAATAGAAGAGTTTCTGATGAGATATGGAAGCATGTCAGAACAGGAATTGATAAGACATAGATACGAGCGCTTCAGAAATATGTAATAGGTATGAACACATAGATTCTATAATATGACGAGGAAAAAAGATATGGAAATACAACCATTGAAAATAGGAACAAAGATGGCAAAAGTTCCGGTTATCCAGGGTGGTATGGGAGTAGGGATCAGCCTTGGAAATCTTGCCGGAGCAGTTGCAAAAGAGGGCGGCATAGGGATTATCTCTGCCGCTCAACCAGGCTTTAAAGAAAAAGATTTTGAAAAGAATCCATTAGAAGCAAACTTAAGAGCGGTGAAATCGGAATATGAAAAAGCAAGAAAACTGGCACCGGATGGAATCATAGGATTTAATCTGATGGTTGCCATGGAGCATTATGAAGAATATGTGCATGCGGTGGTAGAAGCAGGCGCAGATCTGATCGTATCGGGAGCGGGACTTCCGACGGAACTTCCGAAATATGTGGGGGATTCGGACATTCTGCTTGCGCCGATCGTATCTACTGCAAAGTCGGCGAATGTCATATTAAAGTACTGGGATAAAAAATATCAAAGAATACCGGATCTGGTAGTGATCGAAGGACCGCTTGCCGGGGGACATTTGGGATTTCGTGAAGATCAGCTGGATGAATATGAAGGACAGGCAATATACGATCAGGAGATTCAGAAAATCAAAGAAATCATACAGAACTATTCGGATAAATACGAAAAGAAGATTCCGATAGCAATCGGTGGAGGAATTCATGACAGCGAAAGCGCCGCACATGCATTTTCCCTTGGGGCAGATGCGATACAAGTGGCAACCAGATTCGTTACAACGGAAGAATGTGACGCAGACATCCGCTATAAAGAAGCATATCTGAATGCCGGAAAAGAAGATATTGTGATCGTAAAAAGTCCTGTGGGAATGCCGGGACGTGCGATTCTGAATCCCTTTATGAAAAAAGTAAAAGAACAGGGCAGGATCGCTCCCGCACATTGTTACCGCTGTCTGAAACACTGTAATCCGGGAACGACACCATATTGTATTACGCAGGCACTGATCAATGCCGCAAAGGGAAATGTCGATGATGCATTACTTTTCTGCGGGGCATATGCATACAGAGCAGATCATCTGGAAACTGTGAAAGAAGTTATTGATTCTCTGATGCCAGAAAGGGTATAATAAAAGACAAGAGTAAAGAATGAAGAGTTAAAGTGAAGGAAATTACAGAAGATGGGAATGGATGACGCATATAAGATGATCAATCAGACACTGGTCAGTCTGATCAATGAAATATGGGAGCTGGAAGAAAAGGCGATTATTACGGACGAGTTTAAGGATCTTACAAATAATGATATGCATGTAATAGAAGCAATCGGACTCGGAGAAGGAAATAATATGTCTTCCATCGCCAGAAAGCTGAATATTACGGTAGGATCCCTTACGACTGCCATGAACAGTCTGGTGAATAAAAGATATGTGGAGCGTCACCGCAGTGAAGAAGACAGAAGAGTCGTTCTTGTCAAGCTGACAGAAAAAGGTGTAAAGGCTTACCATCATCACGAAGATTACCACAGACAGATGACACAGGCTATCCTGGACAAACTGGATGATACCGAACTTCCGGTACTTGTGAAGACACTGGATGCATTATCTGAATTCTTTACCGGGTATAGTGAGAATAAGGAATGATGGAGTTATCTTCCAAATCTGCATGAAGTAGCTGCATGGATCGAGAAAGAGAATAACAAATAAGAAGATAGAAAGTGACTGTCATGCAGCCTTTACAGGTTGTGGGCAGTTTTTTCTGCATATGTCAGAAATACAAAATAAAATTCATAGAATTCAGGAGGAATAGCGATGTACGAAAAAGAAGCAGAACAATTACAGACAATTATTGATGACAGTGAAAGAATTGTATTTTTCGGAGGTGCAGGTGTCTCTACAGAGAGTGATATTCCGGATTTCCGAAGTGCGGATGGATTATACCGGCAGAAGTATAAGTATTCACCGGAACAGATCGTAAGCCACAGTTTCTTTGTACAGAACCCGGAAGGATTCTATGAATTCTATAAGGAGAAGATGATGTTCCTGGATGCGAAACCGAATGCTGCACATCGTAAGCTTGCAGAATTAGAAGCAGCCGGCAAATTAACTGCTGTTATCACGCAGAATATTGACGGACTTCATCAGGCGGCAGGAAGCAAAAATGTACTGGAACTGCACGGAAGTATTCATCGCAATTACTGCATGAAATGCCATAAATTCTACGATGCGGCTTATGTAAAACATGCAGACGGAATCCCGAGATGCAGCTGCGGTGGAATGATCAAACCGGATGTTGTACTTTATGAGGAAGGTCTTGATTCTGCTGTGATCAATAAGAGTGTGAAGGCAATAAGTGAAGCAGATACGCTGATCATAGGTGGTACGTCCCTGATCGTTTATCCGGCAGCAGGATTTATTGATTATTTCAGAGGAAAACATCTGGTGGTGATCAATAAGGGTGCAACAGCCAGAGAAGTTGGTGCGGAGTTGACGATTGCGGCACCGATCGGGGAGATACTGGGACAGATAAAGGTACAGTAGTAAGCGCTGGAAGTACTAAGTGCCAAAAGTGGTAAGGACTGAAAAAGAACTTAAAAACTGGAGAAAGAAGATGAAGAGAACAGGAAAATACATTTCTGTCTGCCTGTGTGCAGTAATGATCGCTTCCATGTTCATGTGCGGAGGCTGCCAGAAACAAGAGAAAACAAAAATAACAAAGAAAAAACAAATCGAACTGTGGCATTACTGGGACATCCCGGGAAACCAGCAGCATCTGGAAGAACTGGTAGATCAGTTTAACCAGTCACAAGATAAAATAGAAGTTAAGGTATCCTACATACCGGATGAAGATTTCAAGAAACAGCTGGCATTGTCCATGTCGGAAGAAAAAATGCCGGATATTGCGTTGGTGGATTCTTCGGATTTTCAATTTCTCCATCAGATGAAACCATTTGCAGATCTGACAGATGAGATCCCGGAATTACAGGAGTATTCAGAAAAAGCGCTGGCACCATGTTCTGCGGATGGAAGAATCTATGGACAGCCGTTTGGAGTGAACTGTACGGCGATGTTTTATAATAAGAAGATTCTGGAGAAAGCCGGATGTAAAGTCCCGGACAATTGGGAAGAATTCGAAGAAATTGCGGCGAAGGTCAGTGATAAAACGATAAAAGGATTCGCAATCACAGCATTGCAGACGGAAGAAAGTATGTATGAGTTCCTGCCGATCCTGTGGTCTATGGGTGGAGATATCCATAGCATCAATACAGCAACCGGGCAGCAGGCATTTTTATTCTTAAAAGAGATGGAGCAGGAAGGAAGCTTAAGTCTGCAGAGTATTTCCCTTACGATGGGAGATCTGACGAATCAGTTTATAAAGGGAAAGATCGCAATGATGTTCAATTCCTCTATGGCAATCGACAGTATCCGTGAAGGCAATCCGGATCTTGAATTTGGTGTTGCGGCGATTCCATGCGGGAATCCACAGGTTACGGTGGCCGGAGGAGAGATTCTGGCGGTGGCAGATAATGAAAATAAGGAATATGCGATTCAGTTTTTGAAATTTCTTGCGGACAAAAAGCGGATGAAAGAGTACATAGATGAGTTCGGATTTCTTGCACCAAGGCAGGAGATTATGCAGCAACAGTTTGAAAATGATAAGGAAAAAGGGACATTTATAGATCTGTATCAGAATGCCAGGACAAGAGAGATCAGCAGAAACTGGCCGCAGATCTCACTGACACTTTCGGATACCTTAAGAGAAATCCTGGTAAATGAAAACGATTCACAGACTATACTGGACAAAAGTGCAGAAAAGATAGAGAGTATTGGAGCAGAAAACAGATGAAAAAGAGAAAGAAAAATCTCCGGCAGATATTAATACCGGCATTTATCATTACGGCATGTATTCCGCTTGCTATTTTTGCACTGATATCGCAGGAGAGATTAAAGACAAGTACATTAGAGAATATGAACAATCAGGCAGAGGCTGACCTGCAGAAAGCAAATCAGAGCCTGAATATGACGCTGGATAAATACGAAACGTTACTTTATGCTATTACAACAGATGAAGAATTTCTGAGCCTTGTAGTAAATGCAAATGATTCGGAAGAAATTCCGGAAGCGGATGCATATAATATGAGAAGAGATTTTTCCCATATCTGTAATAGAAATGAAGGAGTTGACGGAATCCAGCTTGTGCTTTCAGACAAGAGGCGGATATTTTACGACCGACTGTCGTCATCTTCGGTGAATAGTACATGGATGGAAAAGGTAAAAATTCCGGATGAGACAAAGCTGCTGTCCTATGATGTTGATAAAGATACGGACAATCCTGAGCGTATGTTTCATATCGGGAGAAAGGTGGTTAATTACTGGGATATCAGTGAGGATCTAGGATATGTAATCCTGTCTGTCAATCTGGATGAACTGGAATCGGTATTAAGCGCAGGAAAAGGGTCCAGAGTATATCTTGTGAAAGACGGAGTGATCGTAGGGGCAGAAGATACAAAGATGCTTGGTCGGCAAGAGAAGGCTTTGGATAGTGCAAAGGTTAATCAGAAGGCAATCAAAAATGCCAGAAGCGGCTGGTCGATCCTCTTCTGTCAGTCGATCCGTGAATATCAGAAAGCAATTGAAGAACAGGTGATATTCTGGATCATGGTAGCGCTTGCTGTTCTGCTGATCTTTGTCCTTCTGATCTATCGTGTTACCAAACCGGTCATGATATCGGTAAATGACATTGTGGATGCAATGAAAAATCTCGAAAAAGATAATTTCCGGGAAAAGCTTGAAGTCAAAGAAAAAGACAGTACAGAGATTCAGGAAATATCTGAAGGATTTAATGAAATGTCGGAACGTATCCACAATTTGATCGGACAGGTAAAAGAATCGGCAATGGAGCAGAAGAATGCAGAAATCTCTGCATTAGAGGCTCAGATCGATCCACATTTCCTTTATAATATTCTGGATACGATCAACTGGAAAGCAATTGAGAATGAACAATATGAGATCAGCGAGATGTTGGTGGCACTTGCGGACATCCTGCGCTATGCGATCAATGATGCCGGTGAATTTACCACAATTGATGCGGAAAAAGGATGGCTGGAAAAATACATCCTTCTCCAGCAGGAAAAACTGGGGGAAGAGATTGAACTGGAATTTAAAATTCAAGATTCGTACGGGAAATGCAAGATTCACAAGATGCTGCTGCAGCCATTTGTGGAGAATGCGATCAAATATAGTTTCCGTGGTTATGAAGGAGCACATCGTCTGACGATCGAGGTATCCAAAGCGGAAGAACAGATGCATATTATTATCGCAAACAACGGCCGGCATATAGAAGAAGATCAGTTGAAAGACCTGAATATGGGAAAAGAGATCAAGAATCATTTTGGAATCTCGAATGTAAGAAAACGTCTGAAACTTTATTACGGAGAAGATGCAGTGATTTATTTTGAAAATGTATCTCCAAGTGGAGTGAAAGTACATTTGTTTGTGCCATTGCAGGAGGAACAAAAAGATGAAGATAGCAGTTATTGAAGATGAAAAACCGATCAGAGAAGGACTTGTACATATTTTAAATAAGATAAGTCCGGAATATCAGGTCGTAGGCAGTGCGAAGAATGGAGCAGAAGGACTGATACTTCTGGAAGAGGAAATGCCGGATCTGATCATGTTGGATATCCAGATGCCGGATATGGATGGATTGCAGATGCTGAAAGAAGCACGGGCAAGAGGAATCTATACAAAAGTGATTATTCTTACAGCTTACTCGGATTTCAGCTATGCGAAAAAAGCAATCGAACTGGGAATTGAAAATTATCTGCTAAAACCGGTAAATCTGACAGAACTAAAGAAAACGCTGGAAAAAATTAAAGAAGAGTTATTTGTAGAACAGAGGGGAAAGAATTCTCTTTCATTGGAAAAGATTCTGAAGGATATCCTGGATGGTGAATATGAGAAGAATGAAAGGCTGGACGCTGTGCTGGCAGATAATTATGGAATCATTCAGGGACACAGCCTGTATTGTATGTACATTTTCCTTGGAAAATATTATGAAAGTGAGAAGAAAGAAGTCGGATTATTTCTGGAGGAATTGAAAGAACACAATCCGGAACGGAAACTGTGCTGGCTGCTTCGTGAAAAACAACAGGCTGCATTGGTCTGCTTTTATGGTGAGGAAGATGTCAGTAAATTATTGAAATACGTAAAACATTCGGTAGTACCGGCATGTTCCGTAAGACTGCATGACCGTGGCGTATTTACATGGAAGGAATGTAAGGGACTTAACAGACTGACTGAGACAGAGCTGGAATTAGAAAAGGCATGTGGCTGGCATCTGATACTTGGAGACAGAGTATTGATAGAATGCGAGAAAATTCTACAGATGAGAACGTATCAGTTCATTTATCCGGCAGAGCTTGAAAACAGGGCCAGAAGTGCAGTAATACATATGAATGCAGAAGAATTTACCGGTTGTTTTCAGAAATTCATGAAATATGGACGCATAGAAGTACACAGTCCACAGGAACTCAGAGAAGTGTGTATCCGTTTCGCATATGCGATAATCAATACAGCCAAGGAGTGTGGCACATTGCGGGATGAGGAATTGATGGTTCAGAGAGTGTTAAAGACAATCTTAGGTGCAGTTTCTTGGGAGGAGATAGAAGCAGTCATGATGGAATTATTCTCCAGCATCGAGATAAGTCAGATCAACCAGACATCTTCTGAATATCTGGTACAAAAAGCACTGATAATTATGAAAGAATGTTATAGTGACGGGATTACTTTGGAAGAAACAGCCAGAAGACTTCATGTTACAGAGCAATATCTGGGAACACAATTAAAGAAAGAAACGGGGACTTCCTTTACGGAGACGGTACGAAAATTTAAAATCATGCATGTGAAAGAATTACTTCTGGATACAGATCTGAAATTAAATCAGATAGCTGCAATGACTGGATTTTCCAATCCAAAGTATATGAGTAAAGTATTTAAACAGGAAGAAGGGATGCTTCCAAATGAATACAGGCGGATTAATGCATAACAGTTTATAAAATTACTCCTTTCCGAAAAAATTGCTCCTTTTTAAAATTTGGATTCTGATATAGTGGGTTCAGAACAAAAAAGAGGAGGAATTAAGATGGAAGCGGTTGATAAAATATCCGTCGGAGTGAGTAAAGAAAAAGCCGGACAGAATACACAGGAAGCCATCACAGAGAATGCGGATGGAATGAAAGTATCTCTGGGAGAGAAAATCTGTTATGGAGTAGGTGATATCGGAGCAAATCTGGTATGGACAACGGTAGCCTCTTTCCTGACGATATATTGTACTGATGTGGCAGGTATTGCTGCAGGAATAGTAGGAACACTGATGCTGATCGCCAGATTATTCGATGGCGTATCGGATCTTTTTATGGGAATCATTATAGATAAGACGAACACCAGATGGGGAAAAGCCCGTCCGTGGGTACTCTGGAGTGCGCCACCGCTGGTCATCAGCCTGATCATGATCTTTACAGTGCCGGACCTTGGTGCAAATGGAAAAGCAATTTACCTGTTACTTGTATACATATTCCTTGCAGCGGTATGCTTTACAGCATCTAACCTTTCTTATAATACAATGCTTTCACTGGTAACCACAGAGCAGCACGACAGAAATGTCATGAACACGATCCGTTTTGAATTTACCATGATCGCACAGCTTGTGATTAACGTGATCACGATTCCACTGGTACATTTCCTTGGAAACGGACAGCGTGGCTGGACATGCATGAGTATCGTGTATGCAATCGTAGCACTTGGAATGTTCATCACAACATTTGCCGGAACAAAAGAAAGATACAAACCAATCAAAAAAGAAACAACAGCGAAGAAGAAGACACATCCGCTGAAAACAATTAAGACCCTTTGCAGAAATAAATACTTTATCCTGATCACACTTGCATTTGCAGTGATCTATACATCGCTTGGATTAACCGGAGGATCCAGAATCTACTATGCAAAATACGTATTAGGGGATGAGATGCTGAACAGTACAATGACCATGTTCAACTATATCCCGACCATCCTTACGATTATGTTGATCCCGGTATTTACAAAAAGATTCGGAAAGATCAAAGCACTGTTTGTAGGATTCTTATTCTACGCAGCAGGACTGGTGCTTGAAATCGCAGGACCTGTTAATCTTCCAATGATTTACACTGGTCTGGTGTTACAGGGAATCGGACATGCGGCATTGTATTCATGCCTGTTCGCAATTGTCGGAGATGTCGTAGATTACAGTGAATGGAAAGACGGAATCCGTGAAGAAGGAATTACTTATAGTGTGACAAGCTTCGGACAGAAGATAGGAACCGGACTTGGAACAGCAGCACTTGGATGGATCCTGGCAGCCGGACATTATGACGGAACAGCAGCCGTTCAGTCAGCAAGTGCAATCTTCGCAATCAAAGGACTGTTCCTGTATCTGCCACTGGTAATTACAGTAATTGTACTTATCATCTGGTACTTATTCATGGGAATTGATAAAATCTATCCGACAGTCAGAAAAGAACTGGATGAGCGTAGAGAAAAGGCTGAGTAAGAAAAAGCTGAGCAAGAGAAAGCCGAGTCAGAAAATATAGAATAGAAAATGTGAACTTGAATGGTAATTAGGAATAAGCCGGAAGATGTAATGTCTTCCGGCTCAGACTGTAGACAAAGTTGGTGTTGGGATCTATTCCCAGCACCATTTCTCATTA
>ENA-ORTJ01001774-ORTJ01001774.1-human-gut-metagenome-genome-assembly--contig:-NODE-1774-length-13151-cov-14.973351_pt1 | contig 13151 bp, 10 predicted proteins | sample MGYA00242069_ERZ509187 | MGnify/ENA primary metagenome ERZ509187 (study PRJEB26280, sample SAMEA2338779) | human gut metagenome | biome: human gut; feature: human-associated habitat; material: faeces... | reverse complement strand
CCCAGACCCCAGAACTTGCACTCCTTGGTGCCAGCAGCTGCGGTGATGGGAGCGGGCTTGACTTCCGGCAGAGACAGGAAGGTGACGTCATCGGTGATGCCCAGAGTGAAGCGCTCCTTGGGCTGATCCTTCTCCAGCTCCTTGAACAGAGCGAAGATGGAGGACGGGGGAGTGTCCTTGCTGCCCAGGCCGTAACGGCCGCCGGTCAGAACGACATCGTTCAGGCCAGCCTCACGCAGGGTAGCGGCAACATCCAGGTACAGGGGCTCGCCCAGAGAGCCGGGCTCCTTGGTGCGGTCCAGCACAGCCACCTTCTTGGCGGTCTTGGGCAGGACCTTCAGCAGGGAAGCGGAGACCCAGGGACGGTACAGGCGGACCTTGACGATACCGACCTTCTCGCCCTTGGCGTTCAGGTAGTCGATGACTTCATCAGCAACGTCGCAGATGGAGCCCATAGCCACGATCACACGGTCAGCATCGGGTGCGCCGTAGTAGTTGAACAGATCGTAGTTGGTGCCCAGCTTCTCGTTGATCTTGGCCATGTACTTCTCGACCACTGCGGGCAGTGCGTCGTAAGCGGAGTTGCAGGCCTCACGGTGCTGGAAGAACACGTCGCCGTTCTCGTGGGAACCGCGCATCTTGGGGTGCTCGGGGTTCAGAGCCTTGGCACGGAACTCCTCAACAGCCTTCATGTTGCACATTTCCTTCAGATCAGCGTAGTCCCACTTCTCGATCTTCTGGTACTCGTGAGAAGTACGGAAGCCATCGAAGAAGTTCAGGAAGGGAACCCGGCCCTCGATTGCTGCCAGATGGGCAACAGGGGACAGATCCATAACTTCCTGCACGCTGCTCTCGACCAGCATTGCGAAGCCGGTCTGGCGGCATGCCATAACGTCGCTGTGATCACCGAAGATGTTCAGGGACTGGGTAGCAACGGTACGTGCAGAAACATCGAACACGCAGGGCAGCTGCTCAGCAGCGATCTTGTACATGTTGGGGATCATCAGCAGCAGGCCCTGAGAAGCGGTGAAGGTGGTGGTAACAGCACCTGCACCCAGAGAGCCGTGCACAGCGCCAGCAGCGCCGGCCTCAGATTCCATCTCGACGACCTTGACCTGGTTGCCGAAGATGTTCTTCTGGCCAGCTGCGGACCACTGGTCCACAGAGTCAGCCATCGGAGAAGACGGGGTAATGGGGTAGATAGCAGCCACGTCCGTGTAGGCGTATGCTACATGAGCGGCAGCGGTATTGCCATCCATGGTTTGCTTTGCTCTAGGCATTTTTCTTCCTCCATTGTTCAGAATTTGGTACCTTTTGCGCGGGGCAATCGCGCCCCGCTGGGGCCGGAGAACCCCAAAAGGCACTATTGCTCATATATTATATTAGCAAATTCCGCCCTCAAAGTAAATGCAAACCCACTGGCAAAACGCAACAAAATTTCAAGAAATTTTTTGGTGCTTTTTTACGCTTGTGTTTTTTGTTGCATCTAACCTGACAGATTATTAAGAATCCGGCTTTTTTGCTGTGTTTTTCTTAATTTATCCTCAATTTTGAATTGACAACCGGCGCTTTGTTGCCGTAAACTTGAACCAGCATCATTATCATCTGGAAAGGACGCAAATACGATGGACGCTGCACATTTTGAAAAGACGCTCACAAGTGAGGTGCTGTTCGAGGGCCGGGTGGTCACCCTGACCAAAGATACCGCCCTTTTGGAAAATGGAAAGACCGCCACCCGCGAGGTGGTCCACCACCACGGCGGAGCCTGCATCGTGCCCTACTTTGAGGACGGCACCATCTGCATGGTGCGCCAGTTCCGCTACGCTATGCAGCAGGAGCTGTGGGAGCTGCCCGCCGGCAAGCTGGAAAAAGGGGAGGACCCCTTTGAAGCCGCCAAGCGGGAGCTGGAAGAGGAGTGCGGCCTGACCGCCGACAAGTACACCTCCCTGGGCGAGTTCTACCCCACTGTGGGCTATGATACCGAGATCATCTACATCTGGGTGGCCACCGGTCTGCACGAGACCCGGATGCATCCGGATGCGGACGAGTTCCTGACCCCTGACCGGGTGCCGCTGGCCCAGGCCTATGAGATGGTGATGCGCGGCGAGATCAAGGATGGCAAGACCATTGCAGGCGTGCTCAAGCTCAAGGCCTTGTTGGACGAGGGCAAGCTGTGAACATTCTCTACGAAGATACTGCCCTTGTGGTGCTGGACAAGCCCGCCGGGCTGACCAGCGAGGAGGGCGTGCCCGCTGCCCTGCGCCAGCGGTGGGGCAGGCCGGATGCATACGTTGGGGTCATCCACCGGCTGGACACCGGCGTTTCGGGGCTGATGGTCTATGCCAGAACACCCGGAGCCGCAGCGGCTCTGACAAAACAGGTGACGGAGAGCCAGCAGACCTATGCCATTCTGGACGGCAGGGCAGAGGCTGGCCCCGGTGCACCGGCACAGCCCTGCTTTCTTAAAACATACCGGGCCGTGATCGCAGGCGGGCCGGACGAACAGCTGCCGCCTGAGGGCATCCTGCGGGACTATCTGTTCAAGGACAGCCGGAAGGGCCGGGTCTTTCCGGTAAAGCGCCCCCGCAAGGGGGTGCGGGAAGCCGTGCTGGAATACCGCATCGTAGAGACGGCACCGGACGGTTCCCTGAGCCTTGCGGAGATCACGCTCCACACCGGGCGGACACATCAGATCCGGGTGCAGTTTGCCTCCCGGAAGCACCCGCTTTACGGAGACGGCAAATATGGCAGCCGGTTCAAGGGGGATATTGCCCTGCAGAGCGCAAGACTGCAGTTCGTCCACCCGGAGACGGGGGAGAAGATGGCGTTTCAATTGGAGAAACCGCTCAAAGCGCCGTGGGACTTAAACCCCTCAGTCACCTGCGGTGCCAGCTCCCCTAGGAGTGGAGCCCTTGGCATAACGGGTAACTTGTAAAACTTTACGAAACGCCAGAGCCGCCCCTACCAGGGGCGGTGGCAATGCGAAACATTGACGGTGGGGTTTAGGAAGGGTGGTATTATGGAAGAGTACAAGACCGACGCTGAAATTTACGCGGTACTGGAGCGGGAGATCATCGACCTGACCCTGCGGCCGGGCAGTTCGTTGAGCGAAAACCCGCTCTGCGCCCGCTTTGGGGCACCGCGTTCCATGATCCGGGTGGTGCTGCAGCGGCTGCAGGAAAATGGGCTGGTGAAGATCGTGCCCTACAAGGGTACCACTGTGACCCGGCTGAACCGGGAGATCGTGGATGAGCTCATCTACGAGCGCACCGCCGTGGAAGCCCGCGTCCTGCGGGACTTCTCGCCCAAGTGTACGCCGGAACAGCGGGCGCTCATCCGGCGGCGGACCGATGCCTACGCCGCGCTGGCCCGCGCCGAGGAGATCGACTACAACAAGCTCTATGAGGCAGACCGCCTGCTCCATGAAACATGGTTTGCCGCCATGGGAAAAATGTATCTGTGGCGCACCTTACAGAACGCCCACGCCGATTACAGCCGCTTCCGGATGCTGGACACCATGACCAGCGGCGGGCTGGACGAGGTGATCGCCGACCACCAGAACATCATTGCCGCCATTGAGCGGTGTGATCTTGCCGCCTTTGAGCCGCTGGTGGAGCGCCACCTCTACGGCGGCATCCGGCGGCTGGGCTCTAAGCTCACCGAGGAATATGCCGACTACTTTGAGCCGGAAAAATAATGCACCCTTAAAAATGTTCCACGGGGAACAAAACCGGCACAGCGCCTGCCTGACGCTGTGCCGGTTTTCTTTGCCCTTTTTCAGAAGAACACGCCGGAGATGAAAATTTCCAACCCAATGCCAATGAGGATGACACCGCCCAGCACAGAGGCCTTGCCGGAGAGCTTGGTGCCGAACTTTTTGCCGATGCGCAGGCCCGCCATGCAGAGGAAGAAGGTGACGACGGCAATGATGCCGGAAGCCGCCAGCGCCATCAGCCAGCCATACTCCGCAATGGTAAAGCCGACCGAGAGGGCATCGATGCTGGTGGCCACGCCCTGCATGAAGAGGGCACCGGCACTCAGCGCGGCGGCTTCCTCGGTTTCCTCGCCCCGGATGCCATCGATCAGCATCTTGCCGCCGATATAGCCCAGCAGGGCAAGGGCGATCCAGGGAATGAATGTTTCAAAGGAAGAGAACATCTCCACGATGGTATGGACGCAGACCCAGCCTGTCATGGGCATCACGGCCTGAAACACGCCAAAGGTGCCCGCAATGATGCACATCCTTTTTCGGGACATGCCGGGGTCATGCAGACCGTTTGCCATCGAGACCGAAAACGCGTCCATGGCAAGGCCCACGCCCAGCAGTGCACTGTTGAGAAAAAACAAAAAACTCCATTCCATAACTGAATGCCTCCTGAATCTGACCAAAATTACGGTGCGGCAAAAACAAAACCCGAGATCGGCGCGCGTGCACGTCCGGTCTCGGGTCATTTTTTACAAATGAACTCCATGTGTTGGGCGTGGTACTCCGCACCATAACACATGAGTCTCGCAAATGAAAGCAAGCCAGACAGCGGTGCTGTCATTGTGTTGACTTGCTGCGCCGTCTGCAAACAGCGCCTGCTACTCCCCCATGGGATTTTGTGATTGTTTCGTTAGTCTATCATATTTTCTGATAGAAGTCCAGGCTAACTTTTCGCCCTCGCTTTGCTTGGCTCCCCTGCTAGGGGAGCTGGCGCAAAGCGCCTGAGAGGTTTTGCTTTTGGGGAGAAGAACCTCTCCGTCACGGCTGTGCCGTGCCACCTCTCCTAGCAGGAGAGGCAAGACAGGCTCAATCCTCAGACGGTGCCTCGGAGGCGGAGGCCTCATCGGCTGCTTCCATGGCGGCCAGCTGCTCTGCGGTAGGCTCATCGCCCTCCTCAGCCTCTACCGTCTCGGTCTGGGCTTCATCGTCGTGGTCGGTACGGGCCAGGACCATGACCTTATCATTCTCGCCCAGACGCATGACACGGACACCGGAGCCGTAACGGCTCTGCACCGGGATCTCATTGGCGTGCAGGCGGATGATGATGCCCTCCTGGCTGCTCAGCAGCACGTCATCCACATCGTCCACGATCTTGACTGCGGCGACCTTGTCCTTGGAGGCATCGTAGTTGCGGATGCCCTTGCCGCCGCGGGCGGTGATGCGGTAGGTGTCGATGTCGGACCGGCGGCCCTTGCCGTTCTCGGTCACGGTCAGGATGGTGGCGTTCTCACGGCAAATGCAGACACCCACGACCTCGTCGCCCTCGGCCAGCTTGATGGCGCGCACGCCGTGGCCGCTGCGGCCCATGGGACGGGCATCCTCCTCATTGAAGCGGATGGCCTGACCGTTGCGGGTTGCAACGATGAGCATATCGTGGCCGGAAGTCAGTCTTGTCCAGGCCAGCGCATCCCCCTCGTTCAGGGCAATGCCGATCAGGCCGCTCTTGCGGATGTTTGCATACTGCTCCAGCGGGGTGCGCTTGATGAGGCCCTGCTTTGTGACCATGGTCACAAAACCGCCCTCATTGGCCGTATCCTTGCTCTGGCAGAGCATGTTGGTGACCTTTTCGCCCTCGGCCAGCTGCAGCAGGTTCACGATGTTGGTACCCTTGCTGGTGCGGCTGCCCTCGGCGATGGTGTAGCCCTTGATGCGGAACAGGCGGCCCTTGTCGGTAACAAAGAGCACATAGTCGTGGGTGGAACCTACGAACATCTCCTGCACGATGTCCTCTTCCTTGCGGGTCATGCCGGAGATGCCGCGGCCGCCGCGCTTCTGGGCCTGATAGGTAGCCTTGAGCTGGCGCTTGATATAACCGGCCTCGGTCAGGGTATAAACGCACTGCTCCTCAGCGATCAGATCCTCGATATCCACCTCGCCGGTCACGGTCTCGATCTCGGTGCGGCGGTCATCGCCGAAGCGGCGCTTCATCTCCAGCAGCTCACTCTTGACGATCTCGAGCACGCGGGCATCATCGGCCAGGATCTCTTCCCAATCCCGGATCTTGGCGTTCAGGGAGCCCAGCTCTTCCTCGATCTTCAGGATCTCCAGACCAGCCAGACGGCCCAGCTGCAGCTTGACGATGGCATCTGCCTGCGGGTCATCAAAGCCGAACTGCTCCATGATGGCAGCCTTGGCCTCGCTCATGCCGCCCTTGCAGGCACGGATGGTGGCGATCAGCTCATCCACGATGTCGGTGGCCTTTTTCAGGCCTTCCAGAATGTGGGCGCGTTCCCGGGCCTTTTTCAGGTCATACTGGGTGCGGCGGCGCACCACCTCGTCCTGGAACTCCACATACTTCTGGATCATCTGCTTCAGGGTCATCACCTTGGGCACCTTGTGGTCAATGGCCAGCATGATGACACCCACGGTATCCTGCAGCTGGGTGTACTGATACAGCTGATTCAGGACGACCTGGGGGTTGGCATCCTTGCGCACGTCAATGACGATGCGCATTCCCTTGCGGTTGGTCTCATCGTTCAGGTCACTGATGCCCTCGATCCGCTTTTCCTTGACCAAATCGGCAATGTTCTCAATGAGGCGTGCCTTGTTGACCATGTAGGGGATCTCGGTCACGATGATCTGGGCGCGGCCATTCTTCTTTTCCTCAATGGTGGCGCGGCCGCGCAGGGTGATCTTGCCGCGGCCGGTGGCGTAGGCAGCACGGATGCCGCTGCGGCCCATGATGATGCCGGCGGTGGGGAAATCGGGGCCCTTGATGTGCTCCATCAGGCCGGGCAGGTCGATGTCCGGGTCCTCGATATAGGCCACACAGCCGTCAATGACCTCGCTCAGGTTGTGGGGCGGGATGTTGGTGGCCATACCAACGGCAATGCCCTGACTGCCGTTGACCAGCAGGTTCGGGAAACGGCAGGGCAGAACGCTGGGCTCCTTCTTGGTCTCATCAAAGTTGGGGTCCCAGTCAATGGTATCCTTGTCGATATCGGTCAGCATCTCCACGGCCATGCGGCTCATGCGGGCCTCGGTGTAACGGTAAGCAGCCGGGGGGTCGCCATCCACAGAACCAAAGTTACCCTGACCATCCACCAGCGGGTAGCGCAGGGAGAAATCCTGTGCCAGACGGACCATGGCATCGTAAACGGATGCGTCGCCGTGGGGGTGGTAGGAGCCCAGCACCGCACCAACGGTGTCGGCGGATTTGCGGTATGCATGGCTGGGGTCGTTGCCGCGCTCGTGCATGGTATACAGGATGCGGCGGTGGACAGGTTTCAGGCCGTCGCGCACATCGGGCAGGGCGCGGGACACGATGACTGACATGGAGTAGTCCAGGAACGCGGTCTCGATCTCCTTCTTGACATCGCGGATGATCTTCTTGGTACCGCTGCCCGGTATCATCACATAATCTTCTTCCATTGTTTCCTCCAATTACACATCCAGCTTCGCGTACTGGGCGTTGGTCTCGATAAAGCGGCGGCGGGGCTCCACCTGGTCGCCCATCAGGATGGTAAAGGCTTCATCGGCCTTTTCGGCATCCTCAATGGTGATCTGAACGATGACGCGGTTATCGGGGTTCATGGTGGTCTCCCACAGCTGTTCGGGGTTCATCTCACCAAGGCCCTTATAGCGGTTGACCTTTGCGCCGGGCATCTCCTGCGAGAGGATGGCCATTTCAGCATCGTTGTAGGCGTACTTGATGGTGTTGCCCTTCTGCACCTTGAACAGGGGCGGCTGAGCGACATAGACATGGCCCTGCTCGATGAGGGGGCGCATATAGCGGAAGAAGAAGGTCAGCATCAGGGTGCAGATGTGAGAACCATCAACATCGGCATCGGCCATGATGAACACTTTATCATACCGCAGCTTGGAGATATCGAATTCCTCGCCGATGCCGCAGCCCAGAGCCAGCACAACGGGCATCAGCTTATCGTTGCCGTAGATGCGGTCCGCACGGGCTTTTTCCACGTTCAGCATCTTGCCCCACAGGGGGAGGATGGCCTGAATGGCGGAGTCACGGCCCATCTTGGCAGAGCCGCCTGCAGAGTCACCCTCGACGATGAAGATCTCGGTGCGGGTGGGGTCTTTTTCACGGCAGTCGGCCAGCTTGCCGGGCATCCGGCTGGTCTCCAGTGCACTCTTGCGGCGCACCAGCTCCCGGGCCTTTTTGGCAGCGGCGCGGGCGCGGGCTGCCTGGGTGGCCTTTTCAAAAATGGCCTTTGCCACGCCCGGGTTCTCCTCAAAGAACTCCATCAGCTTGGTGTACACCATGTTGGAAACAAGGGTGCGGATCTCGGTATTGCCCAGCTTTGCCTTGGTCTGGCCCTCGAACTCTGCCTCCTGCAGCTTGACGGAGATGACGCAGATGAGGCCCTCGCGGACATCGGAGCCGGAAAGGTTCTCGTCCTTATCCTTCAGCAGGCCGTGGCTGCGGCCGTAATCATTGAACACACGGGTCAGGCTGGTGCGGAAGCCCTCTTCATGGGTGCCGCCGTCCGGGGTGTTGACGTTGTTGGCAAAGCTCAGCAGCAGCTCGTTGTAGCTGGAATTATACTGCAGCGCGATCTCGGCCATGCCCCGCTCGGTCTGGCCCTTGAGGTAGATGACATTGGGGTGGAGCACCTCCAGATTGCGCTTTTCGCCCAGATAGGTAACAAAGCTCTTGATGCCGCCCTCATAGCACATGACCTCGGTGCGGTAGCAGGGGTCACCCTCCTGGCCATCCTCCAGAACGGGGGTATAGAGCTCCCGCTCATCGGTCAGGGTGATCTTGACACCGGCATTCAGGAAGCTCTCCTCGCGCAGGCGCTTTTCCAGCGTCTCGAAGTTATAGACGGTGGTGTCCTTGAACATCTCAGGGTCGGGCTTGAAGGTAACGCGGGTGCCGGTGACCCCCTCGGCCACCGTGCCCAGACACTTCAGGGGGCCGTCCGGGTCGCCGCGGCGGAAGGTCTGCTCGTATTCATGGCCGTCGCGGCGGACATTGACCGTCAGCCACTCAGAGCAGGCGTTGACCACGGACGCGCCGACACCGTGCAGACCACCGGCCACCTTGTAGCCGGAGTTCTCGCCGCCGAACTTACCGCCTGCGTGCAGGATGGTATAGACGACGGTGACGGCGGGCAGACCGGTATCGGCCTGGATATCCACGGGGATGCCGCGGCCGTTGTCGGTGACCTGAATGATGTTATTCTTTAAGATCTTGACCTCAATGTGGTTGCAGTAGCCAGCCAGCGCTTCATCAATGGCGTTGTCCACGATCTCGTAGACCAGATGATGCAGGCCCCGCTCACCGGTGGAGCCGATATACATGCCGGGACGCTTGCGCACGGCCTCCAGACCCTTCAGGACCTGGATCTCGCTGGCATTATACTCATGGTCGGTCGCGGTTTCCACATTGGTGCTGGTGATGATTTCCTCTGCCATATCCTTTCTCCCTTTACTTGATATTTTTTCAATCGATTGGATCGTTATTGATTTTTTCAGAACGACATTTCGGTGCGCCGCTTCATGGCCGCGCTGGACAGCTCCGAAAGATAAACGGTGTCCACGGGGGCATCGGCCAGAACATAACACTGGGGCAGGTCATCCGAAAGGCTGACCACGGCCCCGTTCTTCTGGGCATAGTTGAGAAATTCCCGCCCCCGGGGGGAGACGGTGGTGGTCTCTAGATTGAAGATGCCGATGATATCACGGTCATTCAGGACATAGTCCCGGCCCAGATGGATATACATTGCGTATATTCTCCTGCAGATGCAGACTGCATATTCTGTTGCATTTTCCGCATTCTATGCAATGTAGTGATGCAACATTTCTCCATTTCAGATCTTGCTCAGGACACCGCCGTTCATGCGGTAGACCTCGCCATCCGTTTTCAGGAAGGCCGTGTCGTCGCAGCTGGTGACGAAGGTCTGCTTTTCCCGCATCCGGGTCAGCAGATACTGCTTGCGGCCATCATCCAGCTCACTGAGCACGTCGTCCAGCAAGAGGACGGGGTGCTCCCCGGTGATGGCAGCAGCGGCGGCGGCTTCGGCCATTTTCAGGCTGAGCACCACGCTGCGCTGCTGCCCCTGGCTGGCAAACACTCTGGCGGGCTGGCCGTCCAGCAGCAACTCCAGATCTTCCCGGTGGGGGCCGCACAGGCTCTGCCCGGCCCGGACTTCCTCGTTCTGGCGGGCTTTGAGCAGGGCTGCCAGACCACCCGGCTCAAACTGGGCGGCATACCGCAGCTCCATCCGCTCTGCCCCATGGGAAAGCTCCTCGTAATTGGCACAGGCCAGCGGAGCCAGCCGTTCCAGGTAGGCCCGCCGCCGCTGCTGGATGGCTTCCCCCTGCGCGGCAAGCTCGGTGTTCAGCACCTCGAGCAGGGCCATTTTTTCGGCGTAGGGACGTTCCTGCCCGGCAGGGGAGCGGCGCAGCAGAGCGTTTTTCTGCTGCAGGGCCCGCAGATAGCGGCGGTACACGGTCAGGTAGCCGGGGTAGAGCTGACAGAGGGCGGCATCCAGAAATTTGCGCCGCCCCTCGGGCGCTCCCTTGACCAGACTCAGGTGGCCAGGGTCGAACACGACAGCCGGAAAACTGCCGGCAAGCCCTGCCGCCCGCCTGGGGGCTGCCCCGTTCACCGAGGCGTACCGCCCGGGCCGCTGGGAATCCGGGGTGCCCACCGTCAGCCGGACACGGTTCGGCTCGTCAGGCTCCTGTTCCTCCTGCTGCGCCCGGAGCGTGGAGGCTTCCAGCACGGCAAAGGGCTCACCCCGCCGCACCAGCTCTGCATCCTTGCCGCCCCGGAAGCTCTTGCCGCCGGTCAGCAGCCAGATGGCCTCCAGCAGGTTGGTCTTGCCCTGGCCGTTGTTGCCGCAGATCACGGTCAGCTCCCGGCCCGGGATCAGGCTTGCCGATGCGATATTGCGGTAATTCGTTACTTCTAAGGAAAGCAGGCGCATGGTTTACTGGCCCTGTCCCACTTCCACGGTCTGGCCGTCCAACTCGACGACATCCCCGGCGCGGCACTTTTTGCCCCGCATGGTGCAGACCTCACCGTTCACCTTGACAGCACCGCCCTGCACCAGCTCCTTGGCTTCGCCGCCGGTCTCACACAGGCCCGCATATTTCAGCAGGGCATCCAGCTTGATAAATTCCGTATGGATGAGAATTTTTTGCATTTTTATGCCTCTCAATCATTCTTGAAGCGGACAGGCAGGACCAGATACAAAAAGTCGCTGCCCTCGGTAGGCAGAACCTTGACCGGGCTCAGCGGGCCGCTGATCTCCAGCTTGACCTGCTCGGTGCGGGCGTTGCGCAGGGCATCCAGCAGATAGCGGTTGTTGAAACCGATCTCCACCTCATCGCCCTCGCACTGCGCGTTGAATTCATCCACCACGCGGCCCAGATTGGTCTGGCAGCGGACCACTACTTTACCCTCTGTAAAACTGATGCGGAGGGGATTTTTTAAACGCTCTGTAATGATCAGGGAGGCACGCTCGATGGTCTCGATGAACTCCTTGGTGTCCAGAACCACGCTGGTGCGGCTGCCATTGGGAATCACGTTGTGGTAGTTGAGGAATTCGCCCTCGATCAGGCGGCTCATGATGGTGTAACCGGCAGTGGTGAACACCACATAGCGGCGGTTTGCGGAGATGTGCACGGTCTCCTCGTCGTCGTTGGCCAGCAGGTGGGAGACCTCGTTCATGGTCTTGCTGGGCACGATGATGCGGATCTCCTTTATGGCTTCCACCGGCCGCTCCACAATGGCCAGACGGTAGCCGTCCAGCGCAACAACGGTCAGCTTATCCGGCGAGATCTCAAATAATTCACCGGTATGCGCAGGTTTTTTCTCATCCTGACTGACAGCGTACAGGGTGCGCTCGATCATATCGCGGAGCACGCCGGTCTTGATGTTCAGGGTCTCCTCGGCCCCGGTGTTGGGCAGTTCGGGGAAATCGGTGGGGTTCATGGACTGGATCTCGAACTGTGCCACACCGCTCTGGATGGTGGTTTTTCCGTTTTCGGCAGATTGGATGTTGATCTGGCCGGAAGGCATCCGGCTGACCATGCTGCTGAGCAGCTTGGCGTTCAGCACCACCTCGCCGGGCTCTTTGACATTGGCATCAATGGTGGTCACGATGCCCATTTCTAGGTCGTAGCCGGTCAGGGTGAGCTGGAAGCCTTCGGCTTTCAGCAGGATACCCTCCAGTACCGGGATGGTGGAGCGCAGGGTAACAGCTTTGGAAACGCCGTCGATGGCTGCACTCAGCAGGGTCTTATCGCAGATGATGTTCAATTGCGCGTCTCTCCTTATTTTGGATTCAAGTTTTGAGGTTCTTTCTCCCATAGAACAGGGACAAAACCTCCAAATCTATATTGAACTTGTTGTAGTATTCGTAGTAGGGGCTGGGGAAGATGTGGAAAAGTCGGAAAATGTGTGGAATGGTGCGGCTCCGTGGTTTTCCACCGGATTGTGAATGCAGTGTGAAAGGCTTGTGGAAAGGGCTGGAGCTGCTTTTCTTTCCACGGCGGGTGTGCAAAACAGAAGTTGAATGTTGAAAACTCGGTGGAAAGAGTGGAGAACTTTGTCGTCTGAACACAATATCTTGTTCTGTTTTCCCGGATTCCCCTGCATTTCTCCCCATATTTGGGGTTTTATCCCCTGCGAGAGTATGACTTTTGCCCCTGTTTTCCCGTCAGGCCTTGACGTTCTTGATGATGTCGCTGACGGTTTCACGCAGGTGCTGGTCGTTCTTCATGTCCCGCTCCATGGTCTTGAGGGAGTAGACGATGGTGGAGTGGTCACGGCCCGAGAACTCCCGGCCGATCTCCTCCATACTCATGCCGGTGACCTCGCGCAGGATATAGATCGCCACGCGGCGGGCGGATGCAACGTTGGCGTTCCGCTTGGTGCCCCGGATGTCGGCAGGGGAGACATTGAAGGTGCGGGAGACCTCGCCCACGATCTTCTCGATGGTCACGGGCACGGGCTGGGTCTCGTTGAGGATGTCCTTGATGGCGTTCTGTGCCACGCTGATGACAGGCTGGATGCCCTCCAGCATGTAGTAGGCGTTCAGCTTTTTCACTGCGCCCTCCAGCTGGCGGATGTTGTTTTTCAGGTGGTTGGCGATGAATTCCGCCACGTCCTCGGGCAGATCCAGGTGGAGCAGCTCGGCCTTGCGCTTGACGATGGCCACGCGGGTCTCGAAATCAGGCGGCTGGACATCGG
>ENA-ORTJ01001761-ORTJ01001761.1-human-gut-metagenome-genome-assembly--contig:-NODE-1761-length-13220-cov-5.226358_pt1 | contig 13220 bp, 14 predicted proteins | sample MGYA00242069_ERZ509187 | MGnify/ENA primary metagenome ERZ509187 (study PRJEB26280, sample SAMEA2338779) | human gut metagenome | biome: human gut; feature: human-associated habitat; material: faeces... | reverse complement strand
CAAGAATGATGTTCTCGCCAAGCAAACCGCAATCAATCTCCTCGAGCTCCGCCGGGTCGTTCTCCTCGAGCCAGTCGATCAGTACGTCGAGGCCCTTGAGCATTCCGCGATACTCCTCGATATCGCCCAATGCACCGTAAATCATCTAAATCCCCTCTCGGATCGTTTCCTTGGCGGCTACTCGGCAAACGCGTTACCGACGCTGTTGCCACCCACATACGTCTCGACCAGGGTAAGGTCGGGACTGAACACGACAAAGTCGGCGTCGCGCCCCGGCATAATGCTACTGCACTTGCCGTCGGCATGAGCTAGCAAGCAATGCCGGGGCCGACGCCCAAGCTCTTACAGCTCGGTCACGACAACGCCGTTATAAACCTCGTCCCAACGATCCATAACCAAGTGGCCAGTCATGGGATCCATGGCGTTGAGCTTGCCGCAGGTGTTAGCGGTACGCAGTACCGTCTCGTCATCCGCACCAGCAGCAATCGCATGCGCGAAGCCGGCAATGGTCGAATCGCCAGAGCCCGTGGCGTTAACGGCAGGGATATCGGGCGTCTTTGCGCGGAACGCACGGCCATTGTGGAAGCCAACGGAGCCGGCAGCGCCCATGGACACGACGACCCAGGGGATATCGGAGAAGCGGGCGTCAGAGGCGAGCGCAGCGCGGAGCTCATCCACATCGTCGGTGGTAAAGTTCGTGCCCAGAAGGCCGATGATCTCGGTCAGGTTAGGCTTGACCAGCTCGGGCTTAATTTCGGACTTAAGGGCGGCCTCGAGCGAAGCACCCGAGGTATCGAGCAGCACCTTGGCGCCGGCGTTCTCGGCAATGCCCGTGATCTTGGCATAGTAGTCTGCCTCGACACCGCGGGGCAGAGAACCCGAAATGGTGACGACGTCGGCCTTGCCCGCAAGCTCAGTAAACTTGGCGGTAAAGGCATCGAGTTCCTCGGGGGCAATTGTCGGGCCGCTCTCGAGCAGCTCGGTCTGGTTGCCGGCGTGGAGGATGTTGAGGCAAATGCGAGTCTCGCCCTTGATGGGCACAAAATCATTCTTAATGCCGTTAGCGTCCATGAGCTCAGCCATATAGGCGCCCATATGGCCACCAAGCAGGCCGGTTGCCACAACGTCGTCGCCCAACTGACCAAGGACGCGGGCTACGTTAAGGCCCTTGCCGCCAGCGGTCTTTTCGGGCGTCACACGGTTGACGTCGTCGATAACGAGCTCATCGAGCTGATAGCGCGTATCGACAGACGGGTTCATCGTAACGGTGAGGATCATTTTTAGCTCCTTATCTCGCAGGCTCCTTGTGCCTCGCGATACGAGTCGACAAAACGGAATTACAGAATCTCAATCGTGAACGAGCGCACGATGGTTTCTTTGGGCTTGGCGATAAGGCAGCCGCGCTTGTGCTCAAGCACGTCGTCCTCATCGGAGCAGGTCGAAAGGCCACGCCAGGGTTCAACCGCCACAAAATCGCCCTCGGGCTTGCTCCACACAATGAGATACAGGAAGTCCTCAAAGCTCAGGCGGACGCCCTTGTCCTCGCCCTTTTTGGAAAGCGTGACCTGACGGCTCTCGAGCACGTCAAAGATGGTCTCCGCAAAATCGAAGAGCTCGTGCGACAGGGGCAGCGTCTTTCCCACCATGGGGTTCTTGGAGCGGTTTGCCACGTCAATCAATCCAGTCGAGGGAACGGCGGTGCAGAGCTCCGCAGCCTCGTCTTTCTCAAAGCGCAACTCGTAGTCCGTATAGGCCTCGCCCTCATCGAGCGGACACCTAAAGCCGGGATGACCGCCGATAAAGAACGGCATGTCCTCGGTTCCCTCGTTGGTCACCTCATAGGAGACGCGCACGGCATCCCCCTCAAGCGTATAACGGGCGACAAGCTTAAACGGGTACGGATAATCGCTCAGCAGCGCGGCGTTATCCTCCGAAGCCAGGCACATCGCCAGCTCGTTCTCGCTCTGGCTCAGCAGCTTCCACTCCTGTTTGCGCGCAAACCCATGGCGAGCGAGCTTCACGTGATGCCCGGCAAACGTCATGGCGCTACCATCGCGCAGGCCTCCGCAAATCGGAAAGCAGACCGGTGCCTGGCCGGACCACACTGCAGGATCGCCCTGCCACAAGTACTCTCGACCTCCGGCCTCAATCGAGGTAAACGAACCACCAGCCGTGGACACCTTAATAGAAATCGAATCGTTGGAGAGAGCGTATTCCATTGCCCATCCTTTCGAACAATTACTTTTTGCTCGCAAGAACCCGTCTCGGCCCTGACCAAAGGACAAACCCGCACGTTCATCGATGCGTCCGGTATCCCAGCCATGCAACGGGGTACCATACAGACATTGATGCAATTACAGCTGAAAGGCCTTCTTATGCGAACCATCATCCTTTATGCCTCGCGCCATCACGGCAATACGAAAAAGCTCGTGGACGCCATCGTCGAGGCACACCCCGAAATCGATACCCTCGACGTCAAGGCGCTTGGCAAAAACGAGTACCCCAACCTGCACGAATATCATCTGATCGGTGTCGCCACGGGCATCTATTACTCCGAGATCGACAAGGACATGGCACGCGTGCTCACGAACGTGCTGCAGCCGCAGGACAAGGTGTTTGGCCTTATGACCTACGGTGGCAAAAACAAGTGGTACGGCAAGGATATCGATGGCATCTGCCGCATGAGGCAGGCCATCTTTATGGGTGTCTACGGCTGCCCCGGCTTTGATACGTGGGGACCGTTCAAGCTCGCCGGCGGTGTCCAAAAGGGACACCCGACCGCTGAGGAAATTCAGGGCGCCGTCGACTTCTTCGACAAGATCGAAGACGAGTATGGCGACATCATCGTCGAAGAGTACGCCAAGCGCGAAAAGCGCCTAGCATACGAGAAGGAGCATCCTGCAGGAGGCTTGGTGGCCGGCGTCAAGCGCACGGCAAAGAAGATCGCTAACAAGCTGTAACTGTAAAGGTGCTTTTGAGCGTTTAACCCATACGGCGGGTCCGAGCAGATTCGGGCCCGCCGTCTTTTTCTATCGTTACTCGGTAAAGGCGTTGCCGACGCTCTGGCCGCCAACATACGTCTCGACGAGGGTGAGCTCATGGTCGAACACGACAAAGTCGGCGTCGCGACCCGGCATGATGCTGCCGCACTTATCCTCGATGTGCGCGGAGCGTGCCGGCACCTCGGTTGCCATGCGAATGGCGATATCGGCGCTGGCGATGCCCCAGTCGACGATATTCTTGACGCCCTGGGCAAGCGTGAGCACCGAGCCGGCAATGCTCTTGCCGTCGGCGAGCCAGCACAGGTTGTCCTTCATGATGACGTCCATGCCGCCACTGGTGTAGCTGCCCTCGGGCATGCCGCCGCAGCCAAGGCAGTCGGTGATGAGCACCGTATGCTGCCAGCCCTTTGCCTGCAGCAGCGCCTTGATGGCAGCGGGGTTTACGTGCTTGCCGTCACAGATGATCTCGGCGTAGGTCTCGGGCGTGGACATGGCTGCACCCACGACACCGGGCTCACGGTGATGCAGCCCGCGCTGGCCGTTATAGGTATGCGTAAAGCAGCTGGCACCGGCGTTGATAGCGGCGATGCACTCATCGTAGGTGGCGTCGGAGTGACCGATGCTGGTCACCACGCCCTTGGCGTTCAAAGCAGCCGCATAAGCAGCGGCACCGTCGCGCTCGGCTGCCATGGCGCTCTTAACGATGCGACCACCCGCAGCCTCCTGCCACTGATCGAAAACCTCCTCGGAGGGATCGATCAGGTAAGCGGGGTTCTGCGCGCCCACGTGCTTCATGGTAAAGAAGGGGCCCTCCAGGTAGATGCCCTGAATGCGTGCACCGCAGAAGTCGGGGCCGCGACCCTCGTCCGCCTGAGCGATGGCGGCGCAGGCGTCCTTGATCTGCTCGACGCCATCGGTGAACGTCGTGGGCAGCCAGCTGGTGGTACCGCGACGGGCGAGCTCGGTCGAGCTGATATCGATGCCCTCGGGATCGTTATCGGTAGTTGAGTGGTTGTAGAAGCCATGGATGTGAGTATCGACCATGCCCGGTGCGATCCACGATCCCGTGTAGTCCTTAATCTCGCAAGAGGGCTCGTCGGCCTGCCAGGCGCCAAAGACGCCATCCTCGACCATAAGATAGCCGCCCAGTTGCGGGCCTGCCGGCAAGAAGAACTTGTCAGCCTTAATTGCGTACGTGCTCATATGCACTCCTTGCTTCTAAAGCAGTTGACTGTAGTGATGCTTATACCCAGCTCACGTAAAACAAAAAGCGCCCGCCCGCCGTTATGAGCGGACGGGCGCCCTTACAGGGGGACGCGATTAAGCGGTGAAGGGGTGAATCGTCACGCCCTTAACCACGCGGTTGACCGTGCCGGTGGGGCTCGGCGTATCGGGCGTGTTGCCCACGCGCACGGAGTTGAGCAGGCTGATAGCCTGGGCAAACATCACGAACGGCAGAGCAAGGTAGCCCTCGGGAAGCGCCTCGTAGCCCTTAAAGGTGAAGGACTCACCCTCATAGACGGTGGCACCTTCCTGCTGAACGGCGATGGTGTGCTGAGCGATCTCGTCGCCACCGATCTCGTTGAGGATGTCGATGTCGTACTGACGGGTGTAGGCGTCGTTGTTGACGAACACGAAGACGAGCGTCTTATCGTCGACGAAGGACTTAGGTCCGTGACGATAGCCCATGGAGGTGTCGTAGGAGGTAGCGACCAGACCGTGAGCGAGCTCGAGGATCTTGAGCTGGCTCTCCTGGGCAAGGCCACCGAAGGAGCCAGAACCCAAGTAGGTCACGCGGTTGAAGTCGCCAGCAAGGTAATCGGCGACCTCGGACTCGCGAGCGATAACCTCCTCGCCCATCTTGGCGATGGTCTCGACCCACTCGGCCTTCTGCTCGTCAGAGGCGGTGTCGAAAATAAGGGTGGAGAGCAGGGTCATGCAGGTGTAGGAACCGGTCATGGCGAAGCCCTTGTCGTTGGCGCGCGGGATGAGCAGCGTCAGCGCATTGGGATCATCGGCGGACTCGACGGCGAGCTTGCCCTCGGGAGCGCAGGTGATGTTGAGGAACTTGACGTTGTGGACGAGCTCCTTGGCAACGGCGACGGCGGCAAGGCTCTCGGGGCTGTTGCCAGAGCGGGCAAAGGAAACCACGAGCGTGGGGTCCTCGGCGCGCAGGAAGTCGCGCGGGGCGCTCACGATGTCGGTCGTGGCGATGGGCTTAAAGTCGTAGAGATCAGTGTTGCCAGCGTGACGCAGGTACGGGGCGCAGGTATCGCCAACGTAGTCGGACGTACCGGCACCGGTAAAGACAACGGACAGGCGACCCTCGCCCATAGCGCGAGCCTCGGCCAGAAAGGCCTCGATGGCCTCCTTGTTCTCGCGATAGATGTTGAGCGTATCACGCCAAAGCTCGGGCTGCTGAGCAATCTCGGCCGTGGTGATCTGGGCGCCGAGCTCGGTGAGCTCCTCGACACTCTTCTCGAACATTTCTAATACCTCTCTCTAGAAGTAATCCTCTGACGTGCAATTATACACTTCGGTTGGTTATCTGGTAGTAACCAGTTAAATGCAAAGAATCATCATATGGAAACAATGCGAACACTAGTCGCTACGCTGGTGGTAAACCTTGTATTTAAACTGATCGGCACGAGCAACCGAGAGTGTATACTCCACAACCTCGTTTGACTCGTTATATGTAGTTCTGACCAAATCGAGCACAGGCGAACCCTCGACAATTCCCAAAAGGTGGGCATCGGTGGGACGGGCTATGCTCGCATAGAACTCCTCTTCGGCCACGCGTATCTTTTGCTGAAAGTCTTGCTCAATCACATCGTAAAGCGGCTTACGCTCCAGCAGTGGTCGCTTTAGGGACAGAAATTGACGAACCGGTAGATAGCTGCGTTCGACCATCATGGGCATGTTGTCGGCAGAACGAAGGCGCTTGAGCTTAAAAATGCGATCACCGATACGCAATCCCATATGCTCGGCCAGATTCTTATCGGCCTCCATCTCGCAAAACTCGAGAATCGTGGTCTCGGGGTCGCGACCCATCGCGCGCATCTGCTCGGTAAAGCTGTAGGACTGCATAAGATTGGTTGCCTTTGCCGAACGGTCGGTCACAAAGGTACCGCGACCGTGCTGCCGAACCACCAGTCCTAGACGCTCCAGTTCCTGCAGAGCCAGGCGTACCGTAGTGCGCGAGAGACCATAGCGCTCTGAAAGTTCGCGCTCGGAAGGAATCATGTCACCGGCGCGATATTCATGGTCAATCTTTTCGGTCAGAATATCGACCAGCTGATCGTACAGCGGTTGCTTACGCGCTCCGATCGCCATCCTATCCTCCCTTTTGCTCGAATTCGGCTAACTACCTAGGGTGTTAAGCATTATTTGTCTACCACACCCGAATCATCAAGAAAACAAAAGCCGCGCGCTCTTTCGAGCACGCGGCTTTTAACATACACATGGCTTAAGGGGTCGGGGTGTGAGCCGCGTAGGGACACACCCCTCAAGCTAGAGCCTTACCAGATGCTCGGCCAGAGACCAAGCGGGCCAGCGCCCAGGATGCCAAGGACGAAGAGCAGGAGAATGCCCTTGGTCGGGGTCCAGCTGTGCTTAGCGAACATGTAGTAAAGCAGCAGCGTAAGCATAAGCGGGACGAGCTTCGGGACGATGGTGTTGAGGGTATCGGCAACAGAGAAGTTGACCGGATCCTCGGTGACGGTGCCGTAGGTAACGGACTCCATGCCGTTGCCCAGATCGGTAACGCCGCACTCGACAGCGTTGCCGTCGGCATCGGAAGCGGTGAGGGCGTTGCCGTCCTCATCGGTCATGGCGATGGTACCGGCCTCAGCGGTCTCGGTATCGATGCCCTCCATACCGGTGAAGTTCTCGGCCTCCTTCTCGGAGACGATCACGGTAGTAGCGGAGAGGCCACGGGTGGTGCCGTTGGGGATCTGGAGGTTGATCTGGGTGCCACCCATGGTGACGACCAGGCAACCGACGACGAAGACGCCCATGATGGAAGCGGCACGCGTGAAGGCCTGCATGTTGGCGGTCAGAGCGTCAATAGCGCTGGTGCCAAGCTTGTAGGACCAGTTCATGAGCCAGAAGCGCAGAGCGAACTGGACGACGTTGAAGATCACCAGGAAGATGATCGGTGCAGCGGCGTTGCCGTTGATGGCCATGTTGGAGGTGATGCCGGCCGTGATAGGCACAAGCGTCAGCCAGAACAGGGCGTCACCGATACCACCGAGCGGGCCCATTGCGGCGACGCGGACGGCGCGGATCGTGGGGATGTCAACCTTGTTCTGCTCGAGCGAAAGCACGATGCCCATAACAAAGGTGACAAGGAACGGGTGGGTGTTGAAGAACTCCAAGTTGTGGCTCATGGAAGCCGCGAGGTCGTTCTTGTTGGTGTGGATCTTCTCCAGACCGGGGATGATGGAGTAAAGCCAGCCAGCGGCCTGCATGCGCTCGTAGTTGAACGATGCCTGCAGGAAGCAGGAGCGCCAAGCCATCTTGTTGAGGGTCTTCTGGTCGAGCTGCGGAGCAGGAGTGAGATCCTCGTAGTGCTCCGGGATCACATACTCATTAGATGCCATCTTCGAAGTCACCTCCGTCAGAAACAGCTGCACCCTTCAGCTCGGTCTGCTGCTGGAAGTCCCAGAAAGCGATGCCGAAGCCGATGAGAGCGAGGATGAGCAGAGCAGGGGTTGCCAGCGAATCGTTGGCAACGGTGATGAGCGCGAGGCCAAAGCCCATGAGGAAGAAGCCCCACATATCGCGGTTCATCATAACCTTGAGCAGGACGGCGAAGCCGACGAAGCGCATCATGCCGCCTGCAGCGGAGAGACCGGTCTGCAGCCAAGTCGGGATTGCAGAAGCGATGGTCTGACCGATGGTGGCGCCAGCGATGAAGAACAGGGTGACGACGACAGCGAAGATCAGGCCGAGCAGAGCCATGGCGAAGTAGTTCAGGCGCTCGATGCCCTTGGTGTCCGCGTTGTGAGCCATGTTATCGGCCGTGGACATAAGCGGGGACATAAGCGTGAAGACCAGGGTAACGCCAAGCTGGCCAAGCAGAGCGAACGGAATGGCGAGGCCGACTGCCGCGTTGGGCTCGAGGCCCGTGGCGATAGCGAGAATGGCTGCCATGATGCCGCCGATGACGGCGTTAGGCGGCTGAGCGCCTCCGATCGGCATGTTGCCGATCGTCATGAGCTGATAGGTACCACCCACGAGAAGACCGGTGTTGAGGTCGCCAAGGATAAGACCGATGACGGCGCCGGTGACGATGGGCTGATAGAGAGACTCGAGGAAGTCAAACTGGTCGATTGCCGCGATGAACGTGACGACGAAGACCAGAGCGATCTGGATGATCGAGTATTCCATCTTGCTCCTCCTTTCAAAATGTATGTACGCACTTTGGATTTCACGTACAGAACGTCAGGGTTTCACTCCTGACAACGTGGATCACGAGGATTACGAGAAGAGCTTGCTCGTGTCCTCAACAGGCGTGCTCGGAACGCGCCTGATCTCCAACTCCACCCCCAATTCCTGCAGCTCTTTAAACGCAGCGACATCCTCGTCGTTAACTGCGACGGAGGTGGCGACTTGGCGCTTTCCTTCCGACATGTGCATGTTGCCGATGTTTACCTTCTTTATAGGCACACCGCCCTTGACGAGCGTAAGCACGTCTTCCGGTGTTTCGGCCACGATGAAGATCTTCTGGCGCGGGCTCGCCTTGCCAATGACGTCGATAGTCTTCTGCAGAGAGAAGAAACGCGTAGCGACGCCGGCGGGAGCGGCCATCTTCATGAGGTTCTGGCGCATGGTGTTGGACGCCACGTCGTCGTTGGCGACGAGGATGAGGTTGGAGCCCAGGGTGGAGTTCCACTGGGTGGCAACCTGACCATGAACCAGTCGGTTATCGATGCGGGTAAGAAGAATGTTGGGTTCTGCCATGTTGATCAGCTTCCTTTCGTTATTTGCTGACGACAGTTACTTGATCTCTTGAATCGCGTAACGCGAAACATCTACGACGGCTCCGGATCGGACTTTGATCTGGACCTTCTCGCCTTCGATGCCTTTGACGGTTCCGTAGATACCGCCGGCGAAAAGAACCTCCTGACCCGGCTTGAGCTCGGTGTGCAGCTCCTTGAAGTACTTCTGCTTCTTCTTCATGTTGATTTGCGACCAGATGGTGTAAATCAAGCCCATGATGACAAGCAGGCCTAAAAGGGCGACCGAGGAGCTCAGGACGTTGGCTCCGAAATCGGCCATTAGATGCCGTCCTCGTCGCCGAAGATATCCTCTTCGTCGGAGCCGGCAACGGATGCGACCGTCTGGGCGGTGATGCCCGTCTGGCCAACGGTCACGGCCTGCTCGCCAAGCTCGGCGAGAGTAGCATTGCCGCGGAGGAACAGAAGCTCAATAACCATGGGAAGGTTGGTGCCAGTCAGAACCTCGACGTTGTCGACATCCTGGGCAATCATCATCGACTGGTTGAACGGGGTGCCGCCAAGCAGGTCGGTAAAGACGAGCACGCCATCGCACTCCTCACGCATGGCGGTAATAGCGGCGCGGAGATCCTCACCGTAGGATGCAGCCTGGTCGCCCTCAAAAGGAACAACGGTAAAAGCGGGCTGGTCGCCGGCAACCATAGCGATAGCGCTTGCAAGGCCGGGTGCGAACTGTCCATGACCGGTAAGAATAAAGCCAACCATTCAAATTTCCCTTCCGAAGGTGTGTACAATCTGAGTCCGATGATTTTCGGAAGCCAGCGGGCGCTCGCCCTTAAAGCTTCTTGGAAAGCGTTCTTTAAAGACCAGTGGTTTCTAAACTGGTAGTAACCACGTGACGTGCTGTTGCCACTATATCACCACAGAAGAGGTCGCTTTTGATGATTCATACAGTAAAACGTTTTTGCACCGCTCACGGTGATATTTCGACCGTTTACCGGTCGTTAACACTTCTACCTGCGGTTTTGAAACCGTTTCGAAATGCTTTGGCAAAAAATCGGAACTCTTTTCGTGTCAATACAACGCAGGGCGGCTAAAAATAGCGTAAAGAAAAATTGCAGGTCATTGTGAAGATATGTGAATTGGTCTTTTTGACTTAATACCAGTTAGAACCAGTTTTGAGATTATCGGTGAACGGTAGTTTTCGACCGTTCACCGGTTACTTGCAATCGTTTGCAGTTGTTTTCCCAGATGAATTAGGGGAACCCGATGGAGCATTGTGCGGGCTCGAGGCCTACCCCAGTGGTTTCGGTAACAAAAAGCCCGCTAGAACGTTGTCCGTTCTAGCGGGCTCAATCAGGTAGATCGGTTAGCGCGCAGTAGTGCAGGCAAACCTTACGCAAACAGGCCGTAGATGCTGATGTTGGCCTTGGCATAGAGGCCGTTAGCATACTCGGTCCACTTGGAGCTGGCGCTCGAAGCCTGCGAGGAATACTGCTGGTAGGCGGTGTAATAGGCGGTCATGGCCTGCTTGTAGGTGGCGCTATCGGCCGTAAAGGCATCGTCAGCGAAGGCCTTAGCGTAGGTGCTATCGGCGTCCTTCCAGGTGCCCTTTTCGCTATCCCACTCGTCGCCGGCAAGGTTGATGATGTAGTCGGCGTAGTCCTTGCTCGCGGTCTCCTCGTTGCCGTCAGCAGGCTCGGTCGGGGCGGTCGGCATGCTTGCAGAGCTATCGCCCACCTTCTTCTTGTAAAGCTTCTGCAGCGTCGCGGACTGACGGACGATCTGCTTGGCCTGGTCCTTGGACACGCCGTACTGCGTGGCCATGGTCTTGTAGTCGGAGGTGCCGATGGAATCCTCGGCGTACTTCTTCATCTCCTTGGAAGAGACGGTGATGCCCTCGTCCTCGGCAGCATCGAGCAGAATCTTGTTGCGCACGTAGGACAGGATGACGTCGGCAGAGGGAGCGGTGTAGTTGCCATCGCCATCCTTGACGGTGTCGAGGCTGTACTGGCTCTCGATGGCCTCGCGCGCGGTGATGTCGCTCTTCTTGCCGTTGTAGCTATAGCTTGCCACGGTCGAATCGAGCTGGTCCTCGGTGAGGGTCGCCGAGCCGACGCCCTTGCCGCCAAAACCACCGTTGCCGATAAAGAAACCGACCACCGCAGCGATCACGATAGCGACCACAAAGGCGGCAATCATCGTCTTCTTGTGCTTGGATGCATGGCCATCTTCGTCGGAACCCAGGATATCGTCGTCCTCATCCTGGGCCTCGGGCATCAGATTCTCGTCAGCGGCGTCCGCGGCAATCTGAGCCTCCAGACGGGCGTCCTCCTCCTCGGCCGTCGTACCAGCGGCAATGTGCTCGGCAGACGTACCGGCGACCAGATCAATCTTCTCGTCCTCGTCACCGTCGGGGCCTTCGCCGCGCTCGATGATCTGGATGCCGTCGATCTCGTCCTTCTCGTCCTTCTTTTGGATCAGACCCATATCAGTTACTCCTTGTTAGGAAACATAGTCCTCAATAGAATACGCCCGACAGAGCGCCGGGCGTATTGATTCTTAGGTTATACGCAAACACTTAAGTACTATTTAGGCGTTTGCAGCGTGCATGCCTTAGGCCAGGTGCGCAATAACAGCATCGGCAAAGGTCTGCGTGCCCACGGCGCCCTCGACGGAGCCGGTCTGGGCACGACGAACGTCACCGGTAACCTGCTCGCCCTCGTCGAGCGTGGCAGACACCGCAGCGCGGATACGATTGGCCGCATCGTTCTCGCCCAGGTGATCGAGCATCATCGCAGCAGAGAGGATCTCGGCCGTGGGGTTGGCGATATCCTGGCCGGCGATATCGGGCGCGGAGCCATGCGTAGCCTCAAAGATTGCGCAGTCGGCACCGATGTTGGAGCCGGGGGCCATGCCCAGACCGCCCACCAGGCCGGCGCACAGGTCGCTCACGATGTCGCCGTACAGGTTGGGCAGCACCAGGACATCGAAGTCGTTGGGGTTCTGGACCAGGCCCATGCAGGTGGCGTCGACGATCTTGTCGTTGAACTCGATATCGGAATAGTTGGCGGCCACCTCGCGCGCCACGCGCAGGAACAGGCCGTCGGTCGCCTTCATGATGTTGGCCTTGTGCACGGCCGTCACCTTTTTGCGGCCGCAGCGGCGGGCATACTCAAAGGCATACTCCACAATGCGGCGGCTCTTGGCGATGGAAATCGGCTTAATTGAAATGGCGGAATCAGCGGCGAAGGTCTTCTGGCCCGAGCGCTCGACGAGCTGCGAGAGCTCCTCGACCTCGGCAGCGCCCTCATCGAACTCGATGCCGGCGTAGAGGTCCTCGGTGTTCTCGCGCACGATAACCAGGTCGACACCGCGGAAACGAGAGCCGTCGCCCGGCTGCGACAGGCAAGGGCGCACGCAGGCGTACAGGTCAAAATGCTTGCGCAGAGCCACGTTGACGCTGCGGAAACCCGTGCCGACCGGCGTGGTGATGGGACCCTTGATGGCAACCTTGGTCTCGGCGACCGCATCGAGCACGTGCTGGGGCAGCGGCGTGCCAAACTCGTCCATGACGCCGGCACCGGCCTCCTGGACGTTCCAGTTGATCTGGACACCGGTGGCCTCGACCACGCGGCGCATGGCCTGCGTAATCTCGGGACCGATACCGTCACCGGGAATCAGGACTACATCGTGCGCCATAATCTGTTACTCCTCGTCTTCGGCGGCCTCAGATTTTTTAACGCTAGCACGCTTCTTCTTTTTGGAGAGATCCAGGCCAAAACGTTTAACAAGCATTTCGCAAATCTCGCTCGAACGGGCCTTGAGATAGCTGCCCTTGCCGTTCTCGGCGTCGAACTTAAGGCGCAGCGCGAGCTTCTCGGCGACCTCGGCGTCAATCTCGCCCTGGCCAAACTCGTACAGGCAACCGAGCATGTCGCGATACTCGAGGTCGCCGTGGTAGCACTGGATGGCCTCGTCCAGGATCGGCCAAGCCTCGCGCGAACGCTCGACGCTCGTGGCGCCCCACACGCACAGCAGGCGGAAGGCGGCATAGCGCAGCGTGGAGGAAATCTCGTCGAACAGCGCGGTCTCGGCACCCTCAAAGGCATCGCCCAGCTGCTCAGGGCAGGTGGTGGCGAGCGCCGCCAGGGCATCGAGGGCCTCCCAGCGGGTCTGAGCCTCGGGGCGGTCGAGTGCCTCGATCAGCGCGGGCACGCAGGGCACGACGCGCTGCGGATCGCGCTCGGCAAGCAGG
>ENA-ORTJ01001752-ORTJ01001752.1-human-gut-metagenome-genome-assembly--contig:-NODE-1752-length-13270-cov-97.416723_pt1 | contig 13270 bp, 9 predicted proteins | sample MGYA00242069_ERZ509187 | MGnify/ENA primary metagenome ERZ509187 (study PRJEB26280, sample SAMEA2338779) | human gut metagenome | biome: human gut; feature: human-associated habitat; material: faeces... | reverse complement strand
TTTTTTTACGGCGGATTTCAAATCCGCCGGGACGCCTGGCGGGTTTACGCTCTTGGAACCAATCCCACACGTATTGGGCAAAACCCGTGAGGCATCTCGACAGATTTGAAACCCGTGAGGCGTTCCGGCGGATTTGCAATCCGCCGTCTAAAAAGGTTCGACCACCCCTGGAGGGATTTGCAATCCCCTCTCAATACAATGAAAGTTTAGTTAAAAAATATATAGAATAGTGCCGTTTTTCCCATTTTTTTAGTATCTTTGCAACATTATTGTGTTTTATTACAAATAACCTAATTTATTCAATTATTCCGTAGATGTTACTATAGCATTATGAGAAAGAAACTTATAAATCTTTTAATGATGACCTGCGTATTAGCCGGCGGCTACTCTCAGGTATCGCTTGCTCAACAGGCTAAGTCGAGCAATCTAACCCAGTTTGTCAACCCTAGAATCGGAACAGGTGGACATGGACACGTTTTCCTCGGAGCCAACGTTCCGTTCGGATATGTCCAGTTAGGTCCTACAGAACCATCCCGCGGATGGGACTGGTGCTCCGGCTATCATCATTCTGACTCTATCCTCATCGGTTTCGGACACCAGCACCTGAGCGGTACCGGTATCGGCGACCTGGGCGACGTGGCTTTCCTGCCCGTAACAGATGGCAACCAGAAGGAAATCAAGTTCAGCCATGACAACGAGAATGTACGCCCTGGATACTATGCAGTCAAACTGCAGCAGCCTAATGTATGGGTGGAGCTGACCGCTACCCAGCGTGCCGGCTTCCAGCGCTATACCTTTGGTGCTGATGCACAGCAGGCACAGCTGGTACTCGACCTGAAGCAGGGTATCGGTTGGGATTCAGCCAAGGACTTCAATGTAGATAACACCACAGCTACCACCGTGGCTGGTCACCGTTTCTCAAAGGGATGGGCGAACGACCAGAAGGCATTCTTCTTCGCAGAATTCTCTCAGCCAGTTACCGTGAAGCCACTGGGCGCCGGCAGATGGCTGATTACCGCTGCTGATGTCACCAAGCCATTGTTGGTAAAGACCGGTTTGTCGGCTGTGAGCGCAGAGAATGCCAAGCTGAACCTGGAGAAAGAGATTCCAGGCTGGGATTTCCGTCAGGTAGTAGCTGATGCAGATGCTGCCTGGAACAAGGAATTGGCTAAAGTGAACATCGAGACCAGCGATTCTACCTCCCGCCGCATTTTCTACACAGCCATGTATCATACCATGACCGCTCCATCTGTCTTCTCAGACGTCAACGGTCAGTACCGCGGTGCCGACGGCAAGGTCTATGACGGCAACTTCACCAATTATACCACCTTGTCACTCTGGGACACCTATCGTGCAGCTCATCCATTGATGACCATGATCCATACCGACATGTTGCCAGATATGGCTAGCACCTTCATCAATATCTATCGCCAGCAGGGCAAGTTACCAGTATGGCATTTGATGGGTAATGAAACCAATTGTATGGTGGGCAACCCTGGTATTCCTGTTCTTGCCGATATGGTACTGAAGGGCTATGTGAAGGATAAGGAAGGAGCCTACGAGGCGATGAAGAAGTCGGCTATGCTCGATGAGCGTGGCATGGGCTTGCTCAAGAAGCACGGTTATCTGCCATACGACAAGGAGCCTACCAAGGAAACCGTAGCCAAGGGAATGGAATATGCGCTGGCTGATGCCTGCGTGGCAAAGGTGGCTCGCATGCTGGGCAAGAAGGAAGATGCCAAGTACTTCGAGAACAGATCAAAGGCTTACAGCAAGTACTTCGACAAGGAGACCGGCTTTATGCGCGGTCTGGGTTCCGACGGCAAGTTCCGTGTTCCTTTCAACCCATTCGCAGCAGAGCATCGTGAAGATGACTATACCGAGGGAAATGCCTGGCAATATACCTGGCTGGTTCCACATGATGTTCACGGACTCGTGAAGCTCTTCGGCAATGAAAAGAAGTTCGTGACCAAGCTCGACTCTCTCTTCATCGTTACCGGTGAGATGGGCGACAATGCCTCTCCAGACATCTCTGGTCTGATTGGTCAGTATGCCCATGGCAACGAGCCTAGCCATCATGTTCTCTACATGTACAACTATGTAGGTCAGCCTTGGAAGGCTGCCCGTCTGCTCAGACAGACCCTGGACGAGATGTACAAGGATGACTTCGACGGTTTGAGCGGCAACGAGGACGTAGGTCAGATGTCAGCATGGTACGTGCTTTCTTCCGTAGGTCTCTATCAGGTAGAGCCAGCTGGCGGCAAGTACATCATCGGCAGCCCTATCTTCGACAAGGCAGAACTGAACGTGGGCAAGGGCAAGACCTTCAACATCGTCTGCAAGAACAACAGCAAGGAAAACATGTACGTACAGTCTGTGAAGTTGAACGGCAAGCCATACAGCAAGTCATACATCATGTACAACGACATCATGAAGGGCGGCACCCTCGAACTGCAGATGGGCAACCAGCCATCGAAGTGGGGAACCCGTCCTGCCGACCGTCCATAAGAATCAAGCACTAACTAACAAAAATATAAATAATGAGAAAGACTATTTTAACATTGGCTCTTCTTGCCTCCATGAGCGCTATGGCTCAGGAGAATGCTGAGGTAGATGTGCATGCACGCTATACCAAGGTGGTAACCCCGGTGAATGGCAAATATGAGTCAAAGCGTCCTCCTGTAGAGGACCGTCTCTTCACTTCTACAGCTGTAGAGAAGAAGATCAAGGCAGTACAGAAACTCCTGAAGAAGAATCCAAAGCTGGCGTGGATGTTTGCCAACTGCTATCCTAACACCCTGGAGAGTACCGTTCACTACCGTGTGCTCGAAAATGGTGATGATGATACATTCGTATATACCGGTGATATTCCAGCCATGTGGCTCCGCGACTCAGGTGCCCAGGTATGGCCTTACGTAGCCCTCGCCAACAAGGACGAGAAGTTGAAGAAGATGCTGAAGGGTGTGATTCTCCGCCAGTTGAAGTGCATCAACATCGACCGCTACGCCAATGCCTTCAATGACGGTCCTACCGGTGCCGGCTGGCAGAAAGACCGCACCAAGATGCAGCCGGATGTATTCGAGCGCAAATATGAGATCGACTCCTTCTGCTACCCTATCCGTCTGGCCTACGAATACTGGAAGGTAACAGGCGATGATTCTGTTTTCGGCGAGGTATGGATGAAGGCTATCGAGAATATCCTGAAGACCTTCCACGAGCAGCAGCGCAAGGTGACAGCCAAGGCTTATCACTTTACCCGTGTTTCTGACCGTGCCTTCGATACCATCGGTTGGGACGGTTTCGGCGCTCCGGTAAAACCAGTAGGACTGATCGCTTCTATGTTCCGTCCTTCTGATGATGCTACCATCCTTCCATTCCTGATTCCATCAAACTTCATGGCAGTTTCTTCCATGAACAAGGCAGCAGAGATCTTGAAGCACGTGGCAGAGAAGGATGCAGCAAAGAAAGATGCAGCCTTGAAGATTGCGCAGGATTGCAGCAGTCTGGCTGACGAGGTACATACTGCTCTGCAGAAGTATGCTATCTACAACCATCCTAAGTATGGCAAGATCTATGCTTACGAGGTAGATGGTTTCGGCAATCAGCTCCTGATGGACGATTCCAACGTTCCTTCTCTCCTGGGTATGGGATATATGGGTGATGTTCCTATGAACGACCCTATCTACCAGAACACCCGCCGTTTCGTTTGGAGTGAGGACAATCCTTGCTTCTTCCGTGGCAAGGCTGGCGAAGGTATCGGTGGTCCACACATCGGTTACGACATGCCTTGGCCTATGTCTATCATGATGAAGTGCTTCACCGCACAGAGCGATGACGAGATCCGCTTCTGCATGAAGATGCTGTTGAATACGGATGCCGGTATGGGATTCATCCATGAGTCTTTCCACAAGGACGATGCTTCTAAATACACCCGTCCTTGGTTCGCATGGCAGAACACCCTCTTCGGAGAGTTGGTCATCAAGCTGATCAATGATGGCAAGGCAGACTTGCTGAACAACTTATAATACAACAAAAAAGGGTCTATACGCCGGGATAAAGAATGGCATATAGACCCTTTTTCTGAACTTTTCCCCGAAATCTCTTGCAGATATGAAAATAAAGTCGTAACTTTGCGCTGTAGATTTTAAAACAGATGGTTATGAAGTACTTAGATCCTAAGGCAGACCTCACGTTCAAGAAGATATTCGGCAATCATCCTGCAAGACTGATCAGCCTTCTGAACGCCCTCCTGCCACTCAGCGAAGAGGAGCAGATACAAGAAATCAAGTATCTGCCTACAGAACTTGTGCCCCAGCTCGAAGGAGGCAAGAATACCATAGTAGATGTACTCTGCACCGACGTCAGAGGCAGAAAGTTCTGCGTGGAGATGCAGATGGAATGGTCTGAAGCCTTCCAGCAGCGAGTACTGTTCAAAGCCTCCAAGCTCTATGTGAGTCAGGCAAAAAAGGGAGGAAAATACAGCGAACTCCAACCCGTGTATTCTCTCAACCTGATAAATGATATCTTTGCGCATGATACTCCGGATTTCATCCACAACTACCGCATCGTGCACGATAAGGACAGCAATAAGATTATCGAAGGTTTGCATTTCACCTTCATAGAACTCCCTAAGTTCACACCACATTCCATTGCCGACAAGCGCATGATGGTATTGTGGCTCCGTTTCCTCACAGAAATCAATTCCAATACAAAGGAGATTCCTGCCGACCTGCTCAATGACCCAGAAATAGGAAAAGCCGTAGAGGAGCTGGAGATTTCCAGTTTCTCGGATGCAGAACTCAGGGCCTACGACAAGTTCTGGGATTCCGTAAGCGTTGAAAGAACCCTCATAGATGACAGCTACCAGAAAGGTAAGGAAGAAGGAAGAGCTGAAGGCTTGGAGAAAGGCATGAACCAGCGAAGCCTTGAGATTGCCAGAAAGATGCTGGCAAAGGGCATGGACGAAGCAACTATCATAGATATGACGGGGCTGACGGCAGAGGAGATGAAGTTGCTGAAAGCAGAGATGTAGATTACAATTATCCCAATAATAAAGAGGGTGTGCCATGGACTTATGACACACCCTCTTTTATTCAAACAATTGCATGATATCCATACAGAAGAATTCTTCAAATGGAATACCATCGGTGCCAACAACGATTGATTTCAGAGGATGGAATTTCTCTTGAAACATAGGAATACCACTATTCATGCCTCTCTTTCCACTCTTAACCTCTATAGCAACGAAATCTCCTTGTGACTCCAGGATATAATCCACCTTATTATTATGATCTCGCCAATAATAGAGCTGACAGTCATTATCCTCCACAAAATCGAGAAGGCAAGTACCCACTGCCGATTCCACCCATCTGCCCCAAATCATTGGGTCAACATAATCTTTGTCAAAACCCTTACCGCGATATGCCGTGAGCAAAGCATTGTTAAACACTGAAAACTTTGGGATAGACTGTCTCTTACGAGCCTCATCGCATGCAAACTTTTGAAGTCCACAAAGCAAGTTGGCTTGCCTGTTCTCAATGCTATCATTCTGTCTCAAGACACACAATAACACTGCAAATAACCCTTTTTAAAGTGGGTTCATATTTTTATATCTTTAGTATTTTCTGCTGCGAAATTACAAATAAAAAAACGAAATGGACAAACATAAATAGCTATATTTTATGCTAAAGAGCAGGTTTCGGGCAATTTATGTATAAAAAAAAATAAAAAATATGAGGCAAATCATCGCTTATCTAAAAGTTTTTTGATATATTTGCAGAAAGTTTACACATATTTATATATAACAGCTAACAAAATTAAAACATAAGATATGAAGCAATTGGATAGAATCAACTTCCGGCATTCCTTCGCAGCCAAAATCTGCCTCTGGATGTTAATCACTAGCGCATGCGTGTTCTTAGTATGCTTTGGCACCGCCTCCTGGTTTGCCAGCAAGATGATGCTCGATGACGGGCACAAGAAAGCCAACCTGGAACTGGACAAGGCCATCCTCTACGTAACCGATGAGATGAACGCCACCGAAACAGCTGGCGTCAACTTCGCTGCTTACTGGAAGCAGGACAAGCCACTATCAGCCGAGGCAGTGTACCAGAGATGCAGAGACTTCCTGGCAGCCAACCCCAACGTGAAGGGCGTGGCCATCGGTTTTGAGCCAGGCATCTACCAGGGCTACAAGAATGGATTTGCCCCATATCTCATGAAAGAAAAGAACGGCAAGCTCATCGAGAAAAACCTAGCCGACATCTATGCCTTCAGCCAGAAAGACTGGTACCGCAAGACCAAGGAGAAGGGAAAGGCCCGCTGGACCGACCCATTTGAGGAGGTGAACGGCAACATCATCTACAGCTACTGCATACCGCTGGTCACCAACACAGGCAAGTTGCTCGGCGTATTGGCAGTGGACATGTCGCTCGACCTCCTCAGCGAGGAGGTGCAGAGCGTGAAGCCATACCCCAAGTCATTTCTCACCATCCTGGACAGAAACCTCAACTTCGTGGTGCACCCCAACAAGAGCCTCATCATGAAAGGCACCCCAGCCCAGGTGCTCGACAAGCAGAAGTATGAGGAAAACGAGACCATCTTCATCGACATCCGAAACCAGGTGCGCGGCATCGGAGCCTTCAGAGACCGCGGCGCAAAGAAGTACCTCTACTACGCCCCTATCAAGCAACTGGGCTGGACGGTAACCCTGGAATGCGACGAGGACGAGATTGTGGCTGGCATAAAGCAAGTGCGCATCCAGATGATCATCATCTCCATCCTGGGCATCATCGGCCTGATGATCATAAGCCTGGTATTGATGCGCAAGTTCCTGCGCCCTATCAAACTCTACTCCAAGGCAGCCCTGCACATAGCCGAGGGCAACTTCCACACCCGACTGCCTAAGATGCGCGACCACAACGAATTATGGGCACTGGGGAACTCGCTCGACCACATGCAGCACTCCCTGGACAAGTACATACAGGAGCTGAAGAGCACCACCCAGGAGAAGGGACGCATAGAGAGCGAGCTCAACATAGCCAGCAAGATTCAGATGTCGATGATACCAAAGATATTCCCTCCTTACCCAGACCGTGACGACATAGACATCTACGGATCGCTCATCTCGGCAAAGGCTGTGGGAGGCGACCTCTACGACTTCTTCCTGCGCGATGAGAAACTATTCTTCTGCATCGGCGACGTATCGGGCAAGGGAGTGCCAGCATCGCTCGTGATGGCTGTGACCCGAAGCCTGCTGCGCATCGTGGCAGCACAGGAGAGCCGACCAGAGAGAATCGTGGCATCACTCAACAACTCTATGTCGGACATGAACGAATCCAATATGTTTGTGACCCTCTTCGTAGGCGTACTGGATATGCCAACAGGCCGATTCCGCTACTGCAACGCCGGCCACAACGCCCCAGTCATCATCGACGGCGAGACCCACGAGGTGAAACAGCTCGACGTGAAACCAAACCTGCCTATCGCCATCATACCAAACATGAAGTTTGAGCCACAGGAAATCACCATCACCCCGGGCACCGAAATCTTTATGTATACCGACGGACTGACCGAGGCAGAGAATGCAGAGAAAGAACTATTTGGAGAAGAAAGAATGATAGAAGTACTGAAGAATATGGAAGACAAAACCTCAAAACAGCAGGTTGAGGGCATGCTCGAGGCAGTGCACCAGCACGTGAAGGACGCCGAGCAGAGCGACGACCTCACCATGATAGCAGTGAAGTACCAGCGAAAGGAACAATACACCAAGTTCTATCGCAAGCTAACCCTGCACAACGACATCCGCGAGACCCCAAAGATAGCCGACTTCATGGACGACATCGTGGGCGAGACGGGCATCGACATGGGACTGGCCACCAGCCTGAACCTGGCACTGGAAGAGGCTGCGGTCAACGTGATGAACTATGCTTACCCTAAGCATCAAGTGGGCAACATCAGCATCGAGGCATACGCCGAGGAGAGCCACATCCAGTTTATCATCACCGACAATGGCATCCCATTCGACCCTACCCAGCAAAGCGAGCCCGACATCACAGCCGGCATCGAGGACCGCAACATAGGCGGACTGGGTATCTTCCTGGTGACCCACCTCATGGACAAGATGGAATACAAGCGTGAGGACGAGAAGAACATCCTGACCCTCACCAAGTTGCTAAGTAAAACAAAAGAATAACATCACACATATGGCAGAAGGATATGACATGCTAGACTTCAAGTGCCAGATGATCATAGATGAGTTTGACGAGCGCAGACCCCTCTTGCAAAAGATCAGGGAGCTCGTAAACTCAGCTATCCAAAAGGCACTGACCGAAAACGACGTGGAAGTAACCGCGGTAGAAGGACGCATCAAGAAGAGAGACAGCCTGATAGGCAAACTGATAAGAAAGGGGCACAAGTATCACACCCTCGACGACATCACCGACCTCGTGGGCTTCCGAGTAATCACGCTCTATAGCGACGACGTGGACCGCGTGGCCTCCTATATGGAGAGGATGTTTGACGTGGACTGGAACGAGTCTATCGACAAGCGCAAGATGCACGAGATGAGCAGCTTCGGCTACAACTCGCTCCACTACATCTGCCGCATCCCCAAGACGCTCTACACCGACGAGCAGCAGCCGGAGCTCAACACCATCCGCTTCGAGGTGCAGATGCGCTCCACCCTGCAGCACGTATGGGCAGCCATGGAGCACGACCTGGGCTACAAGAGCGAGATAGAGACCCCACCCGAGTACATGAGAATGTATGGCCGACTGGCAGGTATGCTGGAGCTAGCCGATGAGGAATTCTCCCGCATCCGCATCAGCATCGCCGCCTACCGCCGCAGGATGGAATCACTCATCCAGGCAGGCGAACTCTCAGAGGTACTGCTCGATGGTGACACCTTCAACTCTTACATCGCACAGAAGCCATTCGACAAGCTGATGAAGCGCATCGCTGCCATCAATCAGGGCGAGATACAGGAGATGTCGTTCGAGCCATTCTACCCACTGCTCAAGGAGGCAGGCATGAACACGCTGCAAGACGTGGAAGACTTCATCAAGCAGAACGAGGACGATGCCTACAAGTTTGCCATGAGCCAGTTCGCCGACACCGACATCGACATCATCGCATCCACCGTGGGTCTGCAAGACCTCCTCATCGTACACACGCTGAAGAATGGTGGCGGCAAACCGGGGCTCACCCACATCTATGATGAGCTGAACGGCAAGTCGATACACAATGAGAAACTGGCAGAGATGGCCTACAAGAGAGCCTGCAAGCTGCCATTCATGAACAAATGAGAATCATGATACTTAATTATAAATTATTAATTATAAATTATAAATTATTAATTACAGATAGATGAATTCACCATTAGATACCAACCTTGTGGACAAGGCCATCATCGCAGCCACCATCGCCCACGGAGGCACGGAGCGCAGGGGCAAGGGATTCCCCTACATCATCCACCCCCTGGAGGCAATGGCGATAGTGGCCACCATCACCAACGACCCCGAACTGCTATCAGCAGCCGTGCTCCACGATGCCATCGAGGACACCAGCATGACCTATGATGAAATCAAGGACCAAATTGGAGAGCGAGTGGCCAACCTCGTGGCGAAGGAAACCGACGTGAAGGAGGCGCCCGACGGCAGAAAGCTGACCTGGCAAGAGCGCAAGCAGCGCGATATGGACAACCTGAGCCGAGCATCACGCGACGTGAAGATAGTAGCCATGGGCGACAAGCTATCCAACATGAGAGCCATCGCCCGCGACTACAGGGAGAAGGGCGACGAGCTGTGGCAGATATTCCGAGTAAAGGACAAGGCCACACACGCCTGGCGATACAGAGGACTGAGAGATGCCCTGAGCGAACTCTCGGACACCGAGGCCTTCAAGGAATTCGACAGCCTGGTGAAGGAGATATTCGGATAAGGAATCAGCAAACAGAAATAACAATATAAAAATATAAAATTATGACAATAGAAATCATTGAAGAGAATGGCAGCACCAAGGCCCTCCTGAACGGTCGCCTGGACACAGCAGCCGCTGCCGACATCGCAACACAGTTTAACCAGCTCTATGAGAAGGCCGACCACGAGATAGTACTCGACTTCACCAACCTGGAGTACATCAGTTCATCAGGTTTGCGCCTGCTCATCGGCCTGCGCAAGGAGAGCGCAGCCAAGGGTGGCAAGGTTATAATCGAGAAGATCAACGACTCCATCCGTAACGTCTTTACTATGACAGGCTTCTACAGCTTGTTTGAAATAAAGGATTAAAAAAAATAAATTAAGAACGATAAGAAAAAATAGAAAATTATGTTACTTACCAATATACTGAGTGTTCTCATCGCAGCAGTCATCTTCCTGCTCTGCTATCTGAATAAGCGTCGCATCTTCCGCGAGTTCGACACCTTCATCCGCAGAGTGGCACTACTGGTGTTTCTTTCGGGATTCGTCATCTACTTCATAGGTTTCCGTTCGGGTCACGAAACCGTGGGCACTCAGCTATCTTGGTATGCCTCCTTCTTTCGTCCTCTCCTATCGTCCATGGAGATGTTTGCCTTCCACAGCGACTTGATCGAGGTGGGCGAGCCATGCCATCACAACGTGGTTTACATGACCGTGTTCTCGGTCATCCACTTTGCCGCCGCTGCCGTATCATTCGCCGTGGCCATCAACTACCTGGGCGTAAGATTTCGCTCGGCATGGCGATGGCGCAAGGTGAACGCCACCAAGCAACTCAAGGGCGACGTGCACGTGTTCCTGGGCATCAATGAGATATCGCTCGGACTGGCTCACGACATCCACAAGCATAGTCCGCTGGACACCATCATCTTTATCAATGCCCCCGAGGACAACAGCAGCCAGGGTATGCTCGGATTCGCCAGCATCTTCAATGTGTTCAGTTTCCGCCGTGAAATCATGGCCGACATCGACCGCATGGACGGCATCATCCGCCAGACCCGAGTGCCCATCCAGTTTTTGAAGGGCAACAACGTGATAGAGCAGCTGGGACTGGACCGCGTGTTCAACAAGACCAAGGAGCACATCAGCTTCTACCTGCTCTATGAAGACCAGATACAGAACCTGGCCAAGAACATCAAGCTGCGCAGCGATGAGTACTTCAATGGCAACATGAGCAAGAAGTCGTACATCTACTGCCGCTCCACCAGTGGCAAGTTGAATGGCGGCACCGCCTTTGAGTACAACTCCCGCTATGGTGTGGAGACCGTCTTGGTAGATGCAGCACAGCTCGCCATCAAGAACATGATGTTCAATATAGCCACCCACCCTGCCAACTACGTAGACTTCGACAGCAAAACCGGTATGGCAAAGACCGACTTCCACTGCATGATCATCGGATTTGGAGAGACGGGACAGGAAGCTTTCAAATTCCTCTACGAGCATGCCCAGTTTGTATATCCAGCAGGCAACGAGGCTAAGCACATCGTATTCCACATCATCGACCCTAAGGCCGACCAGAAAAAGGGATTCTTCGAGATGCGCTATCCTTGCCTCAGCCAAAAGAACGACCTCTCGGTCCTCCACGTGGAGATACAATGGCACAACCACAGTGCGGGCGACGGCAGATTCTGGGACTTGATGAACTCGATGAAGGACGAACTCAACTACACTGTCATCGCCACCGGTAGCGACAACCGCAACATAGCCATCGCCTACGACCTGGGCGAATATGCCCTGAGATGGAGAAAGCGCCGACTGGAGAACTTCGCCATCGTGGTGCGCTCTTACAACCAGATGAACGAGAGCCGCTACGACGAACTGGCACAGCTCTGCGTGGACGATGAGAACCCTAAGCAGGTGGTACAGGTCATCGGCAAGATGTCAGAGTCGTTTACCCACCAGTATGTATGGAAGAGCCATCTCGAAAAGGAAGCCGCCATCTTCTCGGCCACCTTCACCAAGAACTTTGGCAAGGACTTCGCCGACATCCAGATATGCAAGGAGCAGGAAGCCTACGACCACTGGTGGAGCAGACATGCCAACGCCAAGGGCAACCCTATCGAGTATGCCAACCTGAAGCGCATAGAGCAGCAAGACTTCTCGGATGCCTTCCACATCTACACCAAGCTCAAGGCCATCGGCATTCTGAACCGTGAGCACGACCAGCAGGGAGCCGAAAACCTCAAGCTCTTGAAGCAGTGCAAGAATCTGCACGACCTGGAGCAATTGCCATTCTTCGCCACCCTACTCCACATGGAGCACGAGCGCTGTCTGGCATCCCACGAATGCCTGGGCTATACCCCTATGAGCCTCGACGACTTCAAGGCGCAGCAGGGCAAGAATGAGTGCGACGTGATACGCCACAAGAGCCTCAACCTCGTGGCTTGGGACAAGCTCAACCAGTTGCCAGCCCCAGAGTGGCTCTCCGCCATCGTGCCAGAAGAATACAAGGAGAAGCCAAACGAATATCTCCTTGCCGAGATGCTCCAGACGCAGCTTGCCATCGGTCTGGACAAGCTGCAAGACTAAATAAAAAGATTGTATATAAGAGAGAGAGAGAGAGAGATTTTTTGAGATAAAATATATGCAGGAAAAGCCCCCAGTGCGTATAGCATCGGGGGCTTTCTGTTTTTAATGCTTCTGCCCTTTCAGGGCGTGTGGAGCTTACATGCGAAACTTGAGTGACTAAATAAATGACTTATGCTAAATACAAAGTAAAGCTTTATACAAAGTAAAGCTTTTATGGCTGCAGGGTGAAACCCACTACCAGATAAGCTTTCTCTGTGCTAGGGTTAGCAGCTACCTGAGCAAAGACAGGAACAGAGAAGGAATCGGTAATCTTGATATCCTTGGTGGCTTTCACTGCTACATGGGTTACGGCAAAGCCATTGGCATCACCATAGAATGATGTAGCGAATGGCACGGCACCCACGCTCGCCTCCCAATCACAACCTCCGAGTTTGAATGGAGCTGTAGCCTCGAGATAAGATGAATAGGCACGGTCGCCATCCTTGTTGACTCCATCATTGCCTGCAAAGTTGGTATACCAGTTGAGGGCAAGTGCTCCGAAATCATAACCTACATTTGCCTCAAAGACATGAGAGGTTTCGTGAGCCTTGTAAGCGAAATACTTCTCGTTAGGAGAGTTGAACCAGTAATCGGTTACACCGATATGGAAACCACCAGTCTCGTATGCCAAGGTAAGATCAAACTCCTTGGTATCTTCCGGCTGAGAAAGACCTACACTTCCCCAAGCAGTAAGAGATAGACCTTTATATCCGATACCCAAGGTAGGC
>ENA-ORTJ01001737-ORTJ01001737.1-human-gut-metagenome-genome-assembly--contig:-NODE-1737-length-13357-cov-2.742821_pt1 | contig 13357 bp, 8 predicted proteins | sample MGYA00242069_ERZ509187 | MGnify/ENA primary metagenome ERZ509187 (study PRJEB26280, sample SAMEA2338779) | human gut metagenome | biome: human gut; feature: human-associated habitat; material: faeces... | reverse complement strand
CCGCTGTCTCCCCCAACCGGCGGGATCACGGGCTGCTGGTCTGGCGGCGGGGCGGTATGGAAATCATACCGCTAGACGGGGCCTTTCCCGTGCTCCACGGAAAAAACGGTGAGGACGGAACGGTTCAGGGCCTGTTGGAACTGGCCGGTATCCCCGTAGTGGGATGCGGCACTCTGGCTTCCGCCCTGTGCATGGACAAGGTCCGGGCACATCAGTTGGCCCAGGCGGCTGGTGTAGAGATCCCCCGCTCCCGGGTTTTTGACCGGGAAACCTCGGAACAGGAACGGATGGATGGGGCGGCCAGCCTAGGTTATCCGCTGTTTGTGAAACCCTTGCGGGCTGGTTCGTCCTTTGGCATCTCCAAGGTGATGAGCTCTGACCAGCTGCAGGGCGCCTGGAAAAGTGCCCTCAAGTACGATGAAACCATGATTTTAGAGGAAGCTGTTCCCGGTTTTGAGGTGGGCTGCGCCGTGCTGGGGAACAAAACCTTAACCATCGGTAATGTGGATGAGGTAAGCCTTTATGTGAGTGGAGAGAATCTGTTCTGTCTGACCCGGTATTCGGGAGTAGATCCGGAAGTGGGCTACGGCGGTATGGGGGTTACAACAGACAACGCCACTACTCCGAGAGCCAAATCGTATACATTGGGTTTGACAGCTACATTCTAATGATATAAATAAGGGAATAAATATATGAAGAAGATATTTTTGACAGGGACGTTGGCTTTGGCTGCTTCGCTTGGGGGCTTGACGGTTTCTTGTGGGGATTTTCTCGACATCACTCCGTTGAATGCCGTGGTGGTGCAAAATTATTGGGAGAAAAAGAGTGAGGTGGAGAGCGTGATCACGTCTTGTTATTACCACATGCAGGATGCCGGTTTTGCCCAACGTGTGATAGCATGGGGCGAAGTGAGAGGAGACAATTTGACATCAAGTTCCACTATGGAGGCAGATAATAAAGAGATGTATGATTTTTATATCAATAATATTACGGCCGATAATAGTTGGACCTCATGGGCTGATTTTTACAACGTAATCAACTTGTGCAACACGATACTCCATTATGCACCCGAGGCTCAAGTTAAGGATGGGAACTATTCGATGGAAGAGCTTCACACACATGAGGCGGAAGCGAAAGCCATTCGGGCCTTGTGTTATTTTTACTTAGTCCGGTCGTTTAAAAAATTACCTTTGGTGACTCAGGCTACTATTGATGATGATGAAACCTTTCAGGTGGCGGCAAGTTCGGCGGATGAAGTGTTAGATCAGATTGTGGAAGACTTGGAGTGGGCCAAAAATTATATCTGGGACCGAAAGTTCTTCGATACGTCGGCGGAACGTAAGGGGCGTTTCAATAAACAGTCGGTTAAGGCTCTGTTAGCCGACATCTACCTTTGGAGGGGGGATTATGCCCGTTGTGCACAATATTGCAAGGAGATTATGGACGAGAAGATGGCGGACTATAAAACGATGCAGAAAGAGATTGCGGAAGGGAATTATACGACTGTGGCATCAGATGGTTATCTTGCCTTGTACCGTGGTTATCCCCTCTTGGATGATTCGTATTCTGCTCATTATGCGTATCTGATGAATTTTTCGTACGAGAACTCTTTTGAAAGCATTTTCGAACTCCAGTATGATTATGAAAATCGTGAAAAGGGAAATGAAGGTATACTGAACCTTTATGGAAAACATGACGAGATAAGCGGTCTTTTGCTTTCGGCGTCCTATCTGGCGAGCCAGAGCAGTGGTGCGTTGTTTGCTGATGCGAATGATGTAAGGCTCTTTGAGAATACCAGTTACAATGGGACTTCATCTAACTCTTATCCTGTATGCAAATATAGAATGCAGATAGTGGAGACAAATAGTGGAATCATACAGACTACGCGTGCCACGGCCGAGAATTGGATTGTATACCGCTTGACGGATATCATGTTGATGCGGGCAGAGGCTTTGGCATATATGAATGATGAGGAAGGTCATGAAGAAGCGTTTGAGCTTGTGGCGGCTGTAAATGCCAGAGCATGCGGCGGACGTACTACTTTGGTATATGATGCCGGGCAAATAAAAACCTTAGTGCTGGAAGAACGCCAGCGTGAACTGATGTTTGAAGGTAAAAGGTGGTATGATTTGATGCGTATGGTACTGCATTCCGAAAATCCGACGGCGACAATGGGAACGTTGCGCAGCACTTACCTGCTTCGTAAGTACCAGTCCGGCGGTCGTGATGCCGTGGCGCGTATCGGTTCTTTGGATAACCTTTATCTGCCTATCAATCAGGCTGAGATTGACGTGAACCCCTTGTTGGAACCGGATCAGAATCCGGCTTATATCATTTATTAATCATAAGAAAGGATGAATGACATGAAATATAGATTATATAAAATGATGTCGAATACAGGACTCGAGTTCTTGAAAAAGTTGGGCGGGATGATGCTCTTGGTGAGCATGCTCGTGGGCTGTTACGATGACGGTGTGGAAGGTGACAGTTACTATGTATTCGAAGGGCAGACGATAGGCGATTATTTGGATGCGGACAGTCGTTACAGTGAATTTTCCGTCATTTTGGAACGGGCAGGCATGAAAGGGCTTATGTATGCATACGGTGACTATACTTGTTTCGCCCCGACGAATGAGGCGGTAGAGCATTACATTAATAGTTATTTTCCTGGTGCAACATTGGAGACGTTACCTGATTCTGCCGTAGAGGCCGTAGCCAAAAGCCATTTAATCGGTGCGAAGTATATGACTTCCGATTTCTCTACCGGTTATTTGCAGGAACCCAACATGTACGACCGTAGGGTGCAAGTGAATATAGACAAGGAGTTTGACGCGGCGTTGGGCGACAGTGCGACGGTATATTTGTTGAACGGAAGTGCCCGCATCATATTGGCCAACGACACGGTGAGCAATGGTGTCGTGCATACCGTGGATCATGTGTTGGAACAGTCCAGCTATGTGTTGCCTGACTATATGGAGTCACTTTGTGAGAATCAGGGTTTCACTCTTTTTATGGAAGCTTTAAAACAGACCCATTTGACGGATTCTATGTTGAAAGAAGCGGACGAAAGTCCCGAAATGCTGTCCAAACTGGCTCAGTTTGCATCAGACTATACGGCTACGGGACAGAAAGTTCCATCGGCACGTAAGTTTGGGTATACGGTATTTGTAGAAAAGGATGATGTCTTTAAGAACATTTACGATCCGCAAAATATGGGAAAACCGGTATATACCGGCGACCTCGTTTCTGATATGCGCTCTTTGTTCAATTATGCCAAAAGCATTTATGATAAGGTCTATCCAGAGGATGCCAGTCTTTACGATGGCGATTACACGCATCCTAAAAATCCTTTGAATCGTTTCATGGCCTATCATATCATGGATCGTAACGCGGGATATTCGGATCTGGTCGTGACGACGAATGAGTGGTCGGTAGAAGAAGGTGGAAACATCACTGAGTATTATGAGACCATGGCCGGGACGTTGATCCGTTTGGAGAAAGTGGTGCCGGGCGAGCGGATTTATCTGAACCGTTGTGTGGACAGCAGGCGTCCGAGCAATTATATGGAAGGTATTGAAGTGTCATCTTCCGGCGGTTCTTCTACGGTGAACGGAAATTTTCAATTTATCGGCGGTGTACTGTCTTATAATGAAAACGTGACGACGATGTTACGCACGGAGCGTATCCGTATCGATACCGGAAGCCTTTTGCCTGAGCTGACCAACAATAATATCCGTTTTGATCCAGACGAGACCATGGCCGGTTGGTATTGTCCGGATGGATATTTCGACGATGTGTATTATGACAATCAGACAATATGTTATTATTCACGTTGGCCGCAAGGGCAAGATGCAGGCCATTCGGACTTGGCCAATTTCAAAACGGACAATATGAAGTTCAATGGGGAATACGATGTGACGCTGCGATTGCCTGCCGTGCCTGCCGGTCCGTATGAGATTCGTATAGGTTATGAGGCAAACGGGTTGATGAGCATCACGCAAATTTATTTCGGTTATGACCGGGACAACATGACTCCTACCGGAATACCATTGGATATGAATATGGTGGGTAGTGATCCGAAAGTAGGAATGATACAAGATGCCGGTTTGTTTGACGACATCAATATGGACCCGATATATAATACAGGAGGGCAGACTACTATTACGGAAAATGATAAGGCTATGCGTAACTTGGGTTATATGAAAGGGCCTTATGCCATGTATCGTGTGAATGCCGATCGGGTTTCAAAAGGCGCTCGGATTACGAATAATTGGTGGTATCTTCGTCACATCGTGACCACCCAAGAATTAAATGAGAAGCCGTTCTATCTGCGCTTCCGCAAGGTTGACGAACGTTCGAACCGCATATTGAATATAGATTTTGTTGAGATAGTCCCGAGAAGTGTGTATAATGGTGCTACGCTTGAAGACAGAAACTAATAAAGGAAGAAAACAATGAGAAAAACGAAAAGATATATAAGAACGATCGGACATGGCATGTTGGCTTTTGCTTGGGTGGCCATGTCGGGATGTGCAGACGACTGGGATGCGCATTATGACGGACAGCCTCGCCCGGAACAGACTTTGTGGCAGGAAATTTCAAGCCGCCCCGAGTTGGCGGATTTCGCAAAATTGCTTCAAAGCCGGGGGTACGACAAATATTTAGATTCCGATCAGCGTTATACGGTTTGGGCTCCCGTGGGGCATATAGATACGACATTGGTGACGGGAGAATTTATGACGGCAGAAGAGGTCTTGACACAAGTGGTAACCAACCATATTGCAAGGGGAATCGTTCCGGCTTCTTCCGTAGTGAATGATACGGTGTTGGTATTGAACGGAAAGCCTATGCCTTTTGTGGCGGTAGGCGGTGTGCCTTGTTTCAATGGTTCGGCGGTGAGTGAAGCCAACATAGAGTGTGGAAATGGGGATTTGCATATTCTTAAAATGCAGGCTCCTTATAACCATAATGTTTGGTCTTATCTGCGTCAGGATTCTGAATTTTCGGCTATCGCTGATTATTTGTATAGTTTCAATCACATGGTTTTCGACCCTGATGCCAGTACGCCCGGTGGCGTGGTCAACGGAGAGCAAGTCTATATAGATTCAGTGTTCGTTATGGGTAATGAACTGTGGCAGCAGATTGGCTATCTGAACAATGAGTCGGAAGATTATACGATGTTGGTACCTGTCAATACCGAATGGCATAGGTTGGTGGATAGGTTCAAAACCTTTTATAATTATGCGGATGAGGAAAATCTGGAAAAAGCGGAAGGATATGCGTGCCGTAACGTATTGGATGCTTTGGTGTTCGACATGGGCGAGCAGGCGGGGGGAACCGGTTATTGGGAAACCACGTCCGGACTTCTTTTCCAGAATCCTTATGGAGAAGGCGGTCTGTTCTCAGGTGCCACTCCCATTGGTTGTAGCAATGGGACGATATTGAAAGGTGCGGATATCAAACTTGATCCTTATGGTATTTTAGCTCGTGAGATAGTCATAGAGGGGGAAGACTATGATGATTATTTATTGGACGGACGTTATAATACTTCCGACCGTCCCACGAAAATTGCTGTGGCGGGAACCGGAGTTTCTTCCAATGCTTATATGACGTTTACCAGTACAAGTCCTTCCCGGGGGGCAGAAGTGACATTCGCTTTGCCTGACGTGCTTTCGTGTGCTTACGACATAGGCGTGGTGTTTGTCCCCACCAATATGACTCGCAATGGTTGGTCTTCTACCGTGGTGCAGAAAAAGTGTCGCGTGGATTTTGAGTTGGAAGATGGATATACGAGGGAAAGGACAAGTGTGGAGGACGTGGAAATCCCCGGAACGGCTTTGGATACGATATGGGTAGCAAGGAATCACGTATTCGAATATTGTGACTACAACCCTGATCGTGAATCTATTGACGATGCCGAAATATCCCTTACCATTACGGCTACGGCAAAGAGAAGCGAGTCGGACTATACACGTGACTTGTATATAGATTGCATTGTGTTAAAACCTACTGTTAATGAAGGATCGAGCTATGAAGAATAAGAAATTATATTATATGTGTTTTTGTGCAGCGCTGGTCGGCAGTTTGCAAACCGTTTACGGGCAGACGGAAGATGAGGTCGGACAACTTGCTGCTGTATCGGAGGATTCGTCTCAGGTAATCGTCAGGAGGGAAATGGATAAGATACCTACCGTTTCTTATCGGGGAAAGCTTGTCGACGCAGCTACGGGAGCACCGGTACAAGGTGGTATCGTGCAAGCAGCCGGTGACGACCGTTTTAGTTCTATTTCCGACGAAAAGGGAGAATTTGAAATCAAGATTCCCTTTTATGCTACACAGTTGTTGGTGCGTACGCCCACTTATGCCCTTGTCCGGGTACATTTGCCCGGGAAAGGTAAGGAACTGGAGGTAAAAATGTATTCGGAACATTTCTCGGACGGAAATGCCGCCCGTGTAAGAGTGACTAATATGAGCTGTGCAGAGGATTTCTCCATGACGTCATCTCTTACGGTCGAAGATGAAATGGCTAAAAAGTTAGGTGCAGACCTGAGAATCCTGTCCCGGTCGGGAAATCCGGCTGAAGGATCGAATCTGTTCATCGGCGGTTTCACCTCATTAAACGCTAATGCACAGCCTTTGTTCGTCGTGGACGGTGTGATTCTTGACACTCAAAACGGGCGCTCCTTGATGCATGAGGGATATGTGAACAATGTACTTTCCGCCATCAGTGTGAATGATATCGAGAAGGTGACGGTATTGAAGAATGCGACGGCACTTTATGGTGCGAAAGGGGCTAACGGTGTGGTGGTTATAGAAACGAAACGAGCCAAAAGCATGGCAACCCGCATAGACGTGGATATATATGGTGCCATGGAGCTGATGCCCAAATTACCCACGATGATGAATGCCGACCAATATCGTCTTTATGCATCCGATGTGATGGGTAACGTCACCACGACTCCGGATTTTCTGGACGATTATACTCAAGACCGCCAGAAATACGCCACTTATCATAATAATACGGATTGGAAAGATTATGTGTACAGGGAAGCTTTTACACAAAACTATGGAGTGAATGTCCAGGGCGGGGACGATGTGGCAAGTTATAATTTGTCTATCGGCACAAAGTACTTTGAAGAATAATGATTTTACGCGGCTGAACATGCGTTTCAATACGGATGTGCGGTTTACTAAGAACTTGGACTGTAGTCTTGATGTGGCATATTCCAATACGACCCGTAATTTACGTGACGATGGGATGAAAGACGGTGAAATACTTGCCCCTGGAGCGTTAGGGCTTATCAAAGCTCCTATCTTGGCGGCATATATTCCCGACAGCGAGGGGCGCCCCTCTTCCTCTTTGGCCGATTATGACTGTTTCGATTTGTCCAATCCGTTGTCTATCCTGGAGAATGGCGAAGCCAGCAATAAGAACCGTTTGGAATATACGCTCTTTTCGTTGAGTGCCCGTCCGAAGTGGAAACTTAATCGTTACCTGACACTCTCAGAGAGGGTGAGTTACGTATTGAATAATGTGACGGAACGTTCTTTCATTCCAGACGAAGGGGTACCGTCTTTTTCCGACGGGACGGATGAATTGACGACGAACCAGTCCAAAGCTTATTCCAGCAAGCAGTTGTCGGTGTCGAGCGACACGCGGATTGATTGGACGCGTCGTTATGGTGGCCATGTAATCAATCTGTTCGGCGGTTTCCGTTACATGAGCGATTCGTTTAATTCGGATGCCATGCGGGCGGATAATACCGTGGGTGACAAGCTGCCGAATATAACGGAGGATATGGTTAACCGTTTGGTGGATGGCATTTTCGAGGAATGGAAGTCTACGGCCGTGTATGTGAATGCCGGTTGGAATTATGGAGACAAATATTTCTTGCAAGGTACGGTGACGGGCGAGACCTCCACTCGTTTCGGTAAAAATGCCCACGGGGGTGTGAAACTGGGAGATTATGTATGGGGCATATTCCCCTCTTTGCAGGCTGCTTGGGTGGTTTCGGCCGAGCCTTTCTTCCGGAACGTAAAGGGTATAGACTATTTGAAAGTGAATGTCGGTGTGGATCAGTCGGGTAACGATAATATCGACTGTTTTGCCTCCCGTACTTATTTTGCTTCCGAGGCTTTCCTGAATCAGACTTCGGGTTTGGCATTGGCCAACATCGGTAACGACCAGTTGAAATGGGAGACGGTGACCCGGCTCTCTTTGGGTATGGACATGTCTTTGTGGCAGAACCGTTTGAATTTGAGTTTCAATTATTACAAGTCTTTCGTCGACCACATGTTGACATTGAAGACGTTAGGCGGAGTGAGCGGTTTACGGAACTATTGGAGCAACGACGGTAAGATGGAAAACCAGGGCTTCGACATTTCCGTCACGGCCAAGGTTCTGGCGCTGAAAGATTTTTCATGGGAAATATCTGCGGGATTGGGGCATTATAAGAACGAGGTGACAGCTCTTCCGGACGGAGACAAACCGGTTTATACTTCCTTGTACGGCGGAGAGGTCGTGACGCAGGTCGGTGGTCCGGTGGGATTGTTTTACGGTTACAAGACACAAGGAGTCTTCTCTACTTCGGAAGATGCCGCGTTTGCAGGCTTGCGGGACGGGCGTGCCGACGGGGACGTTTTCCGGGGAGGTGACATGCACTTTGCAGATCTGGTGGCTGACGGGGTTATCGATGAGAAAGATAAGACGGTAATAGGTGATCCTAATCCTGATATATTCGGTAATTTCGGTACCAGTTTGCATTATAAGAACTGGACGTTAAACGCTTTCTTTAGTTATTCGCTCGGTAATGACATTTATAATTATCAACGGGCCGTATTGGAAGGCGGAAGCACTTATTATAACCAGACGACCGCTGTGTTGAACCGTTGGACTTCCGAAGGACAGGTCACGGAAATTCCCAGGGCTGAATTGGGGGACCCGATGGGTAACAGTCGTTTCTCGGACCGTTGGATAGAAGACGGTTCCTACCTGAAGTTAAAGACGTTGAGCTTGAGTTATCGCATTCCGTTCAATTATACATTCTTACAAGGCATAACGGTGTGGGCGGCAGCCAACAACGTGTTTACCTGTACAAAGTATTTGGGAAGCGACCCGGAACTTTCCATTTCCTCCAGTGCCGTCGGTCAGGGAATAGACCGTGGATTATTGGGACGTGGACGCAGTTTTGTCCTTGGTGTTAAAATTAATCTGTAAAGAAATGAAGACGTTTAAATCCATATTCAAACCCGTGGCTATATGGTTGGTGGCTGCGGTGTCTTTCACGGCTTGTGAAGTAGATACAACTACGGTGATGTTCGAAGAAGACCATAACTTCTCGGAACCGAGTGATACGGTGTTTTCCATGTTAGGTATCATTAGTAAGGTACAGGACGTGGCAGAACGGGGAATCTTGTTGGGCGAATTGCGAGGGGACTTGGTGAAGCCCGATCCTGAATACGGCTACTCTATGGGAGGGGCATGGTTTGATTTGGCTAATTTCAAGAATCTGGAAGATACGGCTTTCAACCGTTACCGTGATTACTATACGGTGGTGAATAACTGTAATTTTTATTTGGACCGCGCCGATGCGGAGATGGAACGCAGTGGCCAGAAAGTGTTCTTGAAAGAATATGCGGCAGTGAGTGCATACCGTGCCTGGGCTTATTTGCAGTTGGCCTTGCTTTATGGCGAAGTGCCCTTTTACACGAAGCCTTTGTTGTCTTATTCCGACATCGAGGATGTGATGGCCGATAAGTCCAACCGTAAGGGTTTGGAAGAGATTTGCTCATATTTCATCGACGATTTGCGGCCTTACGTGTATGTGGAACTTCCCAATTACGGGGATTTTAATTATGGTGAGGGAGATGCAGCCATACTTTCCACCCGGCTCATGTTCTTGCCGGTCGGTTTGTTGTTGGGCGACCTTTATTTGTGGCGTGGCTCGGTAACGGGCAATCAGGCTGATTTTGCGATGGCGGCACAAGAATACCGGGATTATTTGATATATGAGAATTATTCGGCGTATTATAGGAATGATGTGGTTTATGAGACACCGGAAATGAACATGGCGGACATCGACGACGGTTGGAGCGCTTTCACGAGCTCTACCGATTACACAGAGAACATAGGTTTCATTCCTTTTGCCAGGGAAAAGGCATACGGTAAGGTCGGTACGCTGAGCCAGTCCTTCAGGCTTTTCAAAGGCTCCGAAGCGTTGCGGGATTTGGTGGAAAACTCGTATTATTGCTATGTGGCTTACACCACAGAGAGCGGCGAGTCGTATGACGGTGAGGATGCACCCCTTTCCCGTTTTACAGGGATAGTGGAGGACAAACAGTTCTATGGCACGGAGGACGCTCCTCAATATTATTATTACATCACTGTGGCAGGTACGCCGCAGTATGCCAATGGTGATTTGCGTTTTTACGATTATTCTTCAGGGAAAATAGACTTCAACATCAACAAATATTACAGTAGTTGGCCTCATGTGCGGACCTATCGTGCCGGAACGGTGTATCTGCGTCTCGCGGAAGCCATCAACCGCGCGGGCTATCCGTTGACAGCCTTCCACGTGTTGAAATACGGATTGAGCCGTGGCAATCTCATCAAGTATGATGCCAATGGGGAGTATCGTCGTCTGATGCGGTCTGGCTATACGTTCTACGACATGTATGACAACACGTTGAACATCGGGATTCATGCGCGCGGTTGCGGTAACGCGGAGATGGACACGTTGCATTACTCGTTACCCGCCATGGCTTCGCGTCCGGACAGCATTCAGAAAGTGGAGGATATGATTTGCGATGAAATGGCTTTGGAGACGGCCTACGAAGGCAACCGTTTCTATGACTTGATGCGCTTTGCGTTCCGTCGTGGAGAAGATTTTCTGGCTTCCCGTGTGGCACGGCGTAATAATCCGGATATGCCAGACCAGACGCTTTACAACAAACTGAAAGACCGCAACAACTGGTATTTGCCGATGGTGGAGAATTGAGAATGGTATATTGAGGAATGGCAGGCATGGAATTACGCTTATATCGTGGTTTCCATGCCTGTTTTTTCTGCAAAAAGTATGAAATGGGAAAAAATGACATACGTTTTGTCGAAAATTGCCCTATCCTCTTTGGGTAAGGTGGCTTAATTTTGCGATTAGAAAACTAAAGAACCCAATATCATGGAAATATTCACGGAAAGTCAATTCTCAGCATGTTATATACATTACCGGAGGCGGGTGAGAGGTTATATCTTGTCTCGGGTTTCCGACCGTGAAGAGGCGGAGGATCTGACTCAGGACGTATTTGAAAATATATGGAGATGCAGGGAAGGGGTACGCAAGGAAACGCTTCACAATTTAGTCTATACGGTTATGCGGAACACCGTGATAGACTATCTGCGCCGCCGTTATATGAAAAAAGACAAGATGGACATATACACCTGCTGTGAGGAGGAGGGCCGCAATACGGTAGAAGAAGATTATTATTACAAGGAGCTTCGCGTGGCGCATAGGAAGATGGTGAAACAGTTGTCCGAGAAACGCCGTCAGGCATATCTTTTGTATTTTTACAGGGGGATGTCGTATGCTTCCATTGCCGACAGGCTCAGTGTGTCCGAACGTACTGTGGGCGGACATCTGGTGAGTGCGTTCAGGACGGTGCGTCTGGGGGTGGACGGGATATATCGGTATAAGGCGGGGTGAATGGAATCGGAAGTCCCGTTTTTGACAATATGTACGCTTTTTCGCTTTCTGATATGCAAATAGAAAGGGAAAAGGGTTCCTTTTCGATGACCGGAAGAGTTTGAAAAGCCTGAAATAGGTATGGAAGAGGCTTTTTAGGAATACTTTTTTTAAGGTTTTAGGGCGTTTTTTTATGTTTATTCACCAAAGACATGAATCGTTTGGAGCAGAATGAAAAATCGTTCGGCTGAGAAAACATTTTTTTTCTCCGCATGACGGTCGGAAGTCATGCGCCTATCGGTGGAACAAGTGCCTTAAAACCGTGGATCAACCTGCTTCGGATGCCATTATTTTCTCTATTTGGAAAGGAAAAACCTGTGGGTTCGGAGTATCTTTTGGTAAGCTGGAACGCCTTACAGGTTACGCCATTCTTTGAGGGCTGCGCAGAATGCACCTTATGGTTTTCATTATGATAACGGAATACATTTCCGGCTTTCATCTTGCCTTTTCCCGACGGTGCGAGAATCGCGTATTTACGGCGGACATCCAAGTGGGGGACGAATAAACGAGCCACGCACCATCGGAATTGACTTTTTGCCATTTTGTAATTGGAGATTTTTACAGACGTAGGATTTGCTCTTTGCTTAAGAAATCCAGAAACTCTCGGTAGGCCGTGCAATTCCGGAGCAGCGTTTCGTTTCCGGTCATGAAAAATTGCTTGCGTGCCCGGGTGAGGGCCACGTTGAGCTTGCGGTCTATTTCCCGTCCGTCTGTCATGATCGGTTCGGACAGGATGGAAAGTTGGTACGGATGGCTGACGGTGGTGCTGAATATGATGATGTCGCGTTGGCTGCCTTGGTAACGTTCCACCGTGTCGATGGTGATGTCGGCCGTGTCGGGAATGTGCCGTTCAGCCAAGGCTTTGCGTATCATGGCGATTTGTGCGCGGAAGGGGACGATGATTCCGATTTGCTTGCAGGGGCTGAAGGGTATGCCCGAGCGGCTGTGCAGTTGGCAAAGGGTGTGTACCAGACGTGCCACGGTCTCGGCTTCCCGCTTGTTGCTTTTGGATGAATCGCCCACGCTCGGCAGACTCTGGGCAAGTTCGGTCTGCTCTTGCTTACTCTCGATTTTCGTGTAATATTCTGCTTCGTCGGCTTGTACGGAAATGAATGCCATACGTGTACCGCCCACGAAAGCGGTCCATCGGTCATCGTCCGGACGGGTGCCGAATGCCAGTGGTTCCTGTTGATGGGGGAGGGGAACAGCATCCAGTCCGCCGTTATAATAATTACGGTTGACAAATTCGCAGATGGACGGATGCATGCGTCCTTGGCGATGAAGCATTTCCACGATGTTTTTCGTGCCTTGCAGGCTGCTCAGCCGGTGCAGGCGTTCAAACAGGGAGTTACGGCAGTCGGTCAGCCCGATGGCTTGCAAGCTGTCCTCGGTCACCCGTGACATTTCCCGGGGTTGGCTCACGACGGCGGGCAGTTGCTTGTGGTCGCCGATGAGGATGAACTTCCCGATGGCCAGACGGTTCAGGTTATAGTCTCCCCGGTTCACCGTAGTAGTGGCACATAGCAGGGGGAGCAGTTGGGGTTCAAGCACTTGTGAGGCTTCGTCGATGATAGCCACGTCGATGACTTTCAGGCTGAATAGCTCTGTCTGGCTGCATA
>ENA-ORTJ01001728-ORTJ01001728.1-human-gut-metagenome-genome-assembly--contig:-NODE-1728-length-13436-cov-11.570361_pt1 | contig 13436 bp, 10 predicted proteins | sample MGYA00242069_ERZ509187 | MGnify/ENA primary metagenome ERZ509187 (study PRJEB26280, sample SAMEA2338779) | human gut metagenome | biome: human gut; feature: human-associated habitat; material: faeces... | reverse complement strand
TCAGCAAGATGGAGGGACCAAGTCCCGACAAGTTCCGATTTGGGAAAAGAGCAATCTGACGCTGGAAGAAGCTGCGGCTTATTCCGGCATTGGCATCAACAAGCTACGTTCATTATCGGATAAGGAGCATTGCCAGTTCGTGTTGTGGGTGGGTTCCAAGCGGCTCATCAAGCGGCGCAAGCTGGATGAATATACGGAGCGAATGTACTCGCTTTGAAAATGTCCCGGATATTTTTCAAAACGTCTTGCAGAGAATGGCGTATCTGTGGTACTATGAACACAGAACAACGCTCTTTTCTGTACCGCAATGTAGAAAGGAGCAACGCTCATGGCAACAAATCAGAACACGAAACGCAAGGACAAGGCGCGTGTGGTTCTCCGCAAAGGCGAATCCCAGCGTAAAGATGGCAAGTACGATTTCCGTTGGACTTCCCCGGATGGCAAGCGACATTCTATTTATGCCGTGACCTTGGAGGAGCTTCGGGAAAAGGAAAACGACATTCAGCGAGATTCGCTGGAAGGCATCAAGGCAGAAGCACGGTACGTCACCCTGAACGATGTGTTCACCCTGTGGGCAAAGGTGAAGCGTGGTCTGAAGGACAACACCTTTCAGAATTATCTGTACCTTTATCGGCAGTTCGTGGAGCCAGATTTCGGCAAATCGAAAGTGTCTGCGCTCAAAAAGTCGGATGTGAAGCAGTTCTACAACACGCTGGCAGACGAGCGGGGCTTGCAGATCTCTACGATTGACAGCGTACACACGGTTCTGCATCAGGTGCTGGACATGGCGGTGGATGACTGCTATCTGCGGAACAACCCCTCGGACAATGTTCTGCGGGAGCTGAAAAAGGCACACCAGTTTGAAACCAACCGCCGTAAGGCACTGACCGTGGCAGAGCAGAATCTGCTGCTGTCCTACCTCTCCAAAACGCCGAAGTACCAGCACTGGTATCCGATTTTCGCGGTCATGCTGGGAACGGGCTTGCGCGTAGGAGAAGCCACTGGTCTGCGCTGGTGTGATGTGGATTTTGACGAAGGGACGATCTCCGTCAACCACACGCTAGTCAACTACGACCACCGTGAGAACAACGGTGGCAAAAAAGGCTGCTACTTCAACTGCCACTCGCCCAAAACAAAGGCTGGCGTCCGCACTGTTCCGATGATGGACTTCGTGAAAGAAGCCTTTGAAAAGGAACGTGCCTATCAGGAAGAAGCAGAGACCCACTGCACGGTAACGGTGGACGGCTACACGGACTTCATCTTTGTCAACCGTTTTGGCGAGTGCCAGCATCAGGGAACGCTGAACAAGGCCATCCGGCGCATTATCCGGGACTGCAACGATGAAGTGCTGGCGAAGAATCCGAACAGCACCGTACTCCTGCCGCGTTTCAGCTGCCACACCCTGCGGCATACCTTCACGACCCGGATGTGCGAAGCGGGCGTGAACATCAAGGTGATTCAGGATGCGCTGGGACATTCGGATATTTCCACGACCTTGAACATCTATGCGGATGTGACCAAGGAACTGCGTAAGTCTGAATTTGAAAATCTTGACCGTCAGTTCGCACAGTGGAAAGACCCTGAAGAATAAAATAAAGCATACGCCAAATACGCCATACGCCATTTACGCCAATTCACACGCCAAACGATACAGTTCGGATAAAGGCTTGTGTAGAGATGTAAATGGAATGGCAAAATTCAACCCTTGCGGTGTAGAGTAGTATCAAGAAATAAAGGCTTATAACTGCTCGTCGATGACATCCCCACGATGAAGCCGATTGAACAGTAAAAGAAGGCTGCCGGGGCTCCGCTGGCGCAAAGCTGTACTAAGCTGCCGGAAGTGTCCCCGGAGCGTCCGGAACTTAGAATCAATATAAAAGAGCCGCTGCACCTGTGTGAGGTGCGGCGGCTCTTTTTGCATCTTTTCAGCGAAAGCTGGGGCGCGGGAGCGGCGGTTCAGCGGGCCTTTTTGGGGCCGCTTTCGTCCGGGGCGGAGTCGGGGGCGCTGTTGCCGCCGGAATTCAGGATCGCGGCAAACTGCTGCAGCTGCTTGAGGGAACTGACCCCCAGCTTTTCGTAGATGTTCTTGTTGTGGAAGCGCAGGGTGCTGTCCTTGATGTCCAGCTGCTCCACGATCTCCCGGGAGCGCAGCCCGGCCACATAGCCGTCAAAGATGCGGCGCTCGGTCTTTGTCAGGTTGGGGATGCCCTCCAGAAAGGTTTGGAAGGCATCGGGGACGGATTCGTTGCGGCACACGTCCGCCAGTCGGGAAAGTTCTGTCTGCATCTGCTGGCGCTCCATCTGCAGCTCGTCCATCCGCCGCCGGGACTCCCGCCGGTCCTCCTCAAACTGCCGGAACGCAGGCGAGAGGATGTGCTGGTGGAAGTACATGCAGCAGAACACCACAAAAAAGAGGATGAACAGGCCGATCAGCAGCATTTGCAGGTTGCCGGAAAAGATCAGCCTGCGGTAGTCCGTCATGGGGATGCAGACGGCCAGCCGGTAGGACTGGTTCTCGCTCAGGCGGCAAAGCTCCGAGATGCCTGCATAGGCGCTGTCGGAACCGATCAATTGGGTCAGGCTGCCGCCCATGTTGCGCAGCACCAGCACGTCTCGGGGGGCGTGGAAGTAGCCGCCGGTGGTGCCGCTGCTGAGGGTGGCGCTGGCGTTCAGCCCGCTGTCTGCCGGGGCAAGCAGGCAGATCAGGTGGTCAAAGCCGGTGGGCTGGGCAAAGTTCTGCTTGAAAAAGCTCTGGCTGATCTCAAAGCCGCACAGCCCGTACATGGTGCCGTCGCGGCCCCGCAGGGGCAGCAAAAACAGCTGTACCTCCTCCGAGGTGCCGGGGAGGCTGAACCGCTCCGTCAGCGTATAAGCCTGGTACAGCGGGGTGCTGCTGGGGGTCATCCAGCGGTCGTAGTCCGGGAACTGGTCGGTCTGGAATTCCATGCGCCATTTGCGGTGGGGCATCACGCTGTGGGTCTTGCCCACATCGGCGCTGCCGCGGTAGAGCAGCAGGGGCACGGTGGGGGTGTCGGCACCGCCTTTCTGCACATAGAGCCCGGCGCGGGAGTACCCGGCCCCCTCCATGCGGGTGTTGACGGTGGCATCCAGCAGCACAAAGGCACCGGAGCAGCTGGTCCGGCGCAGGCTGCGGCAGAGCGGCTCGATCATCTCCTCCTCCAGCGCGTTCAGCACCTCGGGGGAGTCGTTCAGCTGGTCAAAGGTCATCTCCCGGCTGGCAAGCTGCCGGTCCACCAGAGCGCCCATATCCTCAGAGAGGTTCACGCCCATGGCCGCCAGCTGGTCAAAATAGCGCTCCATATCGTTCTGGAACACCGAATACTGGATCTCCAGGCTGCGGGTGGTGTCCTTTTTGGTGTTGTGCAGGCTGGCAAACAGGAACAGCGCCGCGCCAAAGGTCAGCAGCAGCAGCGCAGCCAGCAGCAGGCAGGGCCACAGCAGCCGGGAACTCATGGAGCTCTGGCGGATATTCTCACGGTGCCGGGCAAAAAAGTGCATCAAAGTTCCCCCTTTTTGGCTGTGCTGCGGGTTCAGGCATTGTCACACAGCAGCTGAAAGCCCTGCTGCCGGAGGGCGTGGCCATGCCGGAGAACCGTGCCCAGACTGCCCTGCTGCTGTGGAACACCGCAGGCCGTCCTGAGCCTGCCGAAGCCCCGGCCTTCAAGGACGTTGCAGACCCGGACACCGCCAAGGCGGCGCAGTGGTGCGTGGAGCATGGCCTGATGGACCAGAAGCTGGGCGGCCGCTTTGCCCCCGACAACTCCGACCCGGCCTACAAGACCCTGAATGCCTATCAGCAGCTGGTGGGGTAACAAAACAAACCCTCTCAGTCATTGCTTCGCAATGCCAGCTCCCCCGAAGGGGGAGCTCATAGCGGCCTTTTGATCAGGTTTTGCGAAAACCAAAACCTGGGCGCAGTGTGACCTCTCCCTTTGGGAGAGGGGGCGCGGCCTAAAAATAAGCATCCGCAGCGCACTGAGCCTGAGCTGAAACAGCCCGGCCATGCGCTGCGGATGCTTTTGTTGTGCGGCGGGGCACGCCGCCTAAAACAAAAAATCCGAACCCTTCTCTTTCGAGAAACGGTTCGGATCTTTCTTGTTTGGTGCGGATAAGAGGACTTGAACCTCCACCGAGTTGCCCCGATTAGAACCTGAATCTAACGCGTCTGCCAATTCCGCCATATCCGCATATTCTGTTTTGTTCGTGGGCCGTTCGGCTCGGAACGTTAGTTATTATACCATGGAATCCGGAATTGTCAAGCGCAATTTCAAAAAAAGTTGTACTTTTCGGCAGAAAGCGGAAAAACAACGGAAATACGTGTTAAAATGGGCCGGAAAAGCAAAAAATCAGACCGGAAACCTTTCGGCTTCCGGTCTGATCTCTAGCAGGGTGCCTTGTGGGACTCGAACCCACGGTCTCCAGATCCACAATCTGGCGCGTTAACCGACTACGCTATGGGCACCACATAGATGCGCCCGAAGGGACTCGAACCCCCGGCCCACTGCTTAGAAGGCAGTTGCTCTATCCACCTGAGCTACGGGCGCACGTTGTTATCCCATGGGGTACTTATCTGGCGGCAGTGTGCGTTCGGCACACGCTGCGAGAAGTATAATACCATACGCATAGGCTTCTGTCAAGCGGAATTTCAAATTTTTTTGGATTTTCCGGCGCAGGGGGCATTTTGGGGTCACAGCAGCCACATTCCGGCGGCCCCAAGGGCAAAGCCGAGCAGAGCACCGGCGGCCACATCCCGGACATAGTGCGCCCCGGCAAGCACCCGCAGGGCGCAGATGAGCAGGGCCACCACCACCATGCAGGCCCCGGCGGCGGGGTAGAAGTAGCACCACACAGCGGCCAGCACGGCGGCGCTCAGGGCGTGGCGAGAGGGGAAGGACTTGCCGTGGGTCTCCTTGGGCACCAGCGGCGTGAAGCCGGGCTGCTCATACGGGCGGGGAAAGTTCAGCCTGGCCCGCAGGAGCGTGCCGCCCAGAAAGACGAAGGCCGGCACAAAGACTGCCCGGGCAATGAGCTGCATAAAATCCAGAGCGGCGGCGCGGTTTGCGGAGAGCAGCCGGAACCACCGCACATTCAGCAGCACCAGCAGCAAAGGGTAGCAGGCAAAGGGCACGGCAGGCAGCCAGCGGTTCAGGGCGATCACCAGCTTTTTCAGGGCGGGGCGGGCCTCCAGCCAGCGCAGCAGGGCCTGGTAGCGTTCCGGGGTCATGGTATCCCTCCCTCAAAAACAGGTGTCCAGATAGTTTTCAACATCAAACGGCTCGGGTGTGGAATCTTTGCGCAGGTAGAGCGGGTGATGGGGGTGGCCCTTTTTGCTCCGCTTGCCAAAGGTGACCCACGGGATGTCCCGCTCTCTTGTCAGGGCCACCATCTCCCGCATCAGGCCGGGCAGGTAGTCCCGCTTTTCGATCAGGGTGCCCCATGCGGCCCACATGGTGGGCTCGGTCTCGGCCAGAACGGCCCGCAGCCAGCGCAGGTTCTCGTCGCAGAGGGCGCGGTCCGGCACCCGGTCCATGTCGTTGGGGTCGGTGGCGCGCTGGGGATATACGTTGAACATGATCCAGCTGTCAAAGCCGTTGGCGTTGGCCAGCCGCTCCACACTCTTTAAGGTGGGGTCCAGCGCGCCGGGCTGGGCGGTGCTGGGGTTGATGCCGATGCACACCAGCGGGTGCCTGCCTACCCGGCCCAGCACATAGCGGTAGGGCAGGTAGGTGTGGGGCTCGTAGTACCAGATGCCGCCGGGGTATTCCCCCGCTTCCAGGCGGGGCAGCTGTTCAGTCTGCATGAAAATGTACCTCACAAATATGGTTTCCTATTTATCGTACCTGAAAAAATTCTGTAAATCAACACCTTTGCCGGAGAAAGTCTCCCATAAATCCGAATTTCATGTTATACTGTCCTTAGACCTGTGCCGCAAACACGGCGGCGCGGGCCGGGAAAGGAAAACAGGAGCCATTGAAGAAGGGAGTTCTGCTATGGCCATGATAGAAGATTATAGAAGCGCCCTGCGCGCGGGCCAGCGTGCCTACCGTGCCTGTGTGGCGCGCGGCCAGTCGCCGTACCTTGCGGTGCTGGATGATATCCTGAACGGGGTGAACATCGTTGCCCAGGAGCCGCTGGGGCTGGTGGATATCCCCGCCGAGAGCATTGTGGGCACCAAGACCAGCGGACGGCACACAGCCTTTGCGGCCAACTTTATGCCCCTGCTGGAAGAGGACACCGAGTTTGCCGTCAAGTGGTCGAATCTCTGCGAGGCCCATCTGGAAGAGGGCATCCACACCCCCATCATTGCCTACGAATACCTGAACAAGTTCTATGTGCAGGAGGGCAACAAACGGGTGTCTGTCCTCAAATACTACGAGGCGGTCACCATTCCGGGCACGGTCACCCGGCTTGTTCCGGCCCGGAACGACACGCTGGAAAACAAGATCTATTACGAGTTTCTTGATTTTTATAAGCTGAGCAAGATCAACAATGTCCGGTTCTCCCGGCTGGGCGGCTATGCAAAGCTGCAGACACTGGTCTGCAAGGCCGCCAGCGAGGTATGGTCGGATGACGACCGGCTGAACTTCTCGGCCCTGTATACCATGTTCAGCCAGCAGTTCTATGCGCTGGGCGGCTCCGCCCTGGGGCTGACCCCGGGCGACGCGCTGCTGGTGTACCTCTCGGTCTACCGGTATTCGGATGCCTGCCAGTCCACCCCCAGCCAGGTGCGGGAAAACCTGGCCAAGCTGTGGGATGAGATCAAGATCCTGACGGAGCCCCACGCCGTGGAGCTTTCGCTGGAGCCAAAGCCCGGCAGTGAACCGCTGCTGAACAAGCTGAACATCTTCAGCAAGCCCAGCCAGCTCAAGGTGGTGTTCCTGCACGAGTACAATGCTAAAAATAGCGCCTGGGTGCGGGGCCACGAAAAGGGGATCGAGGCCCTGAAAAAGGCATTCCCGGACCGGCTCGTCATCACCAACCGGGAAAACGTCTCCCCCGAGGTGGACGCGGAGCAGATCATGGAAGAGGTGGCCCACGACAACGCGGATGTGGTGTTCACCACCAGCATCCGGATGCGGCCCGCCTGCCTCAAGGTGGCGGCCCAGCACCCCAAGACCCGGTTCCTGAACTGCTGCCTGAACGCGCCCCATCCGCTGGTACGCACCTATTACCCCCGCACCTATGAGGCCAACTACCTGCTGGGAATGCTGGCGGGTATCCTGAATCTGACCGACCGGGTGGGCTATGTGGCGGCCAACCCCGTTTACGGTGTGCCTGCGGCCGTCAATGCCTTTGCCCGGGGCCTGCGCACCGTGCGGCCCAACAGCCATATCCTGCTGCGCTGGGCCTGCCTGCAGGAGCCGGGGAAACCGCTGGATTTCTCCGACTGCCCGGATATCGAGCTGTTCTACGCCTGCAGCCCCTTTGAGCCCACCGGCAGCGCCAGGGAATACGGCCTGTGCCGCCGGATGCCGGATGGCAGCATCCAGCCGGTGGCGCTGCCGGTCTGGAAGTGGGAAGTGTTTTATATCGGCATCATCCGCTCCATCTTCGAGGGCACCTGGGACAGCGGTTCCAGCGGCAAGGCCATCAACTACTGGTGGGGTTTCCGCAGTGACGCGGAGCGGCTGGATTACTACGAGACCCTGCCCAAGGGCACGCAGCAGCTGCTCGATCTGCTGGAAAAGAACCTTGCGGCCAACGAGTTCCCCATCTTCCCGGCGGGCATCTTTGCGCAGGGGCATATCCCCAAGGCACCCACCGCAGACACCTACACCCCCAAGGAACTGATGGAGATGGACTGGCTGGGCGAGTGCGTGGAGGGCAGCCTGCCCCGGTACGATCAGCTGGATGTCAGAACGCTGGGCCTGCTGGAGATCAACGGCCTGAGCAGCCTGAAAGAGACGACGCTGTAAAAAGCTCAACAGAACGGAGTGTTGCGGACGTGAAGATACTTGCAATTTCCGATACCCCCTCCAAGGCGCTGTGGGACTATTGCTCCCGGGAACGCCTGGCCGGGGTCGATCTGATCCTCTCCTGCGGGGATCTGCCAAAAAAATACCTCGAATATATAACAAATTTTACAGCGGCCCCCATTTTGTATGTCCACGGCAACCACGATGGCTCCTACCGCACGGAGGGCGAGCCGGGCGGCTGCATCTGTGTGGACGATCAGGTGTATGTCTGGAAAGGGCTGCGCATCATGGGGCTGGGCGGCAGCATCCGTTACAACCGCGAGGAGACCTTCCAGTACACGGAGCAGGAAATGCGCCGCCGGATGCGGCGGCTCTGGTTCAAGGCCCACCGGGCGGGCGGCATCGACCTGCTGCTGACTCATTCCCCGGCGGCCGGCCTGAACGATGGCGATGACCGGGCCCACAAGGGCTTTGCCTGCTTCAACGACCTGCTGGAGGAGTACCAGCCCAAGTGGTTCGTGCACGGGCATGTCCACCTGAGCTATAATGCCAACCTGCCCCGGGTGTGCACCCACGGCCAGACCACGGTCATCAATGCAACGGAGCGCTATACGTTTGAGATCCCGGACCCGGACCCGGTGGCCCGGAAGCGCTTTTTCTGGAATGACCCGGCATTTCCCACCAAAAACTGAAAAAGGAGAAACACCCAATGGAACAAAATGAGAAGCTGCGGGCGCTGGAGACCCTGCAGAAGAAGCTGTACGCCTACAACTGCGCCTCCAACAGCCTGTATCTGGACGCTGTGACCGTGGCCCCCAAGAACACGGCCGAGGGCCGGGGTGTGGCCCTGAGCATTCTGGCCGGTGAACTGCAGAAGCTGATGACCGCCCCCGAGACCCTTGCACTGGTGGAGGAGCTCTATGCCCGGCGGGAGACGCTGGACACCCTCCACCGCCGCGAGGTGGAGGAGCTGCGCCGCAGCTGCCGGCAGCTCACCCGCATCCCCGCCGAGGAGTATATGGCATACAGCGAGCTGACCAACCGCGCCAGTGATGTCTGGCACAAGGCCAAGGAAGAAAACGACTTTGCCTCCTTCTGCCCCATCCTGCAGGAGCTGGTGGAGTATAACCGGAAGTTCGCGGGCTATTACGATGCGGAAAAAGCGCCCTATGATGCCCTGCTGAACGAGTATGAGCGGGGCGTGGACACCCAACAGCTGGACGTGTTCTTTGACACCCTGCGCAAGGGGCTGGTGCCCCTCATCCGGGCCATCGGCGAGAAGCCCCAGATCGATGACAGCTTCCTGCATCTGGAATATCCGGTCGAGCAGCAGAAGGCGTTTGCGGACTATCTCATGGAGGTCATGGGTCTGGACCGCGGCCACTGCGGCCTGGGTGAGACTGAACACCCCTTTACGCTGGAGTTCAACAACAAGGATGTCCGCATCACCACCAACTACGACCTGCACAATGTGGCCTCCTCGATGTATTCCGTTCTCCACGAGGGCGGCCATGCCCTGTATGAGCTGGGCATCCGGGATGAGCTGCAGTACACCTGCCTGACCGGCGGTGTGTCCATGGGCGTGCACGAGAGTCAGTCCCGCTTCTATGAGAACCTCATCGGCCGTTCCCGCGCCTTTATCGGGGCCATCTATCCCAAGGTGCAGGAATTCTTCCCCGCACAGCTGGGAAATGTGACTGCGGAGCAGTTCTACCGCGCCGTGAACAAGGTGGAGCCCAGCCTCATCCGCACCGAGTCCGATGAGCTGACCTACTGCCTGCACGTCATGGTGCGGTACGAGATCGAGAAGCAGCTCATTGCGGGCACCCTGACGGCAAAGGAGGTCCCTGCCGCGTGGGCAGAGCTGTACAAGGAGTATCTGGGCGTGGAGGTTCCCAATGACCGCGAGGGCTGCCTGCAGGACAGCCACTGGTCGGGCGGCTCCTTCGGCTACTTCCCGTCTTACGCTCTGGGCAATGCCTACGGTGCCCAGATGCTCCACAATATGGAGCAGGAATTCGATGTGTACGGCGGCGTGGCCCACGGGGATCTCTCTGCTGTCACCGGCTGGCTGCGGGAAAAGGTGCACCAGTACGGCCACCTGCTGGAGCCTGCCGAGGTCGTCAGAAACGCCTGCGGCACCTTCGATGCACACTACTATCTGGATTATCTGACCAAAAAGTATACGGAACTGTACAATCTGTAATTGACCCGCACAAAACAAAGCCCTCTCGGCCAATCGGCTGAGAGGGCTTTGTTATATATGCTGTTGATGCTGTTGCAAAGGGCGGCGGGAAGTTTCCCAAAGCAAGTGTCCGCTGGGGTAATGGAATGGCCTGCAACAACAGCGCCCGCCGCCAGTGGCGGAAACAGGAAGCTGTTGTTGGGGCCGCGGCCAGCAAGATGCGAGTGCAAGTGCACGAAGCAGATGCTGGGAGCCGCAACCCGTATTCACTTGCGCGGGAAAGCTTCCCGTCGTCTGTTACTGCTGTGCGAAGATCTTTACTTCATCCTTGTCCATGAAGGCGGCACCGGCGAAACCAGAAGCCTCCAGCTGGCCCAGCTGCTTGCCCAGCTTCTTGGCCTGAGGCAGAACGGTGACGTTGTAGGTGTCGCGCAGCTGTGCGGCTTTGGCCAGCACGGCGGGGAAGTCCACGTCGCTGTTGTAGAGCAGGGCGATCTTCTGCTTGGCACCGGGGATCTGATAACCCTGCTCCAGCAGGATGCCGCAGACGCGCTCGAAGCCGATGGAGAAGCCCACGGCGGGCACCTGAGTGCCCAGGAACTTGCCCACCATGTTGTCGTAGCGGCCGCCGCCGGCCACGGCACCGCTGAACTGCGGGCAGGTGATCTCAAACACCATGCCGGTGTAGTAGCCCTGGCCGCGCACCAGGCTGGGGCAGTAGGCCACATCGAAGCGGCCGTTGGCCATGGCCTTTGCGGTGGCCAGCACATACTTCAGGTCATCGGCAATGGCGGGGTCGGCACAGCGGGAGGCCACAGAATCCAGTGTCACATCACCGGCGGCAATGAAATCGGCCAGCGCGTTGATGGCAGCTTCGGGCAGCTGCTTCTCGGTCAGCTCGGCCTTCACGCCCTCGGCACCGATCTTATCCATCTTGTCGAAGGTGATGCAGACAGAGTCCAGTGTGTCAGCGGCAAAGCCCATGCTCTCCAGCATTCCGCGCAGGATGCGGCGGTCATTGATGTTCACGGTGAAGCCGGTAAAGCCGATGCCCAGCAGGGCACGGGCGGTCACGTCGATCAGCTCCACCTCGGCGTTGGGGCTCTCGTCGCCCAGAATGTCGATGTCGCACTGGACGAACTCGCGCAGGCGGCCCTTCTGGGGGCGCTCGGCGCGGAACACGCGGTCGGTCTGGATGACCTTGAAGGGGTGGGGGAGCTTGTCCTTGTTGGCAGCGTAGAAACGGCTCAGGGGCAGGGTCAGATCATAGCGCAGGCCCATGTCGGAGAGCTGCTTGGGGTCGCCGGATCCCAGCGCGCTGGTCAGCTTGTCTCCACGCTTCATCACCTTGAAGATGAGGTTCAGGTTGTCGCCGCCATCGGATTTGTCCAGGTTCTCCATATCCTCCAGCATGGGGGTGGAGATGCGCTCAAAGCCGGAAGCACGGTAGGTTTCCAGGATCTTGCCCTGGATGTAGTCGCGCAGGGTCTGCTCAGCGGGCAGCAGGTCGCGCATACCCTTCAATGCCTGTGATTTCATAGTTGCAATTCCTCTCTATAGCCTGCTCGCCCTCTCAGGCCGCTCCGCGTGCCACCTCCCCTGATAGGGGAGGCCTTGGCAGTCCTCACAAAGTTTCCGGTTTCGCCAGAGGCTCCCCTACTAGGGGAGCTGGCGAGCGAAGCGAGACTGAGAGGTTAATATTGATATAACGTATCTATAATTATAAAGAATCATGCCGTTTTGTCAATGAAAAAGGGCACACTGACAGAACGAGGTGATAAAACAGATGAAACAGTTTACAGCGCGCCACCCCTGGGCGATCCTGGCGGCGGGGGCGGCCATTCAGATCCTGACGGGCCTGCCTGCGGCGTGGGGCGTGTTCCAGCAGCCGGTGATGGACGAGTTCAGCCTGACCGAGGACGGCGCGGGCTATGCGTTCGGCATCCTGATCGCAGCGTTCGGGGTGGGATGCGTCATCGGTGGTTTTTTGCAGGATAAAAAAGGCCCGCGCTGCGCGGCGCTGTGGGGCACCGGCCTGCTCTGCGGCGGGTTCTTTGCGGCGGCCCTCCTGCCTGGGGAGAAGGGGGCATGGTTTTGGGCAGTGTTCAGCATTCCGGCGGGGCTGGGCACGGCGTTTCTCTACCCGTCCATCCAGTCCTGCGCCCAGAAATGGTACGCCGGGCGCAAGGGCCTTGCCACGGGGGTCATTGGCGGTGCGGTGGGCCTGAGCGGTGCGTTCCTGACCGGATTCGTCCGCACGGCGCTGAAGGGCTTTGGCCCGGTGCAGGGGATCCGGGGGGCGTTCTGGGCGCTGGGGGCACTCACGCTGCCGGTCTGCCTTGTGGGCAGTGCCCTGCTCACCGACCCGCCCCCGGCAAAGCAGAAGCCCGAGGAGCAGGGCAGGGGAAAAGGCACCCCGTCCCTCGACCTTGCCCCGCTGCAGATGCTCAGAACAAAACAGTACTGGCTCTGCGCCGGAGCGGTCTGCTGTTCCACCCCGGCGGTGCTGCTGTTCAGCCCCATCATCTTAAAGCTGGGCATGGAGCGGGGCCTGGACGAGGGCGCTGCCCTGTGGAGCGTGGTGCTGGGCAGCGTGGGCAGCGCGGCGGGCCGCTTGCTGATGCCCCTGCTCAGCGACCGGATCGGCCGCCGCCCCACTGACCTGATCCTATTTGGCGTGTCGCTGGGGCTTTCAGCGGCCTTCCTGTTCGCACAGGGGTGGCTCGTTGTGGCTGTGTACGCAGGGCTCACCTTCTGCTATTCGGCGCTGGCGGCGGTGCTGCCTTCCCTCTCCACCGACCTGTTCGGCCTGCCCCATGCCGGGGTGAACTACGGCTTTCTGGCGCTGGGACAGAGCGTGGGCAGCCTTGCCTTCCCCTTTGCGGCGAACCTGTGGGGTCTTGCTACCGGGCGGCACTGGCTGGCCATGGCAGGCGCGGCGGCGGGCTTTGTGTGCATCTGGGCGCTCCGGCCTGTCAGGGCCCAACAGCCGCCCAGAAAAAACTGAACCGGACAGCGCAAGATATTTCTTTTGACAAATATGATAGAAATGTGACGAACTGGGCAGCGAAAGCGGTGAAAGTGCTAGTTAGTTGCAAATAACCGTTAAAAATGCTTGTGAAAAAATCCGCAAAACGTCTTGCAAATTCCGCCAAGGTTCTCTATAATAAAATCATGCGTGGTAGTACCGGCGTGGCGCGGAAGAGAGCGGCGCAGCCGGTCAATGCAAACGGCAGGACACCCCCTGCCAATGGCATCAATTTGTCAAAAGGAGAGTATGATTATGACCTATTCGCAGCAAGTACAGAATATGT
>ENA-ORTJ01001726-ORTJ01001726.1-human-gut-metagenome-genome-assembly--contig:-NODE-1726-length-13439-cov-8.373805_pt1 | contig 13439 bp, 8 predicted proteins | sample MGYA00242069_ERZ509187 | MGnify/ENA primary metagenome ERZ509187 (study PRJEB26280, sample SAMEA2338779) | human gut metagenome | biome: human gut; feature: human-associated habitat; material: faeces... | reverse complement strand
TGCTCATGGAGCGCGGCATGATCGTAAAGGAGCACTACGGCAAGATCTATATGACAGACCGGGGCATCTGGGTGGCAAAACAGGTGGATCGGGAGCTGAAAACGATCCTGACCCATTTCCCACCGGTCAGTGAGCCGCTGAGCGAAGAAGAGCGCTTTACCGCTGCCCTTGCCATGACCAGTGCACTGCCGGAGCGCATCTTTACCGGCGAATATGAGCGTCTGTTTGGCAGTGATGCAGAAAAAGCAGAAACGGAGAAAGCCCAGTGATCAACAAAAAATTGCTGTCCTTTGACCGCGGTGCGCTGCGGTATGTGGGAGCCAATGTGGCTTTCCAATGGCTGGGGATGCTGTGCAACGTGATCTTTGTGCGGGCCATTGCCCGGCTGGTGGGCGAAGCCTTTGCGGGCAGCCTGACCAGTGCACAGCTGTGGCAGAACCTTGTGCTCTGCCTTGCCACGGTGCCCATGCGCTTTGCCTTTACCATGCTGGCATCGGCCATGAGCGATCAGGCTTCCAAGGATGTCAAGCGCACCCTGCGCAGCAGCATCTACGCAAAGCTTGCCCGCCTTGGCCCCAACTACACCGAGACGGCGGCCACCAGCGAGGTGGTGATGCTGGCCAGCGAAGGTGTGGAGCAGATCGACACCTACTTTGCAAAATACCTGCCGCAGCTGTTTTACAGCCTGCTGGCACCCGTTACCCTGTTTGTGCTGCTGGTGGGTGTGCACGCACGGTCGGCCATCATCCTGCTGTGCTGCGTGCCGCTGATCCCCATGTCCATTGTGGCAGTGCAGAAGTTTGCCAAAAAGCTGCTGGCGAACTACTGGGGCGAATACACCACCCTTGGCGACAGCTTTCTGGAGAACATTCAGGGCCTGACCACCCTGAAAATTTATCAGGCCGACGGCTGGAAGCACGAGCAGATGAATGCGCAGGCCGAGCGCTTCCGCAGGATCACCATGAAGGTGCTCACCATGCAGCTGAACTCGGTGACACTGATGGACCTGATGGCTTACGGCGGTGCGGGCCTTGGCATCATCAGCGCGGTGGCTGCATTTGCGGCAGGCCGGCTGACCTTGACCGCCACATTGACCATCGTGCTGCTGGCGGCGGACTTTTTCCTGCCGCTGCGGCTGCTGGGCAGCTACTTCCACATTGCCATGAACGGTGCCGCTTCGGCAGAGAAGATCTTCAAGCTTCTGGCAGCGGAAGAGCCTGCCGATGGTGACCGCGTGCCCGGAGAGAATACGACTCTGAAGCTTGAGCATGTCACCTTTGGCTACGAGAAGGACCGCACCATCCTGAACGATGTCTCCTTTACCATTCCGCAGGGCAGCTTTGTCTCGCTGGTGGGTGAGAGCGGCTGCGGCAAAAGCACCATTGCGGCGCTGCTGTCCGGCAGCCGCACCGGCTATACCGGCAGCGTGACGCTGGGCGGCGTGCCGGTGCAGGAGCTGCAGCAGGAACAGCGTCTGCGCACCCTGACGCTGGTGCCCCACAACGCCGCCATCTTCAAGGGTACGGTGGAGAGCAACCTGCGCATGGCAAAGCCGGACGCGGACGAGGCACAGCTCTGGGCGGCATTGGAACAGGTGAATCTGGCCGATTTCTGCCGCAGCCAGAACGGCCTGCAGACCGCTCTGCATGAGGGCGGCAGCAATCTTTCCGGCGGCCAGCGCCAGCGCCTTGCCATGGCCCGCGCCCTGCTGCATGATACGCCCATCTACCTGTTTGACGAAGCCACTTCCAATGTGGATGCCGAGAGCGAGAACGATATCATGCAGGCCATCCACAGTCTGGCCGGAAAAAAGACGATCATCCTGATCTCCCACCGTCTGGCAAACGTGGTGCACAGCGACTGCATCTATGCAATGAGCAATGGCCGTGTGATCGAGCAGGGCACACACGCCGAGCTGCTGGCAAAGCAGGGGGCTTACAGCCGCCTGTATCTGGCACAGCGGCAGCTGGAAACACTGGAAGAGGAGGATGCCTGAGCATGAACAAGAGCAATCATCGCAGCCCCTTTGCCATTGTGAGACGGCTGATCGTGCTGGTAAAGCCCATGCTGCCCGTTATGCTGGCAGCGATCGTGATGGGGGTGGCAGGCCATTTCTGCGCCACCTTCATTACCATCTTCGGCGGTTTTGGCATCCTGCGTGCGCTGGGCCTTGCCAGTCCGCTCAAAACCGTGAGCACAGCCTTTGCATGTATTCTGGTGTTTGCCCTGCTGCGCGGCGTTCTGCGTTACGCAGAGCAGGCGTCCAATCACTATATCGCCTTCAAGCTGCTGGCCCTGATCCGCGATAAGGTGTTCGGTGCCTTGCGCCGTCTGACCCCGGCAAAGCTGGAAGGCCGTGACCGCGGTGACCTGATCTCGCTCATCACGGCCGATATCGAAGCGCTGGAGGTGTTCTATGCCCACACCATTTCGCCCATCTGCATCGCGTGCATCTGCGTCATCGGCATGACGGGCTTTGTGGGCAGCTGGCACATCCTGCCTGCGCTGGTGCTGCTGGCGGGCTATCTGCTGGTGGGCGTGGCCCTGCCGGTGTGGAGCGCAAAGCGCGGCGACCGTGCCGCCCGGGAGTACCGTCAGGCACTGGCCGATACCAACAGCTATGTGCTGGAAAGCCTGCGCGGTCTGAAGGATACCCTGCAGTATCAGGACACCGCAGCCCGCGCCGAGGGCATCACGGCCCACAGTGAGATGCTGGGCGAAAAGCAGAAGGCGATGAAATACCGCGAGGGCCTGACCGTGGCCATCACGAACACCTTGATCCTGCTCACGGTGCTGGCCGTGCTGGGTGTGAGCCTGAACCTTTACCAGAACGGTAAAATGGACGTGGAGGGCGTACTGGTGTGCACCCTTTCAGCCCTCAGCTCCTTTGGTCCGGTGGTGGCGCTGGCAAACCTTGGTGCCAGCCTGACGCAGGTGTTCGCCAGCGCAGACCGCGTGCTGGACCTGCTGGACGAACAGCCCGTCACCGCCGATGTGACCGACGGCACAGACACCGCATTTGCAGGTGCTGCGGCAGAGCATGTGAACTTTGCCTATGCCAATGAGGAGGTGCTGCATGACCTGAGCCTGACCATTCCGGAAAAGAAGATCGTGGGCATCACCGGCCGCTCCGGCAGCGGAAAGTCTACCTTCCTGCGGCTGCTGATGCGCTTCTGGGATGTATCCAGCGGCAGCATCCGCTTTGGCGCAGAGGATATCCGCCGCGTGAACACCGCCGCCCTGCGCGAACAGGAAAGCCTTGTGACGCAGGAGACCGAGCTGTTCGACGATACCATTGAGAACAACATCCGCATTGCAAAGCGGGATGCCACCCGGGAAGAGGTGGAAGCAGCCTGCAAAAAGGCTGCGCTGGACGGCTTTATCCACAGCCTGCCCAAGGGCTATGATACCCCGGTGGGTGAGCTGGGCGGTGCACTTTCCGGCGGCGAGCGCCAGCGCATCGGTGTGGCGCGTGCCTTCCTGCATGATGCACCCTTCCTGCTGCTGGACGAGCCTACCTCCAATCTGGACAGCCTGAATGAGGGTGTGATCCTCAAGGCTGTGCGGGCAGAGTGCAAAGACAAAACGGTGCTGTTGGTCTCCCACCGCAAGTCTACCATGGCTGCGGCAGATATCAGCTTTTCGGTGGAAAGCGGCCGGCTGAGCTGAAAACAGAACAGCGCAAAAAAAGCCTGTCTCGCAAAAATGAGACAGGCTTTTTTGATGGAAAGCTCACTTCAGAGCATTCAAAATCTGGTTTGCAATGTACTGGTGGCCCTTAACGGTGGGGTGGCCGTCGGCAGCGGTCTGCGCACGGGGAATGTCCACATAGATCAAGCCTTCCTGTGCGGCAAGGTCTTTGGCAAAGCGGTTCAATTTGCTGAAATAGCGGTTCCATGCGGGCAGCAGAGGCACCGGATTGGTGTAGCCCAGCAGCACGATTTTGGCATCCGGGTTCAGTGCGCGGATACTGGCCACGATCTGCGGCAGGCTGGCGGTCACATTGGTATAGGCCTGATCGCAGATCTCATCCATGCCGCGGAACAGCAGGCGGTTGGTGGCGCGGCTCTCGTCAAAGGTAAGGGTCATACGGTTCAGCGCTTCGAGGAAGAGCCCCAGCTTCTGGAAGTTGAAATCACGCAGGGCACCGCTGACCATCAGTGCGGCAAGCTGCTCGCTCTTCCAGTTGGTGGCCTCGCCCAGACCCACGATGCAGGGCACCAGCGCGTCGTTGGAGCCGATCTGGATGGAAATGATATCGGCCTTGCGCAGATACTCCTGATATTCCGGGTAGACGTAATATGCGCCGGAAGCCTGATTCATCTTGGGCATGGCGCTGTTCTGCACCATATCCAGCATGTCAGGGCTCATCAGGCCGGGCAGGCCCAGATTGATCGCGTGCTGGCGGTCCAGCCCAAGGCCCTTGCCCACAAGGGCGGTGTAGCATTGGGAAGGGTAGCCCTCAAAGTTCGGCTGCAGATCGTAGCCGATCTGGGCGATGTTGTATTTCATATCGGCAAGGCCGACACCGGAGGTGATGCTGTCGCCCAGCGCCACATAGGTGAGCTGCTGCTCCGGTTCGCCGGCTGTCTGGGCATCGGCGGGCAGGGCGGTCTCCTGCTCGGCAGGCGCTGCGGTCTGCTCCTGCTGCACCTCTGCTGCTTCGGCGGCAGGCAGCTCCGTCTGTTCGTCGGCAGCAAATGCAGGCATGGCCAGCAGCACAAGCGCTGCCGCTGCGGCCAGAAAGCTGGCAAACTTTTTGTCTTTCATTGTAATTCCTTCTTTCTGGAATGACTGCACCTGTGCGGCACAGCTGTTGTCTCTATGATAAAATGGAAAGTAAAAATTGTCAACTGACAAAATTCAAAAAATTGCGGCCATCGCTGCGTCCGTATTCTGCGGTTCCTTCCATACAAAAAAGCTCTCCCTTTCGGGAGAGCTCAGTGTCTGAAAAATTACAGGGTGAAGTTCAGAATCAGTAATCGCGGGGAGTGATCTCTTCTTCCAGCTTGCGGTAGTCCACCTTGCCAACAGGGGTAAAGGGCATTTCGGAGATGAACTTGTAGCCCACCGGCTGCACATACTCCGGCAGCTCTTCATTGCACAGCTGGCGCAGTTCCCGCACGATCTGGCGCTTTTTCTTGTCGCCTTCCGGGTCCAGCACCACGTAGACGAAGGGCAGGCGGCCCTGCACATGGTCCTTATCGGTGCAGCCCACCACCGAGCACTGATGCACGGCCGGGTGGCGGCTGATGACGTTCTCGATCATGGACGGGAACACCTTGAAGCCATCGTGACGGATGATCATGCGCTTGATGCGGGAATCCAGATACACAAAGCCGTCCTCGTCCATGTAGCCGACATCGCCGGTGTGTGCCCAGATCTGGCCGTCTGCATGGCGGCGCAGGATCATGTCGGTCTCCTCGGGCTTATTGTAGTAGCCCTTCATGACGGTGGGGGTGCAGATGCAGATCTCGCCGCGCTCACCGATGGGCAGTTCGGTCTCGGTGCCAGGCTCAAAAATGGACACCACCGTGTTCAGCATGGGAATGCCCACGCTGCCGGGCTTGGTCACGTTGCCGGCGGCAACGGTAGCGGCAGAGGCGACCTCGGTCATGCCATAGCCCTTGGCCAGCGGATATTCCACGTTGTGCGCCTTCAGGAACTCGTTCACAGTCAGCTCAGCGCCCAGCGGCAGCGAGTCGCCGCCGGCGGCATAGTTGCGGATGAAGGAGAGATCCTTCTTCTTCTTGAGCAGCGGAGAAGCTGCCATCTGCTGGTAGTGGGCCGGAACGCCGAACATGTGCTCGGGCTTGTGCTTCCAGATTAGTGCGCCCAGCTTGTCGGGGTCCAGATTGGGGATGATGACGACGTGCAGGCCCATGACCAGCGGCATGTGCACGCCGCAGGCATAGCCGTAGGCAATGAACGGAGGCATAACGTTCATCAGCTTCTGGCCGCGGCGGAACAGCTTTTCGTAAGCACCGAACTGCTGTGCGATGGAGTTGAAGTCCACATCGGTCAGCATGACGCCCTTTGGCGAGCCGGTGGTGCCGCCGGTGTGCACCACCACGCAGGTGTGGTCCGGGTCGTAAGGCTCGGCACCGGTGTCTTTGCCCTCACCGGCGGCAATGAAATCCTTCCAGCGGATCACGTTGGAAGAATAGCGGTTCTTGTCGGGGGTGGACAGCTTGTAGCCCACGGCCAGATGCAGCGGCAGGGAGTCGGCGGGGGACACCACCAGCACCCGTTCCACGTTGGTGCGCTTGGCAGCCTGCTGGCAGCGGTCGTAGACCACGTTCAGGCAGATGAGCAGGTGGGAGTCCACCTCGGTGATGTACTCGTGGATGCCCTCAGCACTATAGCGCGGGTCCACCAGATTCAGGGAGGCACCGATCATGTCGGCAGCATAGAACGCATAGATGACCTCCGGGGTCATCACGCTGACCACGGTGGCAATGTCGCCTTTTTTCATGCCGATGGCACGGAAGGCCGCCGCCGTCTTTTTGACGTTGACGATGAGGTCGGCATAAGTGATCTTGCGGCCGTAATAGGTGATGGCGGTCTCGGTCAAGTGCGTTTTGTTCTGGCGGCAGACGTACTCGAAGGCGCTGCATTCGGGCGGCGTCTGATCGAAGAACTTGGGGTCATAGTATTTGAGCCAGGGTTTTGCGACGGATGCGTAGATGGGTTCGTGTGGTGCAGTCGTCATAGGATTCAGGACCTTTCTTTTTTTCTTCTTCTTTCATTTTCCCAGAAACGGCAGAAAAAGCATGTTCTGCCGGACACTTTTTGACAGGCAAAAGGCCAAAACGGCCCACCGTTATTGTAGTGGACGGCAGTCGGAATGTCAATGAATAAACTGTGAGAAATCAAAAAAGGACGAACCATCAACGGTTCATCTGGTAAAAACTGTGTAAAGTGATTGGATCGCGACCCGAAGCAGCTCAGGCCTGCGGCAGCCACTGCGCGGCCTCGGCGGCGCTGCAAAGAACCCAGTGCCTCGGGCGCAGCTCCCGCCACTGGGGCGCTTCGGTGGAATAATCGTGCATGGCGGGGTCGTACACCAACAGCTTTTTATTGCGCTCCCGACGGGGGTCCGGCATGGGGATGGCGGACAGCAGGCTGCGGGTGTAGGGATGGATGGCGTGGGCCACCAGCTCCTCCGCGTCGGCCAGTTCCACGATGCTGCCCTTGTGGATGACTGCGATGCGGTCCGAAATGTAGCGCATCACCGAGAGATCATGGGCGATGAACAGGTAGGTGATGCCGCGCTCCTTCTGCAGGCGGCGCAGCAGGTTGAGCACCTGGGCGCGGATGGACATGTCCAGAGCGCTGATGGGCTCATCGGCCACGATGAATTCCGGCTCCACGATCAGCGCACGGGCAATGCCGATGCGCTGCCGCTGGCCGCCGGAAAATTCGTGGGGGAAGCGGGAAGCAAATTCCGGCAGCAGGCCCACGTCCAGCAAAGCCTGCCGCACTTTTTCTTCCCGCTGGGCGGCGGAGAGGTCGGGCCGCACGTTCTGCAGGCCCTCGCCCACGATGTAGCTCACCTTGGCGCGCTCGTTCAGCGAGGACTGCGGGTCCTGAAAGATCATCTGGATCTCACGGGTGATCTGCTTGTCCAGCGCATGCGGGATTTTGCCGTTGATCTTCTGGCCCTTGTACAGGATCTCACCGCCAGAGGTGGGCAGAATGCGCAGGATGGCCCGGCCGATGGTGGTCTTGCCGGAGCCGGACTCGCCCACCAGACCAAAGGTCTCGCCCTTGTAGATCTGGAAATTGGCGTTCTGTACGGCGGCAAAGGCCTTGCGGCCGGAGCCGTAGGTCACATTCAGGTCCTTTACTTCCAGAAGGACTTCTTTTTCCTCGGCCATCTTACAAGCCCTCCTTTTGCAGTTTTTTCACCGCAGCAGGCGGCTCGATGTGGGGTGCCCGGGGGTCCAGCAGCCAGGTCTTGGCCTTGTGGGTGGGCGAAACTTCAAAGTACGGCGGGCGCTTGACATAGTCGATCTTCAGTGCCTGCGGGTTGCGGGGCGCAAAGGCGTCGCCGCGGATCTCGGCAAAGAGGTTGGGCGGGGTGCCCACGATGTTGAACAGGTCCTCGCCTTTTATGCCCATCTGGGGCATGCTGGACAGCAGAGCCCAGGTGTAGGGGTGGCGGGGGTCATAGTAGATCTCGTCGGCGGTGCCGATCTCTACGATGTCGCCGGCGTACATCACGGCTACCCGGTCGGCAATGTTGGCCACGACGCCCAGGTCGTGGGTGATCATGACGATGGTCAGGTGGTACTTGGCCCGCAGCTCTTTGAGCAGCTGCAAAATCTGAGCCTGAATGGTCACATCCAGCGCGGTGGTGGGCTCGTCACAGATCAGGATCTTCGGGCTGCAGGCCACCGCAATGGCGATCACCACGCGCTGACGCATGCCGCCGGAGAACTCGTGGGGGTACTGCTTAAACCGCACTTCCGGGTCAGAGATGCCCACGTCCCGCAGGTATTCCAGTGTTCTGGCCCTGGCCTCGGTGCCCTTCAGGCCCTGATGCAGGGTCACGGCCTCCAAAATCTGGTCGCCGATGGTTTTCAGCGGGTTCAGGCTGGTCATGGGGTCCTGCATGATCATGGCAATTTCGCGGCCCCGGATGCGCAGCCAGTCCTTCTCGGTTTTCAGGCCGGACAGGCGCACCGGCTCTGCGCCGGGGGTAGGGCAGTAGTCGATGGTGCCGCCGGTGATGGAGCCATTGGTGTCCAACAGGCCCATGAAACTCTTGGTGAACACGCTCTTGCCGGAGCCGGACTCGCCCACGACGGCCAGCACTTCACCCCGGTACAGGTCCAGGTCGATGCCGCGGATGGCGTGCAGCACCCGGCCGCGCAGGTTGAACCGGATATCCAGCCCCCGCACCGAGAGGATGCAGTCATTTTCGTTCATCATGCATTCCTCCTTACTGCAGGTGGTTCTTCGGGTCGGCGGCGTCCGAGAACGCGTTGCCGATCAGATAGAACGCAATGGTGACAAAGCTCAGAATCAGGGTGGGGTAGAGCAGCTGGTAGCGCAGACCGGCCTGCATCATCACCTTGCGGCCGTCGTTGACCAGATTGCCCAGCGAGGGCGTCTCCACCGAGAGGCCCAGGCCGATGTAGGTGATGAACACCTCGTTGCCGATGGCTTCCGGAATGGTGAGGGCCATGCGCAGCATGATCACCGACACCAGATACGGCAGCAGGTTGCGCAGCACGATGCGCACCGTGGGGGTGCCGATGCAGCGGGAGGCAACGTTGTAGTCACGGTCACGGATGATGAGGATCTGGTTGCGGATGAACCGCGCCATCTCGATCCAGCCCTTGATGGACATGCCCAGGATCATGGTCCAGATACTGGGGGAGGCCACATAGGAGATGAGGATCAGCACAATGGCGGTGGGAATGTTGTCAAAGATGTTGTACAGCTCCGTGAACAGAAAATCCAGCCCGCGCACATAGCCCCACAGCACACCGGCAGTGATGCCCACCACGGCTTCGATGAGAGCCACGAAAAAGGCAATGGTCAGGCTGGTGCGGGCACCGGCCCAGATGCGGGCCCACAGGTCCTGCCCGATGGAGTTGGAACCCCAGATAAAGCCGTCCTGCCCGGGAGCGATGTTGCGGTATTGGATGCCGGTGACGGGGTCCACGGCGCAGAGGTTGGGGTCTGCCTGCCCCGGCAGATAAGGCTGGAGAAAGGCAAAGGCCACCACGGCCACCAGCGCGATGAGCAGGGTCACGGCTACCTTGCTCTTGAAGAAAGCACGGAAGGTGCTGCCCCAGTAGCTGTAGTTGGAGCTGGCCGTGGCCTCGGCCTGCTCGGCGTGGAACCCGGCGGGGGTGAACAGTTCGTCCTCCGGCAGGTCTGCCCAGGCAGCAGGGCCTTCCTTCTGCAGGGTGTTGAGCTGGTTTTCCAGCTTTTTGGATTTTTCCCGTTTCAGGAACGAAAGCATCAGCGGCCACCTTCTTTCTTGCCAAAGTTGATGCGGGGATCAATGAGCACCATGAGCACATCGCCCAGGATCAGGCCCACGATGCCCACGCAGGCGTACAGCAGCACGATGCCCTGCACCATGGTGTTGTCGTGGCGCTGCACGCAGGTCACCAGCAGTCCGCCCATACCGGGGATGCTGTACAGGCTCTCAATGTAAATGGAGCCCACCACCGTGTTGAGGAACGCCGAGGGAATGTACTGCACCAGCGGCACCATGGCGTTGCGGAACACATGATGCAGCGCGATATTGCTTTCGCTCACACCCTTGGCACGGGCCAGCTTGACGTAGTCCTTGTTGCTCTCGTCCACCATATAGCGGCGCAGCCACATGGCGTAGAAGGCCAGGTTTGCCAGGCTCATGCTGCACACCGGCAGCACCCAGTAGCGCCAGTTGGCGGCGTCGAACAGCAGGCCCACCCCCAGAACGGAGGTGCCGTACATCTGGATGTACAAAAAGTACACGGCAGCCGGCACGGCCTGGATGAGCACGATGAGGGCTGTGCCCAGTTTGTCGGGCCAGCGGTTCTTGCACCGGCCCATGACAAGCCCCAGCGGGATGCCCAGCACAAGGCTCAGCAGCATAGCCAGCACGCCCATCTGGATGGAGATGGGCAGCTTTTGGGCCAGGATCTCGGTCACCGGCACGTTGACCTTGTAGATGTGGCTCACGCCCAGGTCACCGTGCAGGGCGTTTTTCCAGAACCGGCCGATCTGCACCGGCAGCGGGTCCAGCAGGCCCATGGACTGCAGACCCGCCTGGATCTGGGCCGCGGTCATTTTTTCGTAGTTTGCAAAATAGCCTTCCACCGGCATGAGCCGCAGCAGGCAGAACACCAGCGTTACAATGATGAACAGCGTCAGCAGAGAACGCCCGATGCGCTTTGCGAGATATTGCACCATAGTGTGCACCTCTCTTTTTCTTTTGAAATACAGATAAGAATAGAATACCGCAATTTCTTGATTTTGAAAAGTGATTTGAAGATTTTTGGAGCAAAAGCTGTTGAAAAAGCGGTGGGAACTCCCTCAGTCACGGCTGCGAAGCAGACTGAGGAAGTTCCCTTCCCGTGAAAAAGCAACTCGGAAAAATCCGTAGATTTTTCCGAGTTGCAAAGAAAAACATATTTCCGCTGAAAATATCCAGAGCGAAGCGGAGGATATTCAGAATGATTTACCGGGCGTCCCGGTTCTGGTCGTACTCGTCCATGGAGACGTAGTGATCCAGGATGTGCACGCCCTTCAGGCGGTTGGACGAAAGGCCGGTGGGGGCGTACTGACCCTCCCACAGGTTCAGGCGGGTGGCAATGTATGGCGGCACGGGCAGGCCCAGCGGCACCACCAGGGCATTCTGGATCAGATAGGCCTCGGCATTGGCAAAGGCTTCATACCGGGCATCCAGATCCTCGGTGATGGCCTTGGCCTTTTCCACCATGTCCATGTAGGTCATGACGTACTCGGCCGTCTCACCGGTGATGATGCCGTCCTCCACGCCGGTGCGCAGGAACGCATAGCAGGTGCCGCGGTCGCCGGCTTCCTGATAGAAGGGGTACACCTCGGTCTCGGGGTCGGAGTAGTCGGCACCCCAGTAGTAGGACATGAGCTCATAGGCACCCACACGGCGCACGGCGTTCAGGAAGTTGTCGGAGGGGCCCTGGGTGATGATGATGTTGATAAAGTCGAAGCCGTCGTTCAGAACGCCCTCCACCTGCTGCTTGAACACCTGACACTGCTTATCCCAGTCCACCACGGCGGGGTTGTAAGGGTACTGCACCTTGATGGGGAAGGTGGCTCCGGCGGCAGTCAGCTCTTCCACAGCGGCGTCGCGGTATTCCTTTGCCTTTGCCTCGTCAAAGAAGTCGGACAGGTTGGCCAGATCGCCGCATTCGGTGTAGTCCACGCCCTGGCTGTTGGCGCAGAAGGACGGCGGGGTGATGGTGTGCAGCTTGTAGTTGTCGTAGCCTTCCGGGGCGGTGACGGCCAGCGTGACCGACGGGTTGATGGCGTACAGGAAGGCTTTGCGGAAGTTGGTGCTGTTGACGGCCTTGGCCCAGTTGTCCGGCTCATACTGGGCGTCCACGCCGGTGACGTTCCAGTTGGAGAACTCGTGGGCGTAGGGCAGGAAGTTGAAGATGTAGAAGTAGCTCTTGCCGGTCTCCGGGCGCTCCATGGACACCATATCCTTGGTGGTGTCGTCGGACAGCCAGCTGTCGAGGATGTCGGAGCTGATGGTGGCCTGGTCGATCTCGCCGCGCCGGACCATTTCCGGGCCGCTGATGAGCTCTTCCTGGTTGTAGATGTAGCGGATGGTGTCGATGTAGACGTTGTCCTTGTCGTAGTTTTCGGGGTTTTTCTTCATCACCCAGCTTTCCAGCGGCACATACTCCGCCAGATAGAACGCGCCGCAGCTGCAGGCGGTCTCGGCGCTGGTGCAGAACTGGTCGCCCAGCTCTTCCAGCAGGGGACCGTAGGCCGGCTCGTAGGGAGCGTAGCTCAGCAGGCTGACAAAACCGGGAAAGTCGAAGCACAGCGTATAGGTCAGGGTGTGCTCGTCCACGGCCTTGACGCCCACGGTATCAAAATCCACGGGAGCATAGCTCGTGGTGGTGCCATCGGCGGCTGCGGCGGTCACCGAGCCGTCGGCTTCCAGCGTGTAGGTGGTGCCGTCCTCGGCCACGGTGCCGTTGGCGGCGCTGGCTTTGTAGAACAGATAGTTGTAGTAATCCTCGGCACCGGCCACATAGGGGGTGACCAGGCTGGCCGTGGAGGATGCATAGGCCGGGGTGAGCACATACTGCAGCGCATCCACGAAGTCCTGTGCAGTGACCGGGCCCAGTACCTCACCGTTGCAGTCCACCCAGTTCTCGTCCCGCAGGTGGAAGGTCCAGGTCAGGGTATCCGCATCCCACTCCCAGGTGGTGGCCAGACCCTCGCGGATCTTGCCGCGGTTGTCGTACTCCACCAGCGTGTCCACGCACTGGGTGCCGTGGTACAGGTCCGGGTCTGCGGAGCAGATCAGATAGTTCAGGGTGGCGGGCTGACGGGAGTACAGCAGGGTGTAGGTGCTGCTGCCGGAGCCGCCGGTGGAGCTGCCGGAAGCGGACGAGCCGCCGCAGCTGCTCAGCAGGCCGGCTGCCGCTGTGGAAACAACAGCGGCACCGCCGACTTTCAGGAACTGGCGGCGGGTAATGGTATGACGCATAAAAAATCCCTCTTTCTTTCAGATTCGGGTCTGGATCGGATGAAATTGCCCCGCAGGCACAAACCGAAAAAAGAGGCAACAGAATCCATCCGTTACCTCTTTGTAACAGCGTACAGCTACCAACGGGTAACCAACGCAAGTATAACATTGAATCCGTGCGGCGTCAATCGGTTTTGGGCACAGCGGCGGCAGTTTCTGCACCGGCAGCAGCGGCAGCCTCATC
>ENA-ORTJ01001724-ORTJ01001724.1-human-gut-metagenome-genome-assembly--contig:-NODE-1724-length-13463-cov-10.329057_pt1 | contig 13463 bp, 13 predicted proteins | sample MGYA00242069_ERZ509187 | MGnify/ENA primary metagenome ERZ509187 (study PRJEB26280, sample SAMEA2338779) | human gut metagenome | biome: human gut; feature: human-associated habitat; material: faeces... | reverse complement strand
AAGTCGGAAAAGAAATCAGAAAATTATATTCTTGGTCTGATGAAGATAAATTAATCAATAACTAATCAATTATGAGGATAGAAATATCCTCTTTTTTTATACAAAAAAGCTATTGAATATAAAATAAATAAGTAAAGATTAAATTAATCTCTACTTATTTAAAACATTCAATAAATTGATTTATAAGAATAGGTGTTTCTTCATTCTTCCTCGTAATAAAAGCAATACCTGTATATAAATCTTTATCTTCTAAATAAGCATATTCTAAAGAAGAATCATAATTTAAAGATAAGCTACTTAAAGGAACGATAGCAACACCAATACCACTGTTTGCCCAAATAAGAGAAGTTCGGCTATCGTCACAAGTCACTTTTATTTGAATTTGAATGTGTTTATTTAGGCTATAATCATTGATTAAAGGAAGATATCTTTGATGGATAATCAAAGGTATCTTTTTTAAGTCTTTCATTTTAGAAATAGGTCTTTTAAAATATTCTTTTTTACCTATAACAATCATAGGTTCTTTTTCTAAATAAAACGTATTAACTTTAGAAGTATCAAAAGGAGTTCTAACAATCCCTAAATCAATATTATGAGACAATAATAAATCAAGTATTTCATAAGTAGAACCTTCATAAATACGATATTGAACATGATCATAGTGTTCAATAAAATGCTTAATATTATCTTGTTGAATTAAACCACCATTAGAAGAAGTAATTCCAATTCTTAATACATCTTGAAAAGATTCTTTTAATTCATTTTTAGTAATTTCAGTTAAATCTAATATTTGAAGACATCTTTTATAAAAACGCATTCCTGCATCTGTTAATTCAATTTGTTTATTTCCTCTTTTTAACAAAGTAATACCAAGTTCTTCTTCTAATTGTTTAAGTTGAATAGATAAAGGGGGCTGTGCCATATGTAAAACCTGTGCAGCTTTAGAAATAGTTCCTTCTTCTACAATTGTTTTAAAATACTTCATTTGTCGAATATCCATTATAAATCCTCCTTTATATGTTAATAATATAATTATTATATAATATATATATTTTACATATAGATAAATCTTATCATATAATAACGCAGAGGTGAAGAATGTGAAACTATTAAAATATGTAAAAGAGTTTAAGTTTTCAGCAACTTTAGGTTTTTTATTTAAAATCTTTGAAGCTGCTTTAGAATTATGTGTTCCCGTTGTTATGGCCTCTGTCATTGATAAAGGAATTGCTTATAAAGATACCAATTATATTTTAAAATGTGGGCTCGTCCTTATTGGTTTAGCTGTTTTTGGTTATTTATTTGCACTTGTTTGTCAATGGTATGCTTCCCTTACATCACAAAGTGTGGGGACACAACTTAGAAAAGACATGTATCATCAAATCAATCAATATGATGATGCCAATTTAGATACCCTTACAGCACCATCATTAGTGACAAGACTTATTAATGATGTAGTACAAATTCAATTAGCTGTAGCGATGACGATTCGTCTTACATCAAGAGCTCCATTTTTAATGATTGGTTCATTATTTATGGCTTTTATGATCAGTGGTTCTTTATCAATGATCTTTGTTGTAGGGGCGATTATTTTAGCGGTATCGATGTTATCAATTACAATTATTTCGATGCCTTATTTCTCTCGTATTCAAAAGTTATTAGATAAGATTGCTTTAATAGCAAGAGAAAACTTAAAAGGTGTACGTGTTATTCGTGCTTTTTCAAATCAAAATCATGAAGTAAAAAGATTTAATTTAGAAACAAAAAATCAAAAAGATGAACAAGTAAAAGTAGGTAAAATACAAGCTTTATTAAATCCCTTTACTTATTTAATTGTAAACTTTGCAATCATTATTATTATTTATGCTAGTGGTTTCCAAGTCAATGTAGGAAGTCTTTCTCAAGGGGAAGTTATTGCCTTAATTAACTATATGAATAGTATTTTACAAGCACTCATTGTCTTTGCGAATGTTTTATCAATCTACAATAAAGCTACAGCAAGTTATCAAAGGGTTTTTGAAGTACTTGAAACAACACCGCAAGTAGAAGATCAAGGAAGTTATTCAACCCTTATTCCTAATGAAAAAATGATTGAATTTAAAGATGTCAACTTTGGATATCTTCAAAAAGATGTGTTACACAACTTATCATTTACGATCAATAAAGGTGAAACAGTAGGAATTATTGGAGGAACGGGTGCTGGTAAATCAACACTAGTATCCCTTATTGGAAGAAATTATGATGTTAGAAGTGGACAAATTAAAATAGCTGGTAAAAATATTCAAGATTATAAACTAGAAACATTAAGACAACATATCAGTTATGTTTTACAAAATACATCATTGATTTCAGGAACAATTAAAGAAAATATTTGTATGTCAAAACCTTACCAAGAAGAAACAATGAATAAAGCTTTAGAAGTTTCACAAGCTAAAGAATTTGTAAGTCGTCTTCCTCAAGGAATAGAAAGTGCTGTTGTTCAAGGTGGGAAAAACTTCTCTGGTGGACAAAGACAACGTTTAACTATTGCTAGAGCTTTATATAAACAAGCAGATATCTTAGTGTTAGATGATTGTTCAAGTGCGTTAGACTATGCAACAGATGCTGCTTTACAAAAACAATTACAAGAATTAAAAGAAATGACAAAAATTGTTATTTCTCAAAGAACAGCATCTTTAAAAAGATGTGATCGTATTATGGTTTTATATCATGGTGAACTTGTTGGTTTTGATTGTCATGAAGAATTATTAAAAAATTGTACGGTTTATAAAGAAATTTATGAATCTCAAAATAGTAAGGATGGTGATCTCAATGGATAAAAAAACAATTAAAAGATTGCTTACATATTGTAAACCTTATCGTTTTTTAATTATGTTATTAACACTTTTATCAATTGTCTCTGTTGTCTTTACTTTACTTACACCTGTTTTAATAGGTCAAGCAATAGATTTATTGGTTGGAAAGAATCAAGTTCATTTTCAAGCGTTATTGAACAAACTTATTTTTATTGGAATTGTTATTTTAATTATTTCTTTGATTCAATGGATCATGGGACAAATTACAAATACAATTACTTATAATATTACGAATGATTTAAGAAATAGAGTATTTGATCAAATTCAAGTTCTTCCTTTAAAATATATTGATGCTACAAGTCATGGAGATATTTTAGGAAGATTGATCAATGATATTGATTTAATTGGACAAGGTTTATTACAAAGTTTTACATCCTTGCTTACAGGAATTGCAACAATTGTAGGAACGATTTTGATTATGGCTTATATTCATTTTTCGGTAGCTGTAATTGTGGTTGTTTTAACACCACTTTCTTTACTTGTCGCTTCTTTGATTGTTAAAAGAACACATTCTTATTTCCAAGAACAACTTGCTTTAAGAGGGGAAATGAATGGTTATTGTGAAGAAATGATAGGTAATCAAAAAATTGTTAATATTTTTGATTATCAAGAACAAAACGAAGAAAAGTTTAATGAAATCAATGAACGTATGCATAAAAGTGGGGTTATTTCACAATTCTATGGGGCTTTAATTAATCCCACAACACGTTTAGTTAATAGTATTGTTTATGCTGCTGTTGGTATTTTTGGAGCATTTCAAGTATTAAATGGTTCATTTACAGTAGGTATTCTTTCAAGCTTTTTAACATATGCTAACCAATATACAAAACCATTTAACGAAATATCATCCGTTATGTCAGAAATGCAAACAGCCATTGCTGCCAGTCAAAGAGTCTTTGCATTATTAGATGAAGAAACAATCCAAGAATTAACAACATCTAAAATCATTGAAAATAAACAAGGACATATTATCATTGATCATTTAAATTTCAGTTATGATCCAAGTAAACCATTAATTCAAGATTTTAACTATGAAGCTAAACCAGGAACAATGACAGCTATTGTAGGTAAAACAGGTTGTGGAAAAACAACATTAATTAACTTATTAATGCGTTTCTATGATCCTCAAGGTGGAAAAATTACAATTGATGGTGTTAATATTGAAGATATGAACCGTGATGATTTAAGAAAAATGTACGGTATGGTTTTACAAGATAGTTGGTTATTTAAAGGGACTATTAAAGAAAATATTGCTTATGGAAAAACAAAAGCTAGTGATGAAGAAATCATTGAAGCGGCTAAAAAAGCACGTGTGCATAAATATATTATGTCTCTTCCTCAAGGATACGATACAATGGTCGAAGAAGATGGTGGAAATATGTCTCAAGGACAAATGCAACTTGTGTGTATTGCACGTATTATGTTAACACATCCACCAATGTTGATTTTAGATGAAGCAACAAGTTCAATCGATACGCGTACAGAATTACAAATTCAAAAAGCTTTTGATGAAATGATGAAAGGAAGAACAACCTTTATTGTTGCTCACCGTTTATCAACGATTAAAAATGCCAATCAAATCATCGTTATGGATCAAGGACATATTGTAGAAATTGGTAATCATGAAGAATTGCTTCAAAAACAAGGTTATTATCATCAACTTTATTACAGTCAATTCGAAACTGAATAATCAAGAAAGTTACGATTTTAAGTCGTAACTTTTTTATTAGTTACTTTGAAGTAACTATACCACAATATTGTGCGTGCTTTTTTTTATTAGAAATAAAATTATAATGAAAAACGAAAAAGGAGGCACAACAATGAATGTTTCAACTTGTTTAAATATTTTAAGAGAAATCAAAGATGTTGCTTTTGCAACCGTTGATGAAAATAATCAACCACAAGTAAGAATTATAGATGTGATGTTGGTTGAAGATAATAAATTATATTTTTGTACAGCAAGAGGAAAAGATTTTTATAAACAATTAAAAAATCATCCATACGTTGCAATTATAGGAATGAATAAAGAGTATCAAATGGTTCGTTTAAATGGACTTGTTAAACGATTAGAAAAGCAAAAATATTGGATAGATCGTATTTTTAAACATAATTCATTAATGAATTATGTTTATCCAAATGAGAGTCGTTATATTTTAGAAGCCTTTTGTCTTGAAGAAGGTGAACTAGAATTCTTTGATTTAGGCAAAGAACCTATTTATAGAGAGAGTTTTTCAGTGAATAAAGAGATAAAACCTAAGGGATTTATCATTAGTAATCAATGTATTCAATGTGGCTTATGTCAAAAGAATTGTCCACAACAATGTATTTCAAATTATCAAATTCAACAAGAACGTTGTTTATATTGTGGATTAAGTTATGAAAAATGTCCTGTACAAGCAATAGAAAGTAAAGTATTGTAATATTCATACATTAGCTAAAGTGATTGATAATATAAGAGAAAGAATGCAAAGTGATGATAGTTTTTCTTATTCCTATTTTCCGGTAATTCAATTTTATGATTATGGAAATGAAATTAAATAAAAACTCTCTATTGGTTATGGCAAAGAACTTCCTATAGGGAGTTCCTTAGAAATTATGTATGAGGAAAATAATCCTAAACGTATATTGATTTTAGAAAATAATCCACAAAAAAAGCTATATATCATTTTTATAATTGTGGGTATTTCTTCGTTAATAGCAGGTTTAATAATACGTATTCTTTAAAGACTTACGAGATGATTTCGTAGGTTTTTTTATTAGAAACTTTTTTGGACTATCCGCCCATTGAAGAAGGTAGGAGAGATTGCTAAAATAATAATAGAAATGAGACAAATGTGAGACGAATTATCTTTAAACATATGATACAATGATAGAAAATGTAGATGATCCAACAGAAATCAAAAGATATCGAGATGTCGTAGAAATCAGTCAAAGTATGTTTGCAGGAAATTATGATGACTTAAGAAATAATCGTAAAATCGAAACAGAAAGCTTCATGATGGCGGCAACATTTACGTGTACAAATATTAGAAGAGAAGACTTACCAGAAGAAGATGAAATCAATATGTGTAAGGCAATGGATCAATTATTTCAAAGAACGAGAGATGAAAGAAAACTCAATACTTTAAAAGAATTGCTTAAAGTGAAATTAGGAACTTTATCAAGTCCTTTAGAAAAACAACTCACAAATACATTGCTAGAAAAATTGAATGAACTTACATTAAATATCTTTAACATCAATAGTGAAGAAGAGGTTTTAAAAATTATTAATTAAAAAATAAACAGTTTGAAATAAATGCTATCTCAAACTGTTTTTTAATATAAATTATTCAATTAAAAGAAAGATTTAAAGGAGTAGTTGATTCTTTTGTACCATGAGGAAGACGTTTTTTTAAAGGAATGACTTTAAAACCAGGGCATAGATACATAAAAGGGGAATAACGTAATTCATGGCTAAGTATAGAAATAACTGTTTTTTGATCTAAAGATGTATAAACATCAAAAACAAGGTCAAAATCTAAAGGATGAATGTTTTTTAATTGAATGCGAGAATCTTTATGATTTTTAATCATTAATTTAAAAATGTGATAGTTACCTGCTGTAATACATAATTTCATGAAAGCACCTCCTTTTATAGTTTGAACAAAAGCATAAATAATATGATTAAAAATAGACAATTTTTATTAAAAAAATTATAATAAAGGAAACGGGGAGCTTTTTGCTGAGAGTAAGTATTGACTTAGACCCATAACCTGATTTGGATAATGCCAACGTAGGAGATATAAACGTTAACAGAGTTCAACAGGGCTCTCTTTTTATTTCCAGGGAAATAAAAAAAGAATATTGTAAAGAAAGAAGGAAATTTGATGAAATTAAATAAAGAAGATTTATTATTGTATGGAGTAACAGATTCAAAATATTTAAAAGGAAGAAAAATGTCGGAATTAGTTGAAGAAGCCATTCTTGGTGGTGTAACAATGATTCAACTAAGAGAAAAAGAAATGACACATGAAGCATTTAAACAAGAAGCATTGGATGTTCAAAGTGTGTGTCAAAAACATCATGTTCCTTTGATTATTAATGATGATGTTGAATTGTGTAAAGAAATTGATGCAGATGGGGTTCATATTGGGCAAGATGATTTAAATTTAAAAGAAGCAAGAAAAATATTAGGTGAAGATAAAATTATTGGTGTATCTGCACATAATTATGAAGAAGCAAAAATAGCTTTAGAAAATGGGGCTGATTATTTAGGTGTCGGAGCTATTTTTGCAACTCAAACAAAAGATGATGCACAAAATATTTCAATGGATACATTAAATGAAATTTGTCAAAAAGTTGATATTCCTGTGGTTGCCATTGGTGGTATTAATCAAGTGAATATCTTAGAATTTATGGGTGCTGCTATTGATGGTGTTGCTATCGTTTCAAGTATCTTTGGAAGTGATGATATCCAAAAAGCAAGTAGCCTATTAAAAGATAAAATTCAAAGAGTTATCTCTAACAAAATGCCAACTTGCCTTACAATTGCAGGAAGTGATAGTAGTGGAGGTGCAGGAATTCAAGCAGATTTAAAAACAATGCTTGCTAATCGTGTTTATGCCATGTCGGTTATTGCAGCACTAACAGCTCAAAATACTACAGGAGTCGATGCTATCTATGATGTCGATGCTTCTTTTGTGGCTAGTCAAATGGATAGTGTGTTTACAGATATTTATCCAATGGCTGTTAAAATTGGAATGGTTTCTCAAAAAGAAGTCATTTTATCTATTAGTGGAAAGTTAAAACAATATCATGCACGTAATATCGTTGTTGATCCTGTGATGGTGGCTACAAGTGGGGCAAAACTTATTAGTGATGAAGCTATTGATACATTAAAAGAAAATCTCTTCCCACTCGCAACGGTTTTAACACCAAATATTCCTGAAGCCGAAGTTTTATCAGGATTAAAAATCAATAATGAAGAAGAAATGTTAACAGCAGCTAAATATATTGGAGATCATTATCATTGTGCAGTATTACTTAAAGGCGGACATCAAATCAATGATGCCAATGATTTACTTTATAAAGAAGGTAATTATCAATGGTTTAAAGGAAAACGTATTAATAACAATAATACTCATGGTACGGGATGTACTTTATCAAGTGCGATTGCTTCTTATTTAGCACGAGGTGAAAATTTGGAAAATGCTGTTAAAAAAGCTAAAGATTATATTTCTGGAGCACTTGCAGCAATGCTTGATTTAGGACAAGGACAAGGACCAATGGATCATGGTTATGTTTTAGATAAAAAAGATTAGACGAATTGTCTATTTTATAGGTATAATAGTGGCGGGTGATGAAAATGAATTATTATGAAGAAGCCTTGAAATTACATGAAAAACATCAAGGAAAAATACATACGGAATTAAATTGTGAAATTAATACAATGGATGATATGTCTGTTGTTTATACGCCAGGGGTTGCTGAACCCTGTCGTAAGATTGCTGAAAATGAAGAAGATGTTTATCGTTATACAACAAAATCAAATACAATTGCTGTTGTCTCAAATGGAACAGCTGTTTTAGGACTTGGAAATATTGGAGCCAAAGCTTCGATTCCAGTCATGGAAGGAAAAGCTGCTCTATTTAAAAAATTCGGAGATGTCAATGCGGTACCTATTTGTTTAGATACACAAGATAAAGAAGAATTGATTCAAACAGTTAAAAATATTGCACCATGTTTTGGTGGAATCAACTTAGAAGATATTGCTTCTCCAGATTGCTTTGAAATCGAAGAAAGATTAGATCAAATGTTAGATATTCCTGTATTCCATGATGATCAACATGGAACAGCTGTTGTAGTACTTGCTGCATTATATAATGCTTTAAGAGTAACTAAAAAAGATATCAAAGATATTACAGTTGTTTTAAATGGACCAGGAGCTGCAGGAACAGCTATTATTAAAATGATGCATACAGCCGGTGTTGGTAAAATTATTGCAGTGGATGAATTTGGGATTTTATATAAAGATAGACAAGAAGGACTTATTCCTCATAAGCGTGCTTTATGTGATATTACTAATCCTGATAATATGCAAGGTACATTAGCTGATGCATTAAAAGGTGCAGATGTTTTTGTAGGTGTTTCTAAACCAAATCTAGTAACTGATGAAATGGTTCATTCAATGAACAATGATCCAATTATTTTTGCAATGGCAAATCCTGAACCAGAAATTACTTATCAAAAAGCCAAAGCAGCAGGAGCAAGAGTTGTTGGAACAGGTCGTTCAGATTATCCAAATCAAATTAATAATGTTTTAGCTTTCCCTGGTATTTTTAAAGGAGCATTAGAAGCAAGAGTTCCTTCAATTACACCAGAAATGAAAGTAGCTGTGGCTAAAGCTATTGCAGATACAATCAGTGATGAAGATTTAAATGAAGAAAATATCATGCCAAAAATCTTCAATAAAGATGTGACAGCAGCTGTTGCTGATGCAATTAAACAATTTGCTAAATAAAAAAGATATTAACAAAATAAATGACCCTACCTATTTGGTAGGGCTATTTCATATAATTATATTATCATAGTTAAAGTGAAAGAAATCGATGATAAATATGGGTAGAGAGAATAGGGTGAAAATAATCAGTGAAAATAATTGAGATAAAAGATAGAAATGATGAATTATTAAATACACTGTAAATGTTTGGGAAGATTCTGTAAAAGCCACACATACATTTTTAAATGAACAAGAAATTGAACATATTAAAGAATATGGTCCAATGACATTAAAGAGTGTTGAACATTTGATGGTTGTAGATAATGATGAAGCGATGGGATTTAAAACATACAAGAAAACAGAATTAGATGAAGCAGGAAACCCTTATCCGCTGTTATATATGAAATTAGATAGATAAGATTTTATAGAATTGTTTAAAAAATTAATTATAATGAATATGAAAAAAGAACAACAAACGGTTCACCTTGGATTTTAATAGTATGAAATAACTACCACACACTTTTCTAGAGACAGGAGGTAGTTATTTTTGTTATATATAGAAGTAATTTTACAATGATATCTATTACTGACATGCTTAATGCAAGTGTCCATACTAAATGCAAGTGTCCATACTAAATAATATATAACAAAAATGATTCTATTATGATAGAATGATACAAGGAGGTACATAGTATGGAAGTTATGCTTATTGTTGGGTTATTTGCTTCATCTGCGCTTTCCTTAAATTTTATTGTTAATCAAAAATATAAATTAGCAGGATCAATGAATATTATTAACTTATGTTTAGTGGTAGCGACAGCTTATCAATTTGATCAAGTAAAGAATATTGTTTGGTTATTTGGAATTGCGGCAGGAGTTGTACTTGTTTATTTTGTAGTAAGATTTCTTTTAAAGAAGAAGAAAAAAGAAAAACAACAATCTATTGAAAATAAGGTTGTTGATGTAGACGTTGTAGATAAGGAGAATTAGAGAATGGAAAAAGTATTAATTGAAATTGAAATGGAAAATGGAGATGTGATGAAAGGAGAACTTTATCCTGAAGTTGCACCAATTACAGTAGAAAACTTTTTAAAATTAATTGATGAAGATTTTTTTGCAGGATTGATTTTCCATAGAGTTATCCCAGGATTTATGATTCAAGGTGGGGGATATACAAAAGACTTTAAAGAAAAACATTGTGATTCTATTAAAGGTGAATTTAAAAGCAATGGTGTTAACAATGAATTAAAACATACAGAAGGTGTTTTATCTATGGCTAGAACAATGATCAAAGATTCAGCATCTTCACAATTCTTTATTATGCATAAACCAGCACCACATTTAGATGGTGAATATGCTGCATTTGGTAAAATTACTGAAGGTTTAGATATTGTAGATCAAATTGCCAATGTCCCTACAAACTTCCAAGATTGTCCAACAACACCAGTTGTGATCAAAACAATTAGAAGAGCGTAATTGTATGAAAGTAATGTTTATATCAGATATTCATGGTTCTTATTATTGGGCAAATAGGGCCATTGAAAAATATCATGAAGAAAAAGCGGATAAACTTATTATTTTAGGGGATATTTTATATCATGGACCACGTAATGATTTACCTAAGGATTATAATTGTAAGAAGGTTATTGCTTTATTAAATCCTTTAAAGAAGGATATTATTGCAGTTAGAGGAAATTGTGATAGTGAAGTTGATCAAATGGTTTTAGATTTTCCTATGCGTAGTGACTATGCTTTGATGGATGTTGATCAACATCATTTCTTTATGACACATGGACATTTATTTAATGAAGATCAACTTCCTTTATTAAATGAAAATGATATTTTGATTTATGGACATTTTCATAAACCACTTGCTAAAAAAGAAAACGGTATTTATATTTTAAATCCGTCTTCGATTTCTTTACCTAAAGAAGGTACGAATAGTTATGGTATTTATGAAAATGACTGTTTTACAATTAAAACATTTGATAATGAAATTGTAAAACAAATACAATTAGATTAATGAAAGAATCGTTTGATAGATAATATCAAGCGATTTTTTTAATGTGTGCCGGGCATGGCACTAATTCAGTTGGAGATAAACCAACCACAGGTATTTATCGCCAAGTGTAATGAACCACAAGTCGTTGTCAGTGATGGCAAGGATGGAGGAAGTGGTGTAGTGATTCTTTTGAGCGTACGAACAGAAACTTGATATAAGGCTAAATGGTGGATGAGATTGCATTACAAATCGAAGTCCAAAAGGTAAACGTAAAACCAAGACAGTAAATCAAGACGTTGTAAAAGTTAGAGGATTAGTGAATTACCCCGGTAGGTCTTGTGGACAACGAATTCCAGTAAACTTTAAAAGCAGTGATGGTACCGTTGGTCGAAAAGGTTTGTCACAAAAAGTCAGCTGAGATCGTAGTAGGTAGGACACACAATACTGAAGGACCTAATGTTTATATGATGTTTACTCATCATAAGCAATGTTTGAACAGTTCGAAATCGAGAATGGTCTCATAATTGGAAATCGTAATTCCATGGAGATGAAGGTAGAGAGAATGGTTTCAAATATATTTACGAGTGAAGGGAGAAACAACATGAGATTAATTGAAGTGATATTAGATGATAAAAATCTAAATGAAGCAGTCAAGAGGGTCAAGCGTAATAAGGGTGTAGCGGGAGTTGATAAAATGACCGTTTATGAAATTGATACGTATTTTCAAAACAATAAAGAAAGAATCAAAAAGGAAATATTGGAAAAGAAATATAGACTTCAACCAATTGCAACAGGTGAATTAAAATTACCAATTAGTGGTTATGTGCATATGATGAAAGCTTTTGAAAGAATGGTTTGTGAAGCAGCGGTTACTGGAAATAGAGATTTAGCTGTAACAGCTTTAAATATGGATCTGTTATGTCAAATTGATCATGATGCTAATATTGTTATTGATGAACTTATTGAAGCGCATAAAGACTATTTACCACAGTTTAACCAATCTTAGGATTGTTTTTTCTTTTACACAAAAGTAATCTTCTTGTTAAAAAGTCCGTGCAAATTTATTAAAAGTATGGTATTTTTAGTTATGGTAGGAGGGATAGTCTATGGTCAAATATATTGATATCGCAGATGATATTAGAAGTAAGATTTTTGATAAAAAATATACATATGGACAAAAACTCCCTTATGAATATGTATTATGTGTTGCTTATCATTGTAATAAAGAAACAATGAAAAAAGCCTTGGATATATTAGTAAAAGAAGGATTGATTGTAAGAAGAAGAGGGGCAGGAACTTTTGTAAAGGATTATGATGCTTCTTCAGAAGATGCAACTCAACTTAAACAATCAGGATTGGGTTTAACACGAAAATTAAAAGGCAAAGGTGAATTAAAAAGTGAAATTATTGAATTTTCGGTTATACCGAGTGATGAGCATATATCTAAAAAATTACAAATAGAAGAGGGATCCTTTGTCTATCATATTATTAGAAAAAGAGTATTTGATGATAAACCGTATTGTTTAGAAATCACATACATGCCTATTTCTATTATTCCAAATTTAAAATTAGAGCATTTGAAAGGCTCGATATACCAGTATATTGAAAAAGAATTAAAATTAAAGATACAAAGTACGCATAAAACTATACGTGCTCATCTATCGAGTCCGTTAGAACAAGAAAATTTGGGATTGAAGGAATATGAACCATATATTGAAGTTGAACAAACGGCATATTTAAGTAGTGGGATTATCTTTGAATATTCATTTACGAGATATCATTACAACAATTTTGAACTTCAAACAGTGACGGTTCAATAGCCAAAAAACATAAAAAAACGCTATCTAAATGATAGCGTTTTCTTTTTTTAACAAAAAAATTCAAAAAAATAACCGCTTTCAAAAACGTTGAAAAACCCTTATTTTATGCGGATTTTTTAAAAAATATGTTTTTTAAAATTAAAAGTATGGTACTTTTAATTTAAAAAACCATTGACTTTTATTTGCATAATAGATTATACTATTAGTGTCAAAAAAATATTTAAGGGAGGAAAAATTTATGGACAAAATGGCGGATGTCTTAGGTCGTGCTGGTGCATGGTGCGGTCAAAACAAATATTTATCTGCAA
>ENA-ORTJ01001715-ORTJ01001715.1-human-gut-metagenome-genome-assembly--contig:-NODE-1715-length-13501-cov-38.328499_pt1 | contig 13501 bp, 10 predicted proteins | sample MGYA00242069_ERZ509187 | MGnify/ENA primary metagenome ERZ509187 (study PRJEB26280, sample SAMEA2338779) | human gut metagenome | biome: human gut; feature: human-associated habitat; material: faeces... | reverse complement strand
AAGCCAATACACGGTGGAACGCATCAGGAAAACAAATAAGATTATCATATAATCAATATATAGAAAGCACAGAGGAACAAAACCTTGTAACCGAATAAACTTGTTCCTCTGTGATTTTCTTTTTTCATCGCTAACTAATAAAGAGTTAATCGATTCATGCTAATAGAACAACCTCCTCAAATCTTACGTATGCTATACCCCAGCGCTATGTGGCGTATGGATAAAAATGAAAAATCGGTTTATCTGACATTCGATGACGGCCCCATCCCCGAAATAACCCCATGGGTGCTCGACTTGCTGGACAAATATGGCATAAAAGCTACTTTCTTCATGGTCGGTGATAATGTACGCAAACATCCCGCTGAATTTCGTATGGTAGTAGAGCGCGGACACCGCATAGGAAATCATACATTCAATCATATCCGTGGATTTGAGTTCCTCAGCAAAAATTACCTAGCTAATACAGACAAGGCAAACGAATATCTCCACACAGATTTATTCCGTCCGCCACACGGACATATGCGATGGCTTCAATACATGGTATTAAAGAAAAAATACCGCATCGTAATGTGGGATCTGGTAACCCGCGATTATAGCAAACATTTAAACGGACCACAAGTATTCGAAATAGTAAAACGCTATGTTCGCAACGGTTCCATTATCACCTTCCACGATTCAATTAAATCAGAACCACGCATGAAGTATGCTCTTCCCCGGTCTATAGAATGGCTGTTGGAACAAGGGTATACGTTTAAGGTATTCGACTAAAAACAGCATAATACCAACTTTTAGGTATTGCTGTTTTAGTTATATCTGAGATTTTCAGCCAGACAAATACCAAATTTTTGCGATTGATTCTTTTTTCCTGCCTGAATAACTTTGCACCATCGAATAAAATGGTTTTTAAAAGGTATAACAGGTATAATTTTTAAGGAAAAAAGAATTAATGATAAAAAACGGCATACTCATTTTAATAGCAGTTATTTATTCTGCTTCTCTTTTTGCACAACCACGCACATTACTGTCAGGTAAAGTAGTATCTACCGATAAAAGCGTTATCGATTTTGCTACTGTATATCTAAAAGGTACACAGTATGGATGTACTACCAACGAACAAGGCATTTACCATTTACACGCACCGGCAGGAAAATATACGCTGATTATTTCAGCCGTAGGCTTTGAAACATACGAAAAAACGATAGATATCGTACCTAATGAGCGTAATAAACAAACAGTTGTGCTAAAACCTTCAATTACTGAACTGGACGAAGTGGTAGTAACATCTACCGGAGTAAACCGTGTAAAGAAATCAGCTTTCAATGCTGTAGCAGTCGATACAAAAGAGCTTCATAACTCAACTAAAAGCCTAAGTGAAGCCTTAAGCCAGCTTCCCGGAATGAAACTTCGCGAATCGGGTGGTGTAGGATCGGATATGCAACTGATGCTGGACGGATTCAGTGGTAAGCATGTAAAAGTCTTTATCGATGGTGTTCCCCAAGAAGGAGCAGGAACAGCTTTCGATCTGAACAATATTCCTGTAAATTTTGCCGAACGCATTGAAGTATACAAAGGTGTTGTGCCTGTAGGCTTCGGAACAGATGCGTTGGGAGGAGTTATCAACATTGTAACCAACAAGAAACGCCGTAACTGGTTTCTTGACGCCTCATATTCATATGGTTCATTCAATACACATAAATCGTATGTAAACTTCGGTCAGACATTCAAGAATGGACTGATGTATGAAATCAATGCTTTCCAGAATTATTCTGACAATGATTATTATATCGACAATTACATTACCGAGTTTGGTGAAGACGGTATTACCGAGAGTACAGATAAAAATAAAATATACCATGTAAAACGTTTTAACGATACATTTCATAATGAAGCTGTTATCGGTAAAATAGGAGTCATGGATAAAACCTGGGCAGACCGTCTGATATTCAGTTTCAACTATTCTCACTTCTACAAAGAAATCCAGACAGGGGTATATCAATATGTCGTATTCGGACAAAAGCACCGTAAAGGATATTCGTTCGTTCCATCAGTAGAATACCGTAAGCGTAACCTGCTCATCGAAGGATTGGATATTTCGGCTACAGCCAATTACAACCATAACATCACACATAACATTGATACCGCAGCCTATAAATACAACTGGCTGGGAGATAAAAAATATACCGGTACACCGGGAGAACAGTCGCATCAGAATAATGAATCAAAAAATACGAACTGGAATGGAACATTTACAGCCAATTACCGTATAGGAGAAGCACATACTTTCACCCTGAACCATGTAATCAGTACCTTTCACCGTACTACACGTTCGTATATCTCGGGAAGCTCCAAGCTGTCTGATTTCAGTATTCCTAAAAAAACACGAAAGAACATCACCGGACTCTCATACCGGTACATGCCTTCCGATAAATGGAATATCTCGGCTTTCACTAAATACTATAACCAGTACAACGAAGGTCCTGTATCACAAAATTCAGATGGAATAGGAAACTATACCACCCTGAAGAAACACCTTAGTTCATTAGGATATGGAGTAGCCGGCACGTATTTTATCATAAAGGACTTGCAAGCAAAATTATCCTACGAAAAAGCATACCGACTTCCCACAACCGAAGAGCTTTTCGGTGATGAAGACTTGGAAGCAGGAAAAGCCGATCTGAAACCAGAAAGAAGCGATAACTTCAACCTGAATCTGAGTTATGCTTATCATATTGGCAAACATGCCATTTACGTAGAAGGAAGCCTCATCTATCGCGATACGAAGGACTATATCAAGCGAGGACTTTCACAAGTAAGCAATATGAGTTTCGGATATTACGAAAATCACGGCAGGGTAAAAACTAAAGGATATAATATCTCACTGAGATACAATTATTCACGGTGGTTCAACATTGGAGGAACGTTCAATTCCATGAATGCACGCGACGAAGAAAAATACCGTGCAGGAGGTACACAGCAGGAAAGTCTGACTTATGGCCAGCGTATACCTAACCAGCCTTACTTGTATGCTAACTTCGATGCTTCGTTTACCTGGCATGATCTGTTTGCCAAAGGGAATGTACTGACATTGGGTTACGACGGATACTACCAGCATGAATTTCCGTTATACTGGGAGAATCTGGGAGATCCGACAACCAAAATCCGTGTACCTGAACAGATTTCACATAATCTCAGTATCGGATACAGTTTGAAAGGAGGCCGTTACAATCTCTCTTTCGAATGTCGGAATCTGACTAATGCCAAACTGTATGATAATTTCAGCCTGCAAAAAGCAGGGCGAGCTTTTTATGGGAAAATAAGAGTGAATTTCGGAAAATAAATTAAACTAAAACATAAAAGAACATGCAAAAAAAGTATTTTACACATGCCCTGGCAATAGCAGTCTGCTCAAGCAGCCTGTTCAGTTCATGCAGCGATGAATATTCAAATGGAAATTCAGGAGGTTCAGTAACCGAAACTGATAAATATGTAATTGCAGCAAAAACCGGTGATGCAACTTATCTCATTACAGCCGAATCGCTTGATGAAGGAAGTGTCACCTCCATAGGAAGTGGAACTGAAACTATCGGAGGATCTTACTGGGTATTTTACGGAACAGATTATCTGTTCAGCTTAAAATACAATAATGGAGAGGCTGGAACCGGTGCATCGTATATATTGAGCCAGTCTACTGGTAAACCAGTTGAGTATAACTCTTACACTTTTAACCGAATTACTACATATGGTATTTGGGGAAACAATGTCATAACAGCCTCTACCAACGACGGGAACAAAGAAACAGACGGAGAACATTATGCCAAATATATTCAGTTCAATTACCTGAACGCTACAAATGGTAAAACAACCACAGGTACACAGATTGCAGAAGACTTTCTCGGAAATGGTGAGTTTGTCAGCTTCGCCGGATTTGTAGAAGCAAACAATAAACTTTATACCTCGGTCATTCCGATGGGAATGAGTCACTACGGTGTCAATACATATCCCGATAAAATAACAGACACTGACTTAGTTGCCAAATCTGATGGAGGAACCGGTTCAGGTTCGTATACGGCAGGACAAATACCGTCTACCCAATATCCAGATAAGGCATTCATCGCAATCTACAACGGAAGCAGCTTCGATGAAACACCGACCATTGTAGAAACAGACAAAATCGGATTTGCCTGTGGAAGAAACCGTTCTCAATATTATCAGACAATCTGGGCTGCCGACAACGGCGACTTGTACGTTTTCTCTCCAGGATATGGACGTACAGCAACTTCTTCCAGCGATCTGAAAAAAGTTACCGGTACACTCCCTTCAGGAGTAATGCGTATCAAGGCAGGAGAAACAACTTTCGACTCAAGCTATTACTATAATCTGGAAGAACTGGGCAGTAAAAAGCCAATGTTCCGATGCTGGCATATTACAGAAGACTACTTCCTTCTGCAAATGTACACTGATGGAGTTGCAGGTATGATGACCGGAAAAAATGCTGTTGTAACCGAACTTGCCATTTTCAAGGCCGAAGAGGGAAAACTTACAACTGTGTCAAACGGTATGCCACAACAAAGTAGCATAACGTCGCTAGGAGCTCCTTTCTGCACAAACGGAGTAGCCTATATTCCTGTAGTAACAAACGATGGCAGTAGTCCGGCTCTGTATAAAATTGATCCGACAACGGCAACGGCAACTAAAGGTGTAAGCATCGTAGCAGATGAAGTTGCTGCTGTAGGCATGTTGTCACCAAAATCATTCTAAAACACAACAATGAGAAAATTATTCAAACAAATACACTTATGGATATCTGTTCCTGTCGGGCTGATTATTTCAATTGTCTGCCTGACAGGGGCACTCCTGGTATTCGAGAAGGAAATAACCCGTGCAGTCAGTCCTCATCTATATACCGTAGACTATACAGAAGGGGCTACGCCGCTAAAACCTTCGCAGATTGTCGCACTTATTAATAACCAAATAAGTGATACCCTGGAAGTAAACAGCTTGCAAATGGCTCGAAATCCTGAAGAAGCCTGGATGGTAAGCTTTAAAAATGCCGGACGCCGCCAGTTAAGTATTAACCCCTATTCGGGAGAAATAAACGGATGGGTAGAAGGAAGTTCTTTCTTCCAGACTGTCCGCAAATTGCATCGCTGGTTACTGGATGCTCCTGCTCAGAAAGGAGCTCCGTCAACAGGAAAAACCATTGTAGGTATAAGTACCCTGCTCATGGTGGTTATTCTGATATCAGGTTTAGTAATCTGGTGGCCCCGTAGCCGCAAAAGTCTGCAAAACCGGCTTAAATTATCATGCAACAAAGGCTGGTTCCGTTTCTGGTACGACAGTCATGTATCATTAGGTTTCTATGCAACCATCTTTCTGCTAATCATGGCTCTTACCGGACTAACGTGGTCGTTCCGATGGTATCGTACCGGATTTTATGCACTCTTTGGAGCTTCTACCGAACAGCCACAGCAGACTGCCGCACATGGAGAAGGACATAATAATAAAGAAAAAAGAAAGCGAGCAGAGCAAACAAACTATCTGGCCTGGGATACTGCCCTTGCGGAACTGCAAACAAAGTATAACAGCTATGGCACAATCCAGTTAAACAAAAATAATGCACAGATCATTCAGACAGGAAAACGGAAAGGTGACACAGCATTGTTTGATGCTCATACTGGAAAAATTACAGAAATAACAATCTATGATACCAATGAACAACCTATATCCAGCAAGATGAAAGGAATCATATATTCATTCCATACCGGACAATGGGGAGGTATCATAACCCGTATTCTATATTTTCTGTCTGCATTCGTAGGAGGTATTTTACCACTTACAGGATATTATCTTTGGATAAAGCGCATAAGCCGGAAAAAACATCGTGAAGTTTGACCGAAAATTTGTACAAAAAATAAAAAAACTAGCTGAAGTTTTAGGAAAAACTTCAGCTAGTTTTTTTATATCGCTCGGGAAGAGCTAAAATTATTTAGGCTGCTTTCCAATATAAGCCAGAATACCACCGTCTACGTAAAGCACATGACCGTTTACGAAGTTTGAAGCATCCGAAGCAAGGAAAATAGCCGGACCCATCAGGTCTTCCGGATTTCCCCAGCGTGCAGCAGGAGTCTTGGCAACAATGAAAGCATCGAAAGGATGACGGGAACCGTCTGCCTGACGTTCACGCAAAGGAGCGGTCTGAGGAGTAGCGATATAACCCGGACCGATACCGTTACACTGGATGTTGAATTCACCATATTCAGATGCGATGTTGCGGGTAAGCATCTTCAAGCCACCTTTTGCTGCTGCATAAGCCGATACTGTTTCACGGCCAAGTTCACTCATCATTGAACAGATGTTGATAATCTTTCCGTGACCTTTCTTAATCATGCCCGGAATAACAGCTTTTGAAACGATGAACGGTGCGTTCAAATCCACGTCAATAACCTGACGGAACTGATCAGCTGACATCTCACACATCGGAATACGTTTGATGATACCTGCATTGTTTACCAGAATATCGATAACACCTACTTCCTTTTCAATCTGGGCAACCAAAGCATTTACAGCTTCTTCGTTGGTTACATCACAAACATAACCACGAGCATCAATACCCAGTTCCTTATATGCTGCAAGACCTTTGTCTACCAGTTCCTGCTTGATGTCGTTGAATACAATTTTTGCACCAGCCTGTGCAAAACCTGTTGCAATTGCAAAACCGATACCGTAAGAAGCTCCTGTTACAAGAGCTACTTTACCTTCGAGTGAAAAATTAACCATAGTTTTCTTTAGTGTTTATATTGTTAATAACTAATATCAACCTTAAAAAAGCAAATTGTTTTTCCGTTTACGAACACGGATTTATTTATTCTAATTTTCTAAGTTCACAAATATACTAATTTCTTTTTATTAGTGTGCTAATATTTCGCAAATCTTATCTTGAAACGCACGAGCTTCCTTACCTCGTAAAACATTCTGGTTGATAATAACAAAAGCAAGCATATCGCCATTTCCTGCTTTTACATATCCGGCAAGTGAACTTATCCCTGTAACAGTACCGGTCTTGGCACGTACATTCCGATATGCTTTTCCCTGCTTCATACGATAATGCAGTGTCCCATCTACTCCCGCAACGGGAAGAGCCTCATAAAATGTATGAAAGATCTCAGGATGTGCATAAGCATATTTCAGATACTCCATCATCAAATCGGGAGAGATATAATTGTAAAGTGATACACCACTGCCATCTACGATACTGTAATTATCGGGATTACGCCCGATCTCATGCTTCATAAAGGAGTGAATAACTTCCTGCGCATCCTTAAAACCTACATTTTTTTTCCCAGAACGACTGATAGCCAGATGATAAAACATTGCTTCGGCAGACAGATTATCACTTTTCTTCAACGCACGTTTTAATACAGGTTCCAACGGTCGTGAAAATGTATACATACCAGTTGCCTCATCCGGACATATTCCATACCGGACTGACTGTATAGAAATACCCGTTTCTTTTAAACGATAAGCAAATGTATGCAGAAAAAAATCTTTTGACGAATACATATTCAGTGTCTTTGTACATCTGTAATTAGCATTTCCATCCACACAAATCGTATTACCATTATCCAGCCAGTTACGGGTAACTTTCAGTTTTCCACATTGCGGAGCATAGCTCTGAGCTAAATTGCAAACGGTGTAATAATCAGATTCTGGTATAACCTCTATTTTCGGCTTTCTTCCCTTCGATGTGGGAATTACTGTTACATTTACGCATCCTCTGTTTAACATGAGCGGAGATAAATATGGCTGAAAGGCTTCGGGAGTATCATCCCAAGACCATCCTGCCCCCCAATAAATAGAGTCTGTCAACGATACATCTGCAATCAGGCTCCCTTGAATACAACGTATTCCGGAGTTATGAACAGCTTCTACCAGTTTATTCATATCCTCATCCATAAACTCCGGATCGAATCCACCGACTAGATATAAATCTCCCTGTAATATACTGTCCTGAACGATAGTTCCTGTATAAGCAATCCGTGTATTGAAAAGATAATATTCTCTAAGCTCTGCCAATGCAGTAACCGATGTTATCACTTTTTCAATGGAGGCAGGACGATAAAGTTTTTTATCCTGATAGGCATACACCTGCTTTCCTTGTGTCAAATTGAAAACACTAATGCCAACCTCCGAAGTCGTCAATACTTTTTCTGAAGAAACCAATGCATCCAGCTTTCCGGCAATAGACTGGGCAGCCAGTGTACAACAACATATTATGAGAGAGATTAATACTAGTCCTGTTCGCTTCATATATTACAATTCTCTAAAGATTTCACCTACTGTTGGGTGCGGAAAAACAAAACGTTTAAAATATTCCAGATTACGGTGTTCTTCTACCATCATACCTCCCAAGACAATTAACTCGGAAGCAGGATTTCCCAATATATGTACGCCAAGCACCGTATCTTTATCGTCTACCAAAACTTTAATAACTCCATTTGAACCTTCATTTTCAGCAACAAACCGTCCTGAATATGCCATGGGCAATTTCACTGTACGATATGAAGTACCATTTGCCTGCAACACCTCTTCTGTCTGTCCTACAGAAGCAATTTCCGGATTGGTATAAACAACTCCTGGAATAGCACGGTAACTCATTTCTTCCGGCTCACCCAAAATATCTTTTACGGCTATTTCTGCTTCTCTCACAGCCGTATGAGCCAGCAAAGAAACGCCATTCAGATCACCACATACATATACTCCAGGAACAGAGGTACGTAAATGAGCATCGACACGGATATGCCTACGCTCTGTTAGCTCCAGGTTCAGATTTTCAAGACCAAAGCCTTCTGTAACAGGCCGACGACCTACACTCATCAACAGCTTATCGGCACATATACTGTTTGCTCCATCCGCATTTTCATAATGTACATGTATTCCTTCGTCATCCTGTGAAAGACTGGTTACTTTGGCGCCAAGCAGGAATTTAACTCCTTTCTTTGAATATTCTGTGCGAAGAGAAGCCGCAAGTTCACGATCGATGCCATTCAAGATTTCATTCATCATTTCGATGACGGTTACTTGTACTCCCAGGCTAGAAAAGAAAGAAGCAAACTCCATTCCGATAACTCCTCCCCCTACAATAGCAAGCGAACGAGGCAATTCTTTATTATCGAGTGCATCACGGTGAGTCCAATAACTAACCTGATCAATACCTTGTATCGGAGGAATAACAGTCTGACTACCTGTACAAATAATCAGATGTTCACATTCGTACGTTTCATCTGCACAACGTACAGTATTCTTATCCACAATATAAGCTTCTCCATTAACAACAGTAACCTGCTGTGCTGCCAGTTTAGCCTTAATCCCTAAAACCAGTTTACGGACAACCTTGGCTTTTCGTGAAATAATTTTCGGCAAATCAAAAGAAGCGTCTGGTACACTTACAGCATATTTCGATGCATGACGGGCATAATCGTATACTTTAGCTGAATAAAGCAATGTCTTCGTCGGTATACATCCTTCATTCAGACAAACACCTCCCAAACTATTCTTTTCGAACAGAACAACACTCAATCCAGCCTTACCGGCAGCTTCGGCAGCTGTATATCCGGCAGGACCTCCACCAATAATTGCAAGTTGGAATTTCATATTATTTTATTTAGATTAATAGGTTTCAATTTATATCAGCTCCAGTTTTCGTATTCCATATCCGGATAATATTCGTATAGAGTATCTACAAACAATTCCGGCTCCTGTAAAGGATACCACCTGTCACTTTTTTCAGCAATGATACGCAGAGCTTTACGCTGGGGGTCAAAATACACTTTGGTAATTCCCTTCAAAACGACTTTTGAAAAGCCTAAATAACAAACTACATGTACTGTTCCATCATCATCTATCCGGTATTCTTTTATTTCTTCAAACATGCAGAACAATACATCAAGTATAAAAATCAATACCATAGCAAGTACCCAAAGTCTTTCCTGATAATAGATTATACCTAATATAACAGTCAGGACAAGAGCACTTATAAGAGTTTCACATATAAATCTCTTTACCGATTTTCGAGGTTTGAAATTTTTCATAAAACATATTTTAGTTATCGATCATATCTGTATTTTCGCCACTTTTCATTTTTTTCTGTACCCATCGGATAAAATCTTCCGCATTTTGAGGAGAGACAAAAACTTTTTCATGTTTATCACCGACACGATAAGTTATCTCAACTCGATGAACAGAAAGGGCAGGAGCAATGGAGAAAGAATTTACTTCGCACATGCCGACAATAGTATTCAGTAATATAGTTTTATCAGCCACAAAACGTCCTGTTTCAATCAATAACTTGCCACTACCCGTAACAATATAACGTGTATGTATTAACATTTCAATTTCAAATATCATCACAGCAGCAACCAGTAATGTGGCTATGGTATAATGAAACCAAAAGAAATCGAACAATAAAAAAGCGGTAACAGCCATCAGTAACCAGTACCACCAGTCTACTTTAGAGTGAAAAGTCCTGTCCATTATATCTACGAGATTTATTAATTCTTTGTGAAGATAGCAATTTATCACCGAAAACCATACTTATCATAAGGTTCTTTAGAAAAAAAACAAAGAGACAGTGCTCTCATGTCAGTTTTTTTGTAGTTTTGCAACAATATATACATATTTTATTATGGTAAGAAAATTCGATTTTCTCGTTATCGGTTCAGGAATTGCCGGAATGAGCTTTGCGCTGAAAGTTGCGCATAAAGGTTCGGTTGCACTGATCTGCAAAGCCGGACTAGAAGAGGCCAATACCTACTATGCACAAGGAGGAATTGCTTCTGTAACGAATCTGAAAGTGGATAACTTCGAAAAGCATATCCACGATACAATGGTAGCTGGCGACTGGATTAGCGACCCGGAAGCTGTAGAAAAAGTAGTGCGTAATGCCCCTGCTCAGATTGAAGAATTAATAAACTGGGGAGTTAACTTCGATAAAACCGAAAACGGAGAATTCGATTTACATAAAGAAGGAGGGCACTCTGAATTCCGCATTTTACACCATAAGGACAATACTGGAGCAGAAATTCAGACCAGCCTGATCGAAGCTGTAAAAAAACATCCTAATATCACAGTATTTACCAACTTCTATGCTGTAGAAATTATCACTCAGCATCATCTTGGCATCATCGTAACTCGTCATACACCGGGCATTAAATGCTTTGGTGCTTATGTATTGAATGAAAAAACAGGAGATGTAGATACCTTCCTTTCAAAAGTCACAGTAATGGCTACAGGAGGATGTGAAGCTGTATATACCCATACAACCAATCCGCTGGTTGCCACTGGTGACGGTATCGCAATGGTTTATCGTGCTAAGGGACTTGTAAAGGATATGGAATTCATCCAGTTCCATCCAACAGCCTTGTATCATCCGGGAGACCGTCCTAGTTTCTTAATAACAGAAGCCATGCGTGGATATGGAGCTGTATTAAGAAATCTCGGCGGAGAAGAATTTATGCAAAAATATGATCCACGTTTATCACTTGCTCCGCGCGACATCGTAGCCCGTGCCATAGATAGTGAAATGAAACAACGGGGTGAAGATCATGTATATTTGGATGTAACTCATAAAGATCCGGAAGAAACAAAGAAACACTTCCCCAATATTTATAAAAAATGTCTTAGCCTGGGTATAGATATTACCAAGGATTATATTCCGGTGGCTCCTGCCGCTCATTACTTGTGTGGCGGTATCAAAGTTGACTTGGACGGACAATCTAGCATCAAACGTCTGTATGCTATCGGAGAATGCTCTTGTACCGGATTGCATGGAGGAAACCGTCTTGCTTCCAATTCGCTTATTGAGGCTATCGTATATGCAGACTCTGCTGCGAAACATGCTTTAAGCGTTCTCGACCGCTATGACTTCAATGAAGATATTCCTGAATGGAATGCAGAAGGTACAATCAGCAATGAAGAACGCATCCTGATTACTCAGAGCATGAAAGAAGTAAATCAGATTATGGAATCATACGTAGGTATCGTACGAAGCAATCTTCGTCTTGTTCGTGCATGGAATCGTCTGGACATCTTATACGAAGAAACAGAACGATTGTTTAAGCGTGTAAAGGCTTCACGTGAAATCTGTGAACTGCGTAATATGATTAATGTCGGCTATTTAATTACGCGTCAGGCTATGGAACGTAAAGAAAGCAGAGGGCTACATTACACCATAGACTATCCGCATCCAGCCAAACAACAAGACAATACCGAAGTTTTATAAAATCCACTGTTGATAAACAAAAAGGAGTTGTATCCCATTGATACAACTCCTTTTTGTATTATGCATCCCAAAATTCTAGATTTAAATCCCTATTCTTTAAACTTCAAATCAAAAATATAAGTTCCTGATTCCAACTCTATACTTTTATCATCACCAGACAAATTATCCGGAAGATACAAAGTAGCTGTTGAATTAGGAGGAACAATAACTTTATACGTGATTTTACCATTCACTTGTTCCCATCCTGAGTATATTTTACCATAAGAAGAATGATAAGTCGCCTCAAATTGCTTTAAATCCCTAGGGACATACGGCTTTAATATTATATGTTTAAAACCTGGGAACTTGACATCAGGATAAATGCCTCCCAAACCTTTATATAACCATCCGCCAATCTCGCCAAACATCATATGATTATCCGAAATATCGCGAGTTGCATTTAAATCCCAATTTTCAAGCAAGGTAGTTGCACCATTAGCAACCCAATTTCCCCATGAAGGATACGTATCCTGTACAGCTAGCCGATAAGCAGTTTCAGCCTCTCCATTCTCACTCAAAGCGTTCAACAATGCTTTTGCTCCTAATACACCAACATCTAAATGAAATCCACATTCTCTGACTTTACAAGCCAAATTATGTGCGACTTTACGTTTCATATGTTCCGGAGTTACTCCCCACATAAGAGGTACACTCTGTTCTGTCTGAGTACCACTGGCGTAAACCCCTGTCTCATAGTTTAAATATTTAGCATTAATGGCTTGCTTTATTTCTTCAGCTAATTTCGAATAGTAGAGGTAATCCTCTTTCTTACCCAGCAATTTAGCCGTCTCAGACAATATCTTTGCATCTACATAAAAATAGGTAGAAGATGTCAACTCCTTAGAGGAATGAGATTTAACCGGGACCCAATCACCTCTTCCCCAGTCCGTCAAACGGCCTATACTTTTCCGTTCAGCATAATCTACATATTTTTTTATTGCTTCATAGCAGTCAGTCAAAGGTTTAAGATCGCCATAGAACAGATATAAATTCCAAGGAATAATGGCAATAGTACTTGTCCAATCAAGACCATTATCTGTTCCATATCCCCATCCTCCAGTAGGAATTATATCAGGAAGGACTCCGTTAGGCTGTTGTTCATCACGATGATCGGCAAGCCACTTTTCATATCTTGAGTTCAACTTATAAATGCAACTTTTTGGGTGCGGATAATAAGCAATAAAA
>ENA-ORTJ01001709-ORTJ01001709.1-human-gut-metagenome-genome-assembly--contig:-NODE-1709-length-13537-cov-8.744326_pt1 | contig 13537 bp, 9 predicted proteins | sample MGYA00242069_ERZ509187 | MGnify/ENA primary metagenome ERZ509187 (study PRJEB26280, sample SAMEA2338779) | human gut metagenome | biome: human gut; feature: human-associated habitat; material: faeces... | reverse complement strand
GCGGGCGAGACTTCCATGAACCGCCTTTTGCAGGGCGATGTGGGCAGCGGCAAAACGCTGGTGGCGGCTGCCGCCATCTGGGCCTGCATCCGGGCGGGGTATCAGGCCGCGCTGCTGGCCCCGACAGAAATTCTGGCCACCCAGCACGCCGAAGGCCTGAACCGGATGCTTGCCCCCTTCGGGATGCGGGTGGCCCTGCTGACCGGCGGCATGAAGGCCGCTGCACGCCGCACCACCCTTGCCGCCATCCGGAACGACGAAGCCGACCTTGTGGTGGGCACCCACGCCATCCTCAGCGAAGGCGTAGAGTTTGCCCGGCTTGGTCTTGCCGTGATCGACGAGCAGCACCGCTTTGGGGTACGGCAGCGCGGGATGCTGGCTGAAAAGGCCGCGAATCCGCACCTGCTGGTGATGAGCGCAACGCCCATTCCCCGCACGCTGGGCCTGCTCATCTACGGCGATTTGGACATCTCCATTCTGGACGAGCTGCCGCCGGGCCGCACACCGGTCAAGACCCGCTGCATCACCGGCAAAAAGCGGCGCGACCTCTACCATTTTCTCGATCAGGAGATCGGGCGCGGGCGGCAGGTGTATCTGGTCTGCCCCGCCATCGAGGACACACCGGATGGCGGGCTGAACGCCGTTAAGAGCTACTACGAGGACATTGCCAAAGCCCTGCTGCCGGAGCGCCGGGTAGGCCTGATGCACGGCAAGCTCAAACCCAAGGAGAAAGCTGCCGTGATGGAGGACTTCAAAGCCGGACGGCTGGACGCACTGGTGTCCACCACCGTCATTGAGGTGGGTGTGGATGTGCCCAATGCCAGCGTAATGGTGATCGAAAACGCAGAGCGCTACGGTCTGAGCGCCCTGCACCAGCTGCGCGGCCGCGTGGGACGCGGTGCAGCGGAGAGCTGGTGCTTTCTTGTCAGCGACAACCAAAGCGAAAACGTACAAAAGCGGCTAAAATTTTTGTGCAGCACCACGGACGGCTTTGCGGTGGCACAGTACGATCTGGAGACCCGCGGCCCCGGCGACTTTTTCGGCAGCCGCCAGCACGGCCTGCCCACCCTGCAGATCGCCGACCTGATGAACGACACCCGCACCCTGCACGCTGCGCAGGCGGAAGCCGTTGCCATGCTGGCCGACGACCCGCTGCTGGAAGCGCCGGAGCACGCACTGCTGGAACAGCAGGTGCAGCAGATGTTCGAGAAAGCCGGAGCCATGAACTGATCCGGAGGTTTTTTGCGCACAAGCAACAGCAAATGCAAAAGCCGCTGCACGGCTAGTGCAGCGGCCCCTGTTATCGAACGGAACGCTTTGCGTGCCGTTCGCCCATGCTTATCACATCGCAGAACACGCAGCGGCTTTTGGTGGAAAGCTGGGTATCCTTATGGTAGCAGCCAAAAAACCACTTGTCGTAGGTCAGCTTCAACAAAATTTTATCCAGAAAGCTGTGCAGCTGGTTGGTCTCGCCGCTGGCAAGGGCGGTAAAATCCAAAAATCTGCTTGGCGCATCGTGGGTCAGCACATAATCCACTTTGTAATCGCACGCTGCAAGGTTCTCCTCACAAAAGGCGTATTCCTCCTCCGAAGGCATTTCTTCCCTCCACCAGTTCACGCCGGGTTCCCGATCCTCCACATCCTGGCTTTCCGCACCGCCAAAGCACAGGTATTTTTTGTTCTCCAATTCCAGCACACTGCCGCGGCACACATGGTACACATTGCCACCCAGTGCCTGCACCTTGCCGCCAAAGCGTTCCTCGGTGGGATACTGCTTTAAAAGGTCGTAGTTTTCGTGGCTGCCGTCCAGAAACAGCAGGGGATACGGGCGCTTGCGCAGCCAATCCAGCTTTTTCTGTTCCTCCTTGCTGCCGTCCCACACAAAGCCAAAGTCGCCCAGTACCACCACGGTATCCCGTTTGCCCAGCCAGCGCAGCTTTCCGTGCTTGAAGCGGTCGATGTCGCCGTGGGTGTCCCCTGTCAGATATACCATTCCTGTCCTCCCTGACCGGATGTGAAATCGGCACAATAAGCCTTGTCACACCCCGCCAAACCTGTTATTATAAAGAATACAGCCTTCCGCTGTGATCTCGTTCTTATCCGGCGCACGGCGCTTGTGCCGTGCTGCCTGTTGTTTTATATTATCGCTTTTTAAAGGAATTGTCCACATGAAACGTATTTTTGCGCTGGTTTTGTCGTTCGCTGTCCTGTTCAGCTGCCTTGTGCTGCCCGCCGGGGCTATGTTCGACCCCACCCCGGTCTATCAGGTGCAGGCACAGAGTGCCTATATCGTCAACACCGATACCAATATCATCGTCTATGATAAGGACAGCACAAAGCAGGTATCCGCCGGTGGTCTGACAAAGTACATGACCATTGCCCTGCTGCTGACCAACTATGCCGACCATCTGGACGACACCTTCCAGATGCCCTTTGCCATCTCGGATTACGTTTATAACACGAACAACGCCGATATGCGCTCCAACGAGACCTTTACCTACCGCGAAGCCATGTACGCCATGCTGACCCGCAACGCCAACGAAGCCGCCATGGGCCTTGCTTATGCCCTTTCCGGCGGCGACCTCGCGGGCTGGGTGAGCCAGATGAACACCCTGTCCCAGCGCATCGGCACCACCGGCAGCACCTGGACGGATGCCTGCGGCATCGACAGCGGCAACGTGACCTGTGCCGTGGACATGTACCTGATCCTGCGCTATCTGATGAGCTTTGATGCCTTTGTGGAGGTTTCCGGTGCGCCCAGCTTTACCATGCCCGCCAAAGAAAAACACCGTTCTTCGTCTGTTCTGGTCAGCCAGAACGCCGCGCTGAGCAAATCCAGCGGCGGCAAATACTACCGCAGCGCCATGCAGGGCGGCATGTGCGATGTGACCGCATTCAAAAGCGACAGTGGCAATCAGAGCTATGTTTCATGGGCCAATAAGGATGGTGCCACCTATATTTTCTGCGTGATGCAAAGCCCGGACACCTGCGACGATTTCGGCTACGCCAACCGTCGCCCGGCCCTGTGCGAGACCGTGAAGCTGATGGACTGGGTGTTCGACAGCTTTTCCATTCAGGCCGCGCTGGACACCGACCTTACGCTGGCCGAGATCCCGGTGAAGTATTCCTCCGATACCAGCTCCCTGCAGCTGTATCCCGCCGACAGCATGATGACCCTGCTGCCCTCCACCGGCGACGGCAGCGTGACCCAGAAATATTTCCACCTGCCGGATTCCGTGTGTGCCCCTGTCCAGCAGGGCGATGTGGTGGGTACCGTGGAGCTGAAGCTTGCCGGTGAGACCATTGGCGTGGTGGACCTGATCGCCGGGCAGGATGTCAGCCGCAACCCGCTGCTGTTCACTGTGGCGCGTTTTCAGGAGTTCTTAGGCAGTCTGTACCTCAAAGTTGTAATAACATTGAGTATTATTTCCATCATCATCTACTTTGCATGGGTCCTTTTGAACAACTGGAACCGCCGCAAGCCCACCAGAAAGATCCGCCGCCGCTGAGCTTTGCACCGTTCAGCCGCATTTTGTGGAAAAGTGATGCAAAAAGCCCCGTCAGCCTTTTCAGGATGACGGGGCTTTTGGTTGCGCCAGCAGGAGTCGAACCTACGATGGGGGAGTCAAAGTCCCCTGCCTTACCGCTTGGCGATGGCGCATCGTGCAAGATATTATATCATATTCTTTGTTTTTCCACAAGGGGAAGGTTCCACTTTTCCGCTTTTGCGGCGGCTCTGTGCCGCCTTTTGCAGCCTGCAATTTGTGAAAAACCAATTTTTTCATCATAACAACAGAATACGCCCATTTTGTTGCGCTTTTGTTACACTATATGTGGTAAATATAGGATTGAATAAACCTCCTCTTCCCGGCTTTTTCGTCTACTGCCTCATGGCGGGGACATCGAGGTCTGTTCTGGTGTTTCCGTTCCCGGCAGGCACCACATCCCAATTCGTCAGGAAAGCGAGGAGTCATATGAAAAAGATCTTGAAAATGCTGGTCCTCGGTCTGCTCAGCGCTGCACTGCTCTGCTGTGCACTGCCCTCTGCCTTTGCCGCAGAAGACAAGGATTCGCAGGTCTACACCATTGGTCTGGATGCCATGGGCGGCAGCAGCTCCGCTGTGGCAGTCACCACCAATCTGAGCGGCAAACTCAGTGCCCTGCCCGCGCAGCCTGCGCTGGAAGGCTACACCTTTGACGGCTGGTATACCGAGCCGGTGGGCGGCACAAAAATCAGCACCTCTACGGTGTTTACCGGTGATACCACTGTGTACGCACACTGGACTGTGAAAAATGCCACCACTTCCACCAGCACATCCACGCCCGCTCAGCCGGAACAGACCGCGCAGGAATACGATGACGGCCCGATTCTGAGCGTTCTGACGGTAGCCGGTGCTCTGATCACCACGCTGGCCGTGGCTGCCTTTATTTAAGTCTTTCCACACACTGTATCAATTTTATCAATAGAAAGGAAAATCTCCATGTCTACTATGAAACTGCCTGCAAACTATGCCTCCATCAGCGAAGAGGAAATGGTCTATCTGGACGGTGGTGCCAGCGACGCTTACAACAGCTTCCTGAATGTCGGTAAGGTGTTCAACGCCATTGCCCGCATCTTCTCCGGTGCAAGCTCCATCATCAACAATGTCAACGTGATCTACCAGTCCTTCCTGACTCTGGGCGATCTGCTGAAGAGCTTCTGATCCGGCTTCTATTTTCATCTGTTTTTCAAGAACTGTCTCCGTTGTGGGGACAGTTCTTTTTGTTTTTAACGCATTTTAATCGTTTACATCAAAAGAAACAATTTTTCTTTGGCTTTGGCAAAAAAATGCACGGAAAAGGCATTTTTGTTACGCTTTTTGTTACGCATACTGTGCTAACATATAAGGTGGAAGGTCATTCATCAAACTGGCGTTTTCACGCCGAAAACTGATATATCAAATGTGGTTTTGTGGTGCGAAAATTTTCGTATTTGTCGAAAGTTTTCGTTCGCCCAATCCGACCACTTTTTGCGGGAGAAATCGATCATTATGCCAGACCGTGAACTGCGGCACATGCGCCGCACCGAATTAGTCGAGATCATTCTGGCGCTCAAGCAGAGCGAGGACCAGCTCCGGGCAGAAAACGCTGCCCTGTCTGCCCAGCTGCAGGAACGGCAGATCCATATTGAAAACGCAGGTTCCATTGCGCAGGCTGCACTGGAACTGAACAAGGTGTTTGAAGCGGCGCAGGCTGCGGCTGATGAATACGTTGCATCGGTGCTCGCAGCAAACAAAAACACCGATGCCGCTGCCAGCGCTCTGCGCGCTCAGGCGGAAGCCGAAGCCCAGCAGATCCTTGCACAGGCACAGACCGAGGCTGCGAACCTGAAGGCCCGTACCCAGCAGCAGTGCGACGCGGAAACGGAAGCCGCCGCACGCAAGCGCGCCCAGACCGAAGCGGACTGCAAGGCAATGCTTGCCCGGACGCAGCAGGAGATCCAGCAGCGCCGGGCCGCTTTTGACCGCCGGGCCAGCGAACTGCTGGACGGCTATCACAGCACGGAATTCCTGCCGGAGGAGCGTGCCAAATGAAAGAGCAAAAGATCAGGTTCACGCCCATTCCATCCACAGCAGAGGTGGAAGCAGAGCGCGAACGTCTGGCCTACCGCAGCCGTTATATGCGGGTGCTGCGCAGCACGGTCTACACGCTGCTGGTGGTCGCGGCCGTTGCCGTGCTGCTGGCCACCCTGTTTCTGCCGGTGCTGCAGGTCTCCGGCGACAGCATGAACCCCACTCTGCAGGACCGGGACATCATTCTGCTGGTCAAGGGCAGCGACATGAAGACCGGCGACCTTTGCGGATTTTACTGGCAGAACAAGCTTCTGCTCAAGCGCATCATCGGCCTGCCCGGTGATGTGATCGAACTGGACGAGGACGGTGTGGTCACTGTGAACGGCCAGACGCTGGATGAGCCCTATGTAGATGAACTGGCTCTGGGCGAATGCGACATCAAATTTCCCTATCAGGTGCCGGAAAACCGGTATTTCGTACTGGGTGACCATCGGGCCACCTCCATTGACAGCCGCAGCAGTGTGATCGGCTGTGTGGAAAAAAGTCAGATCGTAGGCAAGGTTTTTTTGCGGGTATGGCCCTTGTCCAGCTTCTCGTTGATCCACTAAGGAGGTTTAGGAATCATGCGGGATATTGTGAAAGAATATCAGAAAAAGTTCCGTCGGAACCACCAGCGCGCCAGACGCTATATTGCGCTGCTGCTGGCACTGGCGCTTACCACCAGCCTGTTCGTGAACTGGCAGCTGCACGGCGTGGGCATTGCCAAAACGGCCGAATATCTGTGCGGCGAGTTGGAGCACGAGCACACCGCTGCCTGCTATGAAAAGCAGCTGGTGTGCGGCTATGAGGAAGGCGAACCGGAGGACTGGAACGCCACCATGACGGACGACGGCATGTCTTTTGATGATACATTCGACATGGATGATGATGCGTTCGGCGTGGATGCGGATGATCCCGGCATTGCAGCCCATTCCGCAGAGCCGGAGTACATCTTTGTGCCCCATGAGCACACCGACGACTGCTACCAGGAAGTGCGGGAGCTGACCTGCCTGGAAGAAGAGCACACCCACGACGACAGCTGTTTTGATGAGGATGGTGTCACCTTCATCTGCGATAAATTCGAGCACACCCACGACGACAGCTGCTACACCACCACCTATGAGCTGGTGTGCGGTCTGGAAGAGGGCGAGCTTGTAGAAGAAGTGAACCCCGATTATGACCCGGTGGCCCTGTTTGAGGAGCCGGTGGCCGCAAAGCCCGTGGTGGTCGATCCTGTGATCGAGACCCCGGTGCACCACCACACCGATGCCTGCTACGAGGAAGTGCTGGTCTGCGGCCTGCCGGAGCATCACCACACGGTGAACTGCCTGTCCGACCCGCTGGACGGCACGCAGGACGAGGACGAATGGCTGGCACAGACCGGCACCACGCTGAGCGGCAACTGGGCCGACGACCTGCTGGCCGTAGCCGAGAGCCAGCTGGGATATGAGCAGAGCGAGCGCAACTTCCAGCTGGACGATGCCGACGGCGAGACCGTGCGCCACTACACCCGCTACGGCAACGACTACGGCAACGACTACGGCCCATGGGACGTGATGTTCCTTTCCTACTGCCTGAAATATGCCAATATCCCCCAGAGCGCTATCCCGCAGGTTTCCAGCGTGCTGTCTTTGCACAGCCAGCTGCGCAGCGCGCTGTACAACGAAGAGACCGGCAGCGGCTATGCCATGGATTTTGACGGTGATCTGCCGTCTGATGCCGCAATGCCCGGTGATATCGTCATTTACAATGGCACCGTGACCAAGGCTGTGGCCGCGGAAAGCCAGCCGTTGCAGGTGCAGGATGATTCCGCCGATGCCGACATTGCCCTGCTCTCCATGGATGCTGCGGCCACCACCGACACCGCGCCCCACATTGAGGAATACACCGTGGATGCCAGCACCGTTGGCATCGTGAGCGATGTGGACGAAGATTCCGGCACCCTGACCGTGATCTCCGGCGATGTGGATGGCAAGGTGGCTAAAGTCACGCTGAATGCTTCGCAGGTAACAACGCTGGTGTCTGTGGCAAATGCGCAGCAGGCCGATTACGGCGTTGCTACGCCGGATTTCAAAGTCGAAGATGACGCAGGTGCCATTACCACCATCAAAGGTCTGGATGCACTGGATTACCTCACTGCTCTGACGGTGCAGCGCAAGAATGGCACTGAATACGAGGATACCAATGTCACCACCATTTCGGAGCTTCTGCACAGCAGCCTGACCGTCACAGATATCCCGGCCAAAGAGATTCAGGAAAACGACTACTGTGTCCATGTTAAGCTGCCCAAGAGCTTTGATGTGCTGAACGATGAGCTTATCTCCGGCAAACTGGAAGATACCGGCAATTATGTCACCTGCGGCAGCTACCGGCTGCTCAAGGGGAATGACGGCTGCTGGTACGCCGTGCTGCGGTACGACCAAGACTATATCAAGCAGAAAGAAGCGGAAGACGCAGGCGCGGATACTTCCGATGCCAAGGTCACCAGCAACGTTGCCTTCAATTTCCAGTGGAACCAGAGCGAGGTCACCAGCAGCGGCTTTAATCAGATCGAGGTCAACAAAGATTACGCCCTTGATATCACCATCAACCCGGATAACACCCCCGATGAGGATCAAAAAGACGATACGAACTATGACCTTAACCAGAGCGTGAAGGACCCGCGCCACGATGGCAGCGATGCCTACCTGGATTACACTGTTACGCTTGTGGTCCAGAACGAACAGGCCGGCCCGCTGACGCTTGCGGACAGCATGACCCTGCCCACCGGCGTAACCGCCGAATATGTCGAAGACTCGCTCCAGCTCAGCATGGAAAACGGCAATACAACGCTCAGAATCACTTGGGAAAATGTTAATGATGAGCGCAAGATCACCTTGGGTTCTGCCGGTTCCCCCATTGCCGCAGGCACCTATTCTATCCGCTACACCGTCAAGCTGAAGGACGTTGGCGAAACGGCTGTTGACGGAGTAATCAATAACATCAAGATTCTGGATACGCCCATCAGCGATGATGCCGAAGAGTCGGTAAAAACCGACAGCCTTGTGATCACCAGTCAGGCCGATCCGTCCGACTACGAACTTCCCTCTACCGGCGGGGCCGGTACCAAACTGTATACAGCAGGCGGCGGTGCGCTGATGCTTGCCGCTCTGGTGTGCGGGGTTTGCAGAAAGCGCAGACGCGAAAGGGGGGCACGTTAAAAAGCCTGCATCCTTCCTGACACGGCGGCAAAATTGATTCTGCGCCGGAAGCAGACCCTGAAAATAGGAATCAGAAAAACTTGAAAGGAGACTTTCGCAAATCATGATGAAGAAAGTAATCAAAAAGCTGCTGGCCGCACTGCTGGCAGTTGCCATGCTGTGTGCCATGGCAGTACCCGCGTTTGCATACGACACTGAGGAGGTCAGAGCCCACCACGATTTCAAAGCTTTCCAGATCTTCAAGGGTGATGTTAGTGAGGACAATCAGAAGATTTCCAACGTTGAGTGGGGCAGCATCATCCATAATTCTACCGATTTTCTGACGCAGTTGAAGGCAGCTCCTATCATCGGCAATGAGTTTAACGGTGCTAACAATGCTCAGGATGTTCTTGCGGTTATCAGCACATGGCATGAATCCGATGATAACAGCATCGCTTTTGCGCGTTTTGTATGCCACTATCTCTACCCGACTGCAGACGCAGACCCGCAACCCTACATTCCAGGTGGCGGCGATATGGTCTCCATCCCCGAGGGCGGGGCAGGTTATTATCTGGTCGTTGATACTACCAAGTTTAACGATGGCGAATACTATCATGCCTACAATTCCTTCCTGCTGAAGGTTAACAAAGGAAAATTCAACCTTCAAATTAAGCCTAAGTATGTAAAACCCACTGTTGAGAAGAAAGTTTATGACAACGACATCAACGACATTAGCTCTGCTGGTGGTTGGGGCAGTTCCGCTGACCATGCAATCAACGAAAAGTTCCAGTTCAGGCTGATCGCTAAGTTGCCCGCAAGCGACGACCGTGCTTACGATTACTATAAAGAGTACGCTGTTTTGTTCAATGATACCTTGTCCGAGGGCATTACCTTTGACAAATTGGATACGGTGGAAATCACAAATGGCGATGGCGGTGCTTCACAAGTGATCGATGCTGCTAACTATACACGTACACCGAACGGTTCTCAGTCCTTCACACTGAGCATTAAGGATGTCAAGACCTGTGTACCAGATTTGAATAAAGGCGCTACTATTACGGTCACCTACACTGCACACCTGAACGACAAAGCCACTGTCAATACTGCAGGCAGTCCTGCTACTACTGAAAACAAGAATAGTGTTTATCTCCAGTATTCCAACAATCCCAGAATCGACACATCCCTTGATCATACTACCACAAGCGAAGTCTGTGTGTACACCTACCAGCTGAACAACACCAAGTATCACGATGATGATACCCCGGGCAACGAGTTGGCGGGCGCTGGTTTCCGTCTGTACAGCGATGAAGCTTGCACTCCGGAACAGGAAGTAAAGCTCTACAAAAAAGACAACTTCTACTACCCCATCAAAGACGCAACCGATAAAGCCCAAGACGCTGTTGAGATGTTCTCTGACGAACATGGTCAGTTCAATGTCAAGGGTCTGGACGCTGGCACCTACTACCTGAAGGAGACCAAAACTCCTGACGATTACAGTCCCTGTCCCGATAAAAAAATCGTCATTTCTGCAACGCACACCGAATACAATGTTAATCTGTCCGGTGAATCCAACCTGAATAATAAAATCATCAACATAAAAGCCGGCGGCATTACCCTGCCCTCCACCGGCGGTATCGGCACTACCATCTTCTATGTGGTCGGCGGCGGCCTGATGGTTGCGGCCATCGTTCTGCTGGTCACCAAGAAGCGCATGGAGAACAAGTAAGCTCCATTTCCCCCAAGAACCCGGAGCAAAGGGGCCGCAAGGCCCCCGCTCCTATCCTTATAACATTAGGGAGTAGCCCATGAAAAAGAACAAAAGCACCATCATCCTGATCCTCGTCTTTTTCGTGGGTCTATCCGTGATGTTATACCCCACCCTCAGCGATTACGTCAACCAGCTGCATCAGTCCCGTGCTGTGGCCACCTATGCCGAGGACGTGGACAAGCTGACCGATGCCGACTACAGCGCCTATTTCGAGGCGGCAGATGCGTTCAATGCGCAGATCGCCGCCGACCCGGACGCGTTGTATTTCCCGCAGCGCTTTCCCACCTACGAAAGCACGCTGGATGTGACCGGCACCGGCATTATGGGCTACATCACCATTGAAAAGATCGGTGTGGAGCTGCCCATCTACCACGGCACCAGCGATGGCGTGCTGCAGGTGGCGGCAGGTCATCTGGAAGGCACCAGCCTGCCGGTGGGCGGCGGCAGCACCCACGCGGTCATTTCGGCCCACCGCGGCCTGCCCAGTGCCAAGCTGTTCACCAATCTGGACCAGCTGGAAGTGGGCGACACCTTCACCATCACGATCCTGGACCGGGTGCTGACCTATGAGGTGGACCAGATCTCCATTGTACTGCCCACCGAGACCGACAACCTCAAGGTGGTGGACGGCAAGGATTACGTCACCCTGATGACCTGCACCCCCTACGGCATCAACTCCCACCGCCTTCTGGTGCGGGGACGGCGCATCGAAACGCCGGACAAGCTCAAGCACATCCGTGTAACAGCTGATGCCATCAAGATCGAACCGATCATCACAGCTCCCATCATGGCACTGCCCCTGCTGCTGGTGCTGCTGCTCTGGCTGCTGTTCTCCAACCGCAAACGCAAATCTACAAGAGGTGAAAAACATGAAACGCACTGATCTCAAAAAGCACGCTGCGGCCCTGCTTTTGGTGCTGTGCCTTCTGGTAACAAGTGCGCTGCCTGCCCTTGCCACCAGCGCAAACATCAAGCTGGTGGACAGCAGCGGCAATCCCACTACCGGCACCATCCGCGTTACGCTGTACGACAGCGCCAACGATAAGGCGCTGAGCGGCGGCAAGCTCACTTTGTACCGTGTGGCCGAGGTAAAGCGCCAAAACGGCAACCTGAGCTACGAATACTGCGGCGATTTCTACGGCTGCGGCATTGCGCTGGGTGATTTGACCGACAGCACCCTTGCGGCCCAGCTGCAGGAGTATCTGCCCCAAAGCGCCGAGGGCACCACAAAGACCATTGATGCGGACGGCAACGTGACCTTCCGTGGTCTGGAGCTGGGCCTGTATCTGATCGTGCAGACCGAGGCTTCCAAGGGCTATGAGCCGATCAATCCGTTCCTTGTCTCTCTGCCCATGGCGGAGGATGGCAAGTGGAATTATGAGGTGGATGCCAGCCCCAAGGTGGGTGCTTACACCCCCACCAAGCCGGACACGCCGCCTACGCCCCCTACCCCGCCTACGCCGCCGGATACGCCCGATCATCCTGATACGCCTACCCCGCCGGACAACCCGGATAACCCGGTCTCTCCCGGTAAACCGGACAATCCCGTGGCTCCAGGCCATCCGGATCATCCGGTAGCACCCGGTAATCCGGACAGCCCCGTTCTGCCGGGCCACCCGGATAACCCGGTAATGAGCGGTCTGCCGCAGACCGGTCAGCTGAACTGGCCCGTGCCGGTGCTGGCTGTCAGCGGTGTGGTGCTGTTTGCATTCGGCTGGGCGCTGGATCGCAAATACCGCACAGTATAATTTTCTTCTGATACAACAAAAAGGACCCGATGCAGATGCATCGGGTCCTCTTTTTCGGTTTTTTTATGCAGTCAGGGTTTACTGCTGCTGTGCCTGCTGCTCGGCGCGCTTGGCTTCCAGCGCCAGAATGGCATCGCGGCGGCTCAGGTTGATACGGCCCTGCTGGTCGATGTCGGTCACCTTGACCACGATGGCATCACCCACAGCCACCACATCCTCCACGCGCTCCACACGCTTGGTGTCCAGCTTGGAGATGTGCACCAGACCTTCCTTGCCCGGTGCGATCTCAACAAACGCACCAAAGTTCATCAGGCGGGTGACCTTGCCCTTGTAGATGGCACCGATCTCGGGGTCCTCCACAATGGTCTTGATGGTAAAGATGGCGCGCTTTGCGTCCTCCTGATCCACAGCAGAGACGAACACATGGCCGTCCTCCTGCACGTCGATCTTGCAGTTGCAGGTAGCGCAGATGTCCTGAATGACCTTGCCGCCCTTACCGATCACGTCCTTGATCTTATCGGTGGGGATCATCATGCTGAACATCTTGGGTGCGTAGCGGCTCAGCTCATGGCGGGGCTCTGCGATCACCGGCTTGATGATCTCGTCCAGAATATACAGGCGGCCCTTGCGGCACTTCTCGAAAGCCTCGGCAATGATGTCGTAGGTCAGGCCATCGATCTTGATGTCCATCTGGATGGCGGTGATGCCCTTGCGGGTGCCGCCCACCTTGAAGTCCATATCGCCGTGGAAGTCCTCCACGCCCTGAATGTCCAGCATGGTCATCCAGCGGTCGCCCTCGGTGATCAGACCACAGGAAATGCCGGCAACGGGTGCCTTGATGGGCACGCCTGCATCCATCAGGGCCAGCGTAGAGCCGCAGATGGATGCCTGAGAGGTGGAACCGTTGGAGGAGAGCACCTCAGACACGCAGCGGATGGTGTAGGGGAACTCTTCCAGAGAGGGCAGCACGGGCACCAGAGCACGCTCTGCCAGTGCGCCATGGCCGATCTCGCGGCGGCCGGGGCTGCGCGGTGCGCGGGCCTCGCCCACAGAGTACGGCGGGAAGTTGTAGTGATGGATATAGCGCTTGGTCTGCTCGTCGGTCAGGTCGTCCATGAGCTGGTTGTCCTTGGTGCCGCCCAGAGTGCAGGTGGTGAGCACCTGCGTCTGGCCGCGGGTGAACATGCCGGAGCCGTGCACGCGGGGCAGGATGCCCACTTCGGCAGCCAGCGGGCGGATCTCGTTGATGCC
>ENA-ORTJ01001697-ORTJ01001697.1-human-gut-metagenome-genome-assembly--contig:-NODE-1697-length-13652-cov-5.454659_pt1 | contig 13652 bp, 10 predicted proteins | sample MGYA00242069_ERZ509187 | MGnify/ENA primary metagenome ERZ509187 (study PRJEB26280, sample SAMEA2338779) | human gut metagenome | biome: human gut; feature: human-associated habitat; material: faeces... | reverse complement strand
GACTACAACTTCAAGTTCGCCAAGCGATTCTTCAATAATCGCCTGAGTTTCTCTGCGAGAGGGACTTGATCGTCGTACGGTTCGGGCGCGGCGGATACTGAAGGCGTTGCCGCAGGAGCCTGTTGTGCCGCCGCAGAACGCCTTGGCATAGATGACGCCTGAAATTCGGGCGATGGAGAAGAGGCTACACCGCCCCCCATCTGACGAAGAGCAGATGGGGGCACATAAGAAGTGGCGTTTTGGGGTGCAGATTGAAAGCCCTGCGCCTGGTTCACCTTTGCTGTCGCCTGCGTCGCCGGTGCCTGGTTTGCCTTTGCTGCCGCCTGCGCCGCGCGCACTGCGGCGACCGCCTTGGCGGCATAAGGATTCTTGGCAGCCGGCGGCGCGGCATTTGGCTGGGACGCCATTCCAGATTGAGCACTCGCAGGCTGCGCGGCAACAGGCGCAGCCGATGAGCTGTTACCGGCCAACGCCAAACGGTACGGCACAGTTCCACCTGCAACCGTCTGGATGGTTTTTGCGAGCGACTCTTGGACTTCAGCCTTTTGGGCTGCGTTGAATGCAAAAGCGCTATCTTTTCCGAATTCAACCACTATACCCTGGCCATCCGCCTCGGCGGAAACCTTAGCATTCATGAACAGGACACCGCGCGCAGGATTAACTTTCCTGAGCGAAGCGGTGACCGAATGCCACAAGCGCTGCACGGCAGCAGGATTGGACAGGTCAACCTGAGCGGTAAGCGCTGCCGCCTGGCGCGGCTGAACCGTTTCGGGCGCCTGGGAAAACGATCCAGCTGGCTGAACAGCGGGGGTAGGTGCCGATGCTTGCGGTACCGATGAAGCAACGGCCGGTGGCGTTTGCGGTGCCGACGGGGCAACAGGTGCCGAAACAGAACCCTGGGGCCAGGCGGCATTGCGACCCGAAGCGTCCTGCGCTACAAGGGCTGCAGGCACTTGGGCAGAGGGGGCAGGCTGGCCGGAAGAACCAGCTGACGCGGCCACCGGAGCGGAAGGCGCATGCGATGTGGACTGAGCGGGAACAGCTGCATATTGAGGAGCGCCGCCGCCAACACGGACTGATGCCGACGGAGCGACTTCAGCAGGAGAAGAGGCGTTCCCCAGCATCGACAAACGTCGCTCCAGCTCTTCAACCCGTTCCGCCAAGGCTTCGAGCGTTAGGTCTGATTCGGGACGAACCATACGAGTAAGGGCAATCTCAAACGTTAGGCGAGGATTGCTCGAAACGCGCAATTCTTTCGACACATCACCCAAAAGGACAAGCATGCGGCTAAGGCGATCTTGGCCAAAGAGCTTCAGTTCCCCGATCATTACCGTGCGCATCGATTCGCTGATCTGCAGTTCCACATCAAGGCCCGCCATAGACATCAGGTACAACGTACGCACATGCTCCGCCAAATCATGGACAAACTGGGCAAGGTCGGCACCGGTTTCCACATACTGGGCAACCCAATTGAAGCATGCTGCTGCATCTCTGCGGCCAATAGCCTCTACGATTTCAGAGAGATCGGCATTATCGAGCGAACCAAGAAGGCTTTGCGCTCCTTCGAGAGTTGCCTTACCTCCGCAGTACGCAATGAGCTGCTCAAGCGAAGTAAGTGCATTGCGCATTCCGCCCTCGGCACGGTGCGCAATAAGATCAAGCGCTTCGGCCTCGAACTCAACGCCCTCTTCGGCACATACGGCGCCCAAACGAGCCACGATAGATTCGATTGATATGCGATGAAAATCAAAACGCTGGCATCGCGAGAGAATGGTTTCTGGAACCTTCTGCGGATCGGTGGTACAGAGAATGAAGACAACATGGCTCGGCGGTTCTTCGATGGTTTTGAGAAGCGCATTGAAGGCCGCCGTCGAGAGCATATGCACCTCGTCGATGATGTAGACCTTCCAGGCACCGCGAGTTGGCGCGTAACTTACACGGCTGATGATTTCCTCACGTACATTTTCAACGCCCGTACGGCTTGCGGCGTCCAACTCGTACACATCGGGGTGAGTGCCTTGGGCGATAGCCTGGCATTCCTCGCAGGTTCCGTCAGGTTCGATAGTGGGACCCTTTTCGCACATTAAGGCCTTGGCAAGAATGCGCGCAGTGGTTGTTTTGCCAGTACCACGCGGACCGCAGAACAAATAGGCGTGGGAGACCTTATCCTGCTCGATTGCGTTTTTCAGTGTGCGCTCGATATGTTCCTGACCCACGACATCAGCAAACGTGGACGGACGATATTTGCGATACAGCGCCTCCATGCAGAGCCTCCTTCGCGGACAGCCAAGCTTCCGCTTCACATCCGCATAAGCGGATCCCGCCCATACGCCCTTATGCATATGGGATGTTACTGTGCCTTACCGATTTTAGCGGGCTTCCTCTTCGGAGCGAGCGTGCTTTGCGCGAGCTATACGCTCTGCATCAACCGCCGCTTCAACCTCAAAATCGCGTTTTCCACTTTTGCGAGAGGAAATAGCCGCTTTAACAGCACCAATGAAAGCCGGCGCAACAGAAACAGCCACGATTCCCAATACGATGATTTCGAAATGCTCCTGCACGAAAGGCACGCCGCCAAAGAAGAAGCCCACCAACACGAACAGCGAAACCCAGGAAATACCGCCAATACAATTGAACAGCGTGAATTTACCGAAATTCATATGCCCCGTACCAGCAATAAAGGGGGCAAAGGTACGGAAGAACGGCATGAAGCGCGTAATGACGATAGTAAGCCCACCGTACTTTTCGAAGAAGTGATCGAGCTTCGCCATACGCTCGGGCGTAAGAGCCTTGATCTTGCCCGAGTCGATAATACGGGCACCGAAGAAACGGGCAATCCAATAGTTGGAGGTGTTACCCAGGATAGCCGCAGCATAGAACACCAAGAGCGTTGCCCCAAGGTTCAGACCACCGCCATCGGCAGAGAACACACCCGCCGCGAACAAAAGGGAGTCGCCGGGCAGGAAGGGGAAGAACACCAAACCCGTTTCAATGAACACGATGAGAAACAGAGGAGTGTACACCCAAACTGCACCCAGCGTTACGATCCAGCCTGCAATTGCGCCACGCGGATCGTGAAGCAAGCCCAGAATAAAATTGATGATTTCCATGCGATCCTTCGTCTTGATTGTTGCAAATGTGCCCATATACACGTTTCGCCGATCAAATTGACCGGCGAAACCAAGTATCCCGAAAAGGCCCGGGCGCTCGTCAGAGGCCCCTTATGGCTGCTTCCTCCCGGACCTGACCAGGTTCAGAACTTGGCGCCGCCCAAGCCCTTTCGGGATACTTCAACAGTGGTTAGTATAACCCACGCAATACCGTTGCCATCCAGCAGGGGCTTTGATCATCAAATGCGCACAGGTTCGCTACCTGGCGTTCTCGAAGTGGTGCCAGGCCTTTTTGATAGAGGCGATTCCGTAGAGGCTGCCACAGAAGCAAATGGGCAAACTGCCCTCGGAAAACTCGAAGGCATGCTCTACTGCGCTATGAGGCGTAGAGGCCGCCACCACTTCTACAGGATGGCTTCCTACGGCAATTTGAACCGCGTCCGCCAAATCGGATTCCGAAAGCGCACGAGGATTATCGGGGCGGTAACATACAAACGCCTTGGCCAATGGAACCAGCAGCTTCAGCATTTCCGCATAGTCTTTGTCGGCCATTACACCTATGCAAAACACCACGCTCCCCCGATCGTAGCGAGATGCCAGCTCGGAGCTAAGAGCGCGCACGGCATGGATATTGTGAGCACCATCTATAAGAACATCGGGGCTGCGACGAAGAAACTCAAAGCGACCTGCCCATGAAGCCCGAGACAGACCGCTCCGCATCGCTTGTTCGTCGATGCTCCAACCGCGCTGAACAAGAACCCTGCACGCTTCCAAAGCTACCGCCGCATTGGCGCGTTGGAACGATCCTTGCAGCTGAACGGACAAGTGGCTGAACCCGCCGTACGAGAAATCGGAAGTATCGCCAACAATAGATGCGGCATCAACGTAGCGAATGGATGTCGCACAACGATCTGCTTCTTCATTCAAGCGGCGTTGGGCTTCTTGTTCTTGAGGCGCGCTCACTGCAGGAATCCCCGTTTTCAGGATGCCCGCTTTCTCGCCCGCAATCTGATAGAGCGTGTTTCCCAGAAGCGCGCAATGATCGTACGAAATGGGAGCAAATACGCAAACCTCGACCGTGCGGATAACGTTGGTTGAATCAAGCCTTCCACCCAAACCGACCTCTGCAACAACAATGTCGCACTTCTCTTCGGCAAAATAGGTGAAAGCCACAGCCGTCATAAGCTCGAATTCGGTCGGGTGGCTGGCCATAGTCTCTGCCGCATCCCTCACCTTCAGCGTTACCTCTGAAAGACGCTGCAAGGAGATGTTTTCCCCATTGATCCGAATGCGCTCTTCAAAACGCTCAATATAGGGGCTGGTGAACAAGCCGACCTTATAGCCCGACTCTTCCAGAATGCTTGAGATGAACGAACAGGTTGAGCCTTTGCCGTTAGTGCCCGCAACATGCACAAACCGAAGGGCATCCTGTGGATTGCCCAGCTTGGCCAACAGTTCTTCGATACGTTCGAGGCCTAAGCTCATGCTTCGCCAACGCGGTTCGTTGATATAGGCAACTGGATCAAACATGGCTTGTCCAGTCTTTGCCAACTACCACCTGGATATTGGTCGAGAGGTTGTAATACACACCTGCAGCAACTGCGCGTCCCGTTCCAAGGTCCTGGACGATAGCCTCGGCGGCCAGCTTGTCATCGTCAGAGCGGTAGATTACCAAGGTTTCATCGTATACGAACGATTCCGCGTTGCCCGTATCTTTGATGGTATAGCCAGCATTGGTAAGAACCTGAGCTGCCTGCGCACTGCAACCATCAGCGCCTGCGCCATTCAGAACCACAATGGAAACCGATCCCTTGTTAACCCCGCTGGTGTCTACGGAGGTATCCATGTTCTGGCCGTTCTTGAACTGATCGCAAATCTGGGAGAACGAAGAAGATGCTACCGACCAGGAAACCTTGTCACCTGAAACGGACTGACTTCCCGGCACCGTATTCGAATAGAACGTCGCATTCGGGAACAACGAAGCAATCTTGCCGATTTCGTCGTAGCTCATATCCGTTTTGATCTTGCCAGCGATATCGTCGGCGCTCATGGCGAAATCAAGGCCGCCCTTGTCTTCAAGAGCCTGCACGAATGCAGTAAACACCTGATTCTGAACATTGGCGCGCTGACCGTATCCATCAGTGTAGTTTTTGGCACTTACATAAACAAGGGCCTGCTCCCCGTTTAAGGTTTGCTGACCAGGATCGAGTACTGCAGTTCCCACCGTTGGATCGTCAACGTATTGCTCTACGTTGACATTCAACCCACCAAGAGAGTCAACGAGCGAGGCAAAGTCTTCGCCCGTAATCCTTACATAGTGGTTGATGTCCTGACCGACAAGCGAAGAGACCTGCTTTACCAGCTCGCCCTCATCCTTAATATGGGGAGCATCTCGCAGCATGGTCCCCTTAGAGTCGGTATCGGAATAGGTGGCAGTAATATTGCTGGGTATATTCAACAATGAAACCGTATTGTTCTGGTAATCCACGCGTAAAACAGCCAAGTAGCTGGCGCACTCGTTTTCACCGCTCCCATTGAGGCCCGCAAGCAGCGTATAAGTAGGCTCATCATTCTTTGCCGAAACAAGCGCGCTGGATACACTGCTGTCGTCAAGTGCCATCGAGGAAGAAAGCGAGTTACGATAGGCGCATGTACCGAGGTTCAGCGCAATAACCACAATCAGGATGATGCCGACAATCAACGTAATACGACTCACATTGTCGCGGTGGCGCATAAAGCTTTCGGTTCGCGACTGCCCTACTTTTCGGCGTGACGTGCGTTCGTCAACCGAACGAGATTGAATATGGATCTGACGCACTTCGCCGGTTCGGCGACTCGGCACCGCTGCGGCACGAGTACGGCGCGAATGGGCAGAGGCTCGGCGCTGAGACTGAGGCCCACGAGAACCAGACGCATGTGATCCAATTACCGAGGAAGACCAATCGGCTTTATTTCGAGACGAGGGACGGCGACGGCCCGAGCCGCCACCATGCATTCCCCTATTGTTCCTTGCTGCCATCGCGCCTACCTACAGCGTTTTGCGTTCGACGTTCGCACCGATGGCATGCAATTTGCCAACGTAGTCTTCGTAACCGCGATCGATATGATGAATGTCATGCACAACCGTTTCGCCCTCTGCGGCAAGGCCGGCAATTACCAGAGCGGCACCGCCACGCAAGTCGGGCGAGGAAACAGGAGCGCCCTCGAGTTTGCTAACGCCTTGAACCAGTGCGTGATGCCCCTCGACAGCAATACGGGATCCCATGCGGTTGAGCTCGCTGGCAAACATAAAGCGATTTTCGAAGATGTTTTCAGAAATGACGGAGTTGCCTTCTGCAAAAGAAGCCAAAAGCATGAACTGGGCTTGAAGATCGGTGGGGAATCCAGGATGAGGAAGCGTCTGAATGTCAGTGGCGCGCAAAGGCTGAGTGCGCGAAACGGTAATGGAATCCTCCGTAGTGGAGATATCGCACCCCATATGCTCGAGCTTCATGAGTGCCATGCGCAAATAAGACGGATCTATTCCCTGAACGGTAACAGGACCGCCAAGCAACGCACCCGCCGTCAGGAATGTGCCCGCTTCAATACGGTCGCCCACCGTAGTGTGCTCACAAGGGTGCATCTCGGAGAGAGCGACACCCTTTACCGTGATGGTAGGCGTACCCGCACCCTCCACATGAGCGCCCATGGCGTTCAGCATATTGGCAAGGTCGACGATTTCGGGTTCACGCGCAGCATTATCAATAACTGAGGTACCAGGAGCAACCACAGAAGCCATAAGCATATTTTCAGTAGCGCCAACGCTCGGGAACTCAAGCAGCACATCGGCCGAATGCAGCCCATTGGGAGTGGAGGCGTAAAGATAGCCGTGACTGTTTTCAAATTCAACACCCATAGCTTCAAGCACTTTAAGGTGCATATCGATTTTACGGGCACCGATTTTACAGCCACCAGGCATCGCAACGCGTGCACAACCAAAACGACCCACGAGCGGACCCAGCACAGAAATGCTAGCGCGCATCTTCGAAACAAGCTCGTAAGGCGTATCGTGGCCTTCGGCATGCTCGGTATCGATGATGAGCGAATGGCCATCCCATTCAACCGTTGCGCCCAAGCTGCGAATTACGTCGTTCATGATCTCAATATCGGAGATATGGGGAATGTTGTGGAGCGTGCTCTTACCTTGGCCCAACATTGTTGCCGCAATGAGCTTCAACGCGGAATTCTTGGCACCGCTGATCTGTACCGTACCTGAAACGTTTTCGGTTTCACGCGCAATAATTACTTCTTCGGACATATCTCATGCACCCAATCTACTTGATGCGGATTCTTCATAGCCATGCCAAATCGAAACAAGGCATGCTTATTCTATTTATAGCCCTATTATGCAGACAAGCCCTCCCAGAGAAGGGTTTTACCCCAAATCTCTGGAAGGGCTTGCAGAAAAAGCGTTGTTAAGTTCGCTTACTCGCCCAGCATGAAGCGGGTGAAGGAAACGATCTCGATGGTGGTGCCAAGAGCCTTGGCAACCTCAGCCGTGTACTCGTTTACAGACTGATCGGGGTTCTTAACGAAAGCCTGCTCGGTGAGGCAGTTTTCCTTGTAGAACTTCTCCATACGACCGGTAGCGATCTTTTCCTGGATGTTCTCAGGCTTGCCGGACTCTGCGGCCTGTGCCTTGTAGATGCTCATTTCGTGCTCAACAACTGCGGGATCTACCGATTCGCGAGTTGCGGATACGGGGCTTGCAGCAGCAACCTGCATAGCAACGTCGCGACCATACTTCTTGAAGTCGTCGTTGGTTGCGAAGGAAGCGTCGCCCAGCTTGAACTCAACCAGAACGCCGATCTTGCCACCGCCATGAATGTAGGAAGCAACAGCGCCTTCAGGCTGCTCGGCAAAAGCAAAGCGGGAGAGCTGGATGTTTTCGCCCAGGGTGTGGATAGCGTCGGTTACGACAGCCTCTACGGTTTCGCCTTCGATCTCGGAAGCCTTGAGAGCCTCGAGGTCGGCAGGCTTGTTAGCGAGAACGGCCTTAGCGATCTTCTCTGCGTATGCACGGAATTTTTCGTTCATGCCTACGAAGTCGGTTTCGCAGTTGAGCTCTACGAGAGCGCCATCATGGCCGCACTCGGAAACGAGAGCCAGAACGGTACCCTCGTCGGTTGCGCGACCAGCCTTCTTGGCAACAGCAGCAAGACCACGGGTGCGGAGCACGTCTACGGCCTTTTCGAGTTCGCCTTCAGCCTCAACCAGAGCCTTCTTGCATTCCATCATGCCAGCGCCGGTCATCTCGCGGAGTTCCTTAACGAGTGCTGCGGTGATTTCTGCCATGGTAATTCCTTTCAGATAGAGCCCTCGCCCACTAGACGGGCGAGGGAGAAATTGCAATGGATTCGTTTAGTGCTTATTCAGCAGGGGTTGCCTCTGCAGCGGCTTCAGCTGCGGGCTCTGCGGTCATGTCCTCAACGGTGACAGGAGCGCCAGTGCCAGCGATAACAGCATCAGCAACGAACTCTGCGAGCAGGCGAACGGAGCGGATTGCGTCGTCGTTTGCGGGGATGCCGAAATCAACGTCGTCGGGATCGCAGTTGGTGTCGAGCGTGCCAACAACGGGGATGTTGAGGCGGTGGGACTCGTGGATAGCGATCTGCTCACGGTTGGTGTCGATGATGAAGATCATGTCAGGGGTCTTCTTCATGTTACGGATACCGTTGAGGTTGGTCTGCAGCTTAGCGAGTTCCTTCTTCAGAAGGATCTGCTCCTTCTTGGGCAGAAGTTCCATACGGCCGTCAGCTTCCATAGCCTCGAGCTCTTCCATGCGCTGAACGCGAGAACGGATGGTGGTGAAGTTGGTGAGCATACCACCGAGCCAACGAGCGTTTACGTAAGGCATACCGCAGCGGTTAGCAGCTTCAGCAACAGATTCCTGAGCCTGCTTCTTGGTGCCTACGAACAGAACCGTGCCGCCCTTTTCAGCGCAACGGGAAACTGCGGTGTAAGCAGCGTCGAGACCGTACATGGTCTCCTTGAGGTCGATGATGTAGATGTCGCCACGGTTGCCGAAGATGAAGGGCTTCATCTTGGGGTTCCAGCGACGGGTCTGATGACCGAAGTGGGTGCCTGCGTCAAGCAGGGTCTGTACAGTAATCTTGGACATTCTTTCTCCATTCGTTGTGCCTCTGCGTGAGATCATTCCTTTGTTCGCAACCGCCATGGCGGCCACTAGCGAACGCAGGTCCTTCACGCATGTGTATTAAAACAGCCTTTGCAGTATATCAGCCTTATTGATACGTGCAACAAAATGGAGAAAGAAGACACATTCCTTACCAAGCATTTGCAATGGACGGTGCAAATAGAGCAATCTTGCCGGCCACTGGTTCCACTTACGTACTTGCCGATGCTCAATCAGGACATCCTAACCAAGATCTACTATTACAGCTGATGCAGCAGCAGAAGAACATCTCCCGAAAAACATCTGCCCGCTTATTAAAGGCACCTACGGATTTGCCGTAAGCGAGCACTGCCCCTTTACGTACTTTGCCGACCTGATCATCGGCGAAACCACATGCGACGGCAAAAAAGAAGATGTCGAGCTCCTCAACGACATCAAAGATGTCGTTGCCATGAACCTTCCGCACGCCCGCAATGCCAAATGGGCTCCTCGCGTATGGCGCGAGGAATGCATTGCGCTCAAGGAAGAGCTCGAGCGACGTTACGATATCGAAATCACCGACGAAATGCTGTAGGCAAGTCGAGATATCTTCCCCTCTTTACAGGATGATACGTCTCAACCACCAGCCCCGTCCGCGCGAAAAAAAAATGCCGAGCCGCTTTTGCGGACTCGGCATTTTTTGATGGCGAATTGGCTACACAGCGTTATTTGCCCGCCAAAACATCAAGATCGATAGGACCGGAAACGGAACCGTCGGCCTCCGCAGCCTTGATCTGCTCGTCGGTATAGCCCAAACCACGCATGATTTCCTCGGTTGCGCTGCCCAGCTTATCGGAAGGCGTGTAGTTGGGAGCTTCCTCGGACTCGAACTGAATGGGGGGAGTGGGAACCCAACGCTCTGCCTCGGGATACTTGATCTTAACCAGATAATCGTTCACCAGAGCGTTCTGGTCTTCATAGACATCGAGCGGGGTCTGACACAGCTCGCAAGGAATGCCTGCATCCTTGAAGATCTTCAGGGCTTCGGCGGCAGTCATCTTTGCCAGAGCCTCATCCAGAATGCCAACCACTTCGGCGTTCAAGCCATCTGCGTTCATCTTGTTGCAGTTGTTCAAGCGCTCAGAGCCAATAAGGTCCTCGCGGCCGATAAGACCCATGATCTTGTCGTAGTCGCGATCGTATTCAGGGTCGCACATGGCGATAGACTTGCCGTCGCCTGCAGTGTAGACGTTGTTGAAGGGACAGATAACCTCAAGACGACTCTTGGGATACGGATTGCCGTACTGAGCAGAAATCATGCCCGTCATCAATGCGTAGATAGCAGCATGCTGCAGTGCGCACGTTACGTACTCACCTTCGCCAGTCTGGTTACGCCCGATAATCGCAGCGCAAACGCCAGCAGCAAGGAACATGGAAGCCTGAAGATCGCCATAGCCGTTGGTGGGAATCATCGGGGAATCGCCACGGTTTACCGTGGTGCCAAATACGCCGCCACGAGCCATGTAGCAGGTTACATCAAAGCCAGGATCGTCCTTTTCGGGGCCCTTCTTGCCGTAGCCCAAGCCGTGAGCCATGATGAGCTTCGGATATTTTGCATGCAGGGTTTCCCAGTCGAGGCCCATTTTCTTCAGGGATTTCGTACGGGTGTTGGTCAGGAATACATCGGCATCGGCAAGGAGCTTGTCCATAACCTCAGCGCCTGTTTCGCTCTTCAGGTTCAATGAGATGAATCGCTTGTTCAAGTTGCACATATCGAAAGCGAGGTTCTCTTCGTCCGACATGGGCATGTTGAATACCGCCGCTTGGGTTACGCGCAGCGGATCACCCTTGGCTGCCTCGACTTTAATGACGTCGGCGCCCCATTCGCCCAATACACGACCAGTCGCAGGCGTTGCCATGTACGTAGTAAGATCGACAACCTTGATTCCCTTAAGTGGTTTCATTGGATCTCCTTTCCCCCTCCCCGGGCGGCTTTTTCGCGTAAGCATCGCACGCATAGCGCCCCTGGTGCGCATACAGCACCCGGAGAATCACAAACCAATGAATCCATTATAGGTTAGCAACGGCAAAGCTATAGATCCAAGTCATTGCATTCAGCAATAATTCCAGTTGAAACTTATAAAAAACCAATCGGGCAGGAAACAGATCCATCAAGGCTGTTGCGGTAATAATTAATAAGAACGAGCTGAATGCAAAAAAAAACGAGCTCCGATTGCCTAAACAGCAACTGGAGCTCGCCTTGGTGAACATAGGTCCCTTTTGGCGCCCTGATGGAAACTCATTTGAATTAACGCGAGGGCCCTTAGACCCCCCCCCTGGAATCCTGAACAAATGCAATTAGTTTTTACCCAATTACTTCCCATCGCGCAAAGCCTTGAGCTTCGCCAAGGTATCGGGGTTGATCCGCTCTGCAACCGTGGAACGACGATGCACTTCAAGGGTGCGGTCGCGTTTGGCCTCGTCGCCTAAATCTTCCATTTCAAGGCTAAAGCCATTGGCGCTCATGCGATCGACGCCGCCGCCAAACACCGTATCCTGGATAGTGGCATCAGAGGTTACCACCATCACCTCCAAACGATTTTCGCGCGCATCATATGCGATTTTCTCGATGACCTTATCGGCAGAAGAGCCATAGGGTGAAAAGACCACCTTCACGCCACCGATACGCTCGGTTTTGCCTGCCGATTCAGGGTTGTCAGCGCCATCAAAAACGATAATCGCCTTGTACTCCGTCCCCGCAAAAGCCGCAACGTCGCTGATCAGCGCCTCGCGAACTTTGTTGAATGTTTCGTGGGTGTAGTCCTCTTCGCGCCTCATATGCACATAGCGCTGACCGCTTCGCAGCACGTTGTACCCGTCGACGATAAGAAGTTTGTTACGTTTTTTAGCCATGAAAACCGCTCGATTCAAACTGAGGTCCGAATAACACGCTTATGGGGATAATTGATGCCCACCCTGTACGCAAAATGGAGCTCCGTGCTGAAGTCAAAACAAACAAAGCCCCGACGCGAGCATGGAGCAAACGGGGGAAAGAGGCAGGGTGCTGTTCCTTATTATTCCCTACATTGCCTCATCCACTCATACATGCAGGCAGTAGAAGCCTGAGCCACATTCAGAGAGCCAACTTCTCCTGCTTGGGGCAAGGAAACCAAAAAATCGCAGCGTTCCTGGGTGAGGCGAGCAAGGCCTTCGCCTTCGTTGCCCATTACCAACACCAAGCGGCCCGCCAAGGGCGAATCCCAAATGCACTGCTGCGCCTTTTCGGAAGCGCCGGCAACCCAGAAGTTTTCCTTTTTCAGGTTTTCGATGGTTTGCGCAATGTTGCTAACCTGGGCGATTTTGATATGAGAAACCGCACCGGCAGAGCTTTTGTACGTTGCCGCAGTTACATGAGCCGAACGCTTGTTGGGAATAATGATGCCTGATGCGCCCACCACTTCTGCCGAACGAGCGATAGCGCCCAGGTTGCCTGCATCGGTGATATGGTCAAGCACCACAATAAGTGCCTTGCCGTCATTTGCTTCAGCGCGCTTGTTGGCAGCAATGACAATTTCATTCACATTGGAATACTGATATGAGCCAGTTTCCAGCATAAGGCCCTGGTGAGAACCGCGCTCGGAGCGCTCATCCATTTCATGGCGTTTGATCTGCTTCACCGAAATCTTCATTTTGTGAGCACGGCGAACCACTTCATCAACCGCTTTGTCACCCTTCAAGCCTTCAGCGACATACAGGCGCTTAACGGGAACGCCCACCTTCAAAGCTTCCAGTACCGGACGCTTGCCTTCAATATATTCAGCCATGAACAAGCCTTTCAAACGAAATAATGTGTCCAGCTATGATAGCGCACCAGAATATGAGAACCCGCATTCCGCGCCAAAGAGCAGTGCGAATTCGCGAATCGGCGCACACGCCAAATCAATCAGAACATGCGCCAGCCAAGGGACGACCCGAATCCTAAACCAGAGCATACGCCCGTAATCTAGCGAGCGGTCGGGTACCCCACCCCCCAGCACCGTCCTGAGGCCGGCCCATGAGCCCAAAACAAAAAATCGCTCCTAATTGCAATTTTTTTGCGATTAGGGATCGTCGCGAGTTCCCCCGATCGCAGATTAAGACCCAAAAACGCAGCAAAATGGCTATATTGCGGCTCTTTTCCGCTTTGCGGGAGCGAAGGGGAGTCCCCAATCGCAAAAAAGTTGCAAAAAGCTCGTTATTTTGTTTTTGCGATTGGCTGATCGTCGCGATGGGGCGAATCCCGCCAAGGATGAGTCGCATACGCACCGAAATCAGGGTATGCACTTGCAGAGCGACAAAAAACCGCCCGAAGGCGGTTTCGTTCTCAAATATATGGCTGGGCCAGCAGG
>ENA-ORTJ01001695-ORTJ01001695.1-human-gut-metagenome-genome-assembly--contig:-NODE-1695-length-13654-cov-3.439223_pt1 | contig 13654 bp, 8 predicted proteins | sample MGYA00242069_ERZ509187 | MGnify/ENA primary metagenome ERZ509187 (study PRJEB26280, sample SAMEA2338779) | human gut metagenome | biome: human gut; feature: human-associated habitat; material: faeces... | reverse complement strand
TACCGCGTACAGATTATCGGTGGTATCATTCTTCACCAGGGACGTATTGCAGAGATGAAGACCGGTGAAGGTAAGACACTTGTTTCTACACTGCCTGCATACCTGAATGCACTGGAAGGCAAAGGTGTCTGCATCGTAACCGTCAATGATTACCTTGCAAAACGAGATTCTGAGTGGATGGGACAGGTTCATGAATTCCTTGGACTGAAAGTCGGTGTCGTGTTAAATTCCATGACGAACGATGAGCGCAGGGAAGCATATAACTGCGATATTACTTATGTTACAAATAACGAACTTGGTTTCGATTATCTGAGAGATAATATGGTGATCTACAAAGAGCAGCTTGTTCAGCGTGGATTGCATTATGCCATCATCGATGAGGTCGACTCAGTATTGATCGACGAGGCGAGAACACCACTGATCATTTCCGGTCAGAGTGGTAAATCCACCAAGCTATATGAAGCGTGCGATATTCTCGCAACACAGTTAAAACGTGGTGAGGATGTGCCGGAGTACTCCAAGATGGATGCCATCATGGGTATTGAACAGGAAGAGACAGGAGACTTTGTTGTCAACGAGAAGGACAAAGTTGTCAACCTGACACAGGAAGGTGTGAAAAAGGTTGAGCAGTTCTTCAAGATCGATAACCTTGCAGATGCAGAGAACCTTGAGATCCAGCACAATGTGATCCTTGCTCTGAGAGCACATAATCTGATGTTCCGCGATCAGGACTATGTGGTAAAAGATAACGAGGTCATGATCGTTGATGAATTTACCGGACGTATTATGCCGGGACGCCGTTATTCAGACGGACTTCATCAGGCAATCGAAGCGAAGGAGCATGTAAAAGTAAAACGTGAGAGCAAGACGCTTGCAACGATTACATTCCAGAACTTCTTTAACAAATTTGACAAAAAGGCCGGTATGACTGGTACAGCACTCACAGAGGAAAAGGAGTTCCGTGATATTTACGGTATGGACGTTATTGAAATCCCGACCAATAAACCGGTCCAGCGTATCGATCATCATGATGCCGTATATAAGACCAAGAAAGAAAAATATCGTGCAGTTGTCGAGGAAGTGAAGAAGGCACATGAGAAAGGACAGCCGGTACTGGTTGGTACGATCAACATTGATACTTCCGAACTGCTCAGCGGCATGTTAAAAAGAGAGGGAATCCCTCATACTGTATTAAATGCGAAGTTCCACGAACTGGAGGCTGAGATCGTAGCAGGTGCCGGACAGCATGGAGCAGTTACGATCGCAACAAACATGGCAGGCCGTGGTACGGATATTAAGCTTGATGACGACGCAAGAGCAGCAGGCGGTTTAAAGATCATTGGTACGGAACGTCATGAATCAAGACGTATTGACAATCAGCTGCGCGGACGTTCCGGACGTCAGGGAGATGTGGGAGAATCACAGTTCTTCATTTCGCTTGAAGATGATCTGATGAGACTCTTTGGCTCTGATAAACTGATGGATGTGTTCAATGCGCTTGGCGTTCCGGAAAATGAACAGATCCAGCACAAGATGCTTACCTCTGCCATCGAGAAAGCACAGCAGAAGATTGAGGCTAATAACTACGGAATCCGAAAGAATCTGTTGGAGTACGATCAGGTTATGAATGATCAGAGAGAGATTATTTACAAAGAGCGTCTGCGCGTGTTAAATGGAGAGAGCATGAGAGATGCGATTTTCAAGATGATCACAGACCGCGTAGAGAGTTGTGTGGACACCTGTATTTCTTCTGAGATTCCAAAAGATGAGTGGGATTTAAATGAACTGAATCAGTTACTGCTTCCTATCATTCCTCTGGAACCTATAACGGAAGAAACGATTGCTGATATCAGGAATAACAAGGAACTTAAGCATCTCCTGAAAGAGAAAGCAGTGAAGTTATATGAAGCAAAAGAGACAGAGTTCCCTGAACCGGAACAGTTCCGTGAGTTAGAGCGAGTTGTCTTATTGAAAGTGATTGACCAAAAATGGATGGATCACATTGATGACATGGATCAGCTTCGTCAGGGTATCGGACTTCAGGCATATGGACAGAGAGATCCGCTTGTTGAGTACAAGATGGCAGGATTCGATATGTTTGATGAGATGACAGCGAATATTCAGGAAGATACGATCCGCCTGTTATATCATGTGAAGATTGAACAGAAAGTAGAACGTGAGCAGGTTGCAAAAGTAACCGGAACGAACAAGGATGATTCAGCTCCTGCTGAACCGAAGAAACGTGCAGCAGCAAAGATTTATCCAAACGATCCGTGTCCATGCGGCTCTGGAAAGAAATACAAACAGTGCTGTGGAAGATTTGCAGAATAGAAATAAAATGTGCAGAGCATTTAGATTCACAAGAGTCTGAATGCTCTATATTTTTATCAGAACTAATGTTCGGATAAAGCCTATACAAATTTTCAAAATTATGTTATATTCTTAAGAGACATTCGTCCGTATATTCGAATTGAAATTACACCATACTATGGTGTCGGAAAATTGAATTTAGGTGACCTGAATTTGTCCGAAGACAGAAAAATCTATTTTTGGACCAAAACAGAGAATGCATCTGGACGAAATTCTGCCTAATAGACGAACTTTTTTACTATGAACCCGGAGGTGACTTTTGTGCAAAATGAACAACAAATATTCAAACTACATGCCCCATACCAGCCCACCGGTGACCAGCCCCAGGCAATCGAAGAACTGGTAAGAGGCTTCAAGGAAGGCAACCAGTTCGAGACTTTGCTCGGTGTAACCGGCTCCGGTAAGACCTTCACGATGGCGAACGTCATCGCACAGCTGAATAAGCCGACGCTCATCATTTCGCACAATAAGACTTTGGCGGCACAGTTATATGGTGAGTTTAAGGAATTTTTCCCGGAGAATGCAGTGGAATATTTTGTCTCCTATTACGATTATTATCAGCCGGAGGCATATGTGCCACAGACGGACACTTATATTGCCAAGGATTCTGCGATCAATGAGGAGATTGATAAATTGCGCTTGTCTGCCACGGCAGCACTTGTAGAGCGTAAAGATGTGATCGTGATCGCCTCGGTTTCCTGTATCTATGGTCTGGGCAGCCCGGAGGACTACCTTGGAATGATGGTTTCTCTGCGTCCGGGAATGGAGAAGGACAGAGATGAGGTCATCCGTGCACTGGTCGATATCCAGTACACAAGAAATGACATGGATTTTCACCGTGGTACATTCCGGGTGCGCGGTGACACGGTAGAGATTTTTCCGGCAAACTACAGCGATACGGCGATCCGGGTGGAATTTTTCGGAGATGAGATTGACCGGATCACCGAGATCGACAGGGGAAGTCAAGTGCAGTCTGGAACATTTTGCAGTTTTTCCTGCTTCACACTATGTTGTTCCGATGGAAAAGATTCAGAAGGCTTGTGTGAATATCGAAGCAGAAATGGAAGAGCGCGTAAAGTATTTCAAGGGGGAGGACAAGCTGCTGGAGGCACAGCGTATCGCAGAGAGAACCAATTTTGACATTGAGATGTTGAAAGAAACAGGATTCTGCAGTGGTATTGAAAATTATTCAAGACATCTTGCAGGACTTCCGGCGGGAGCAACGCCACATACATTAATGGACTATTTTAAGGACGACTTCCTGATCATTGTGGATGAGTCGCATATCACGATTCCACAGATCGGAGGAATGTATGCGGGTGACCAGTCCAGAAAATCAACGCTTGTTGATTACGGATTCAGACTTCCTTCTGCAAAAGATAACAGACCTTTGAATTTTGAAGAGTTTGAGAGTAAAATTGACCAGATGCTTTTTGTTTCCGCGACACCAAATACGTATGAAGATGAGCATGAGTTACTCCGTGCAGAGCAGATTATCCGGCCAACCGGTCTGCTTGATCCTGAGGTGGTAGTCCGGCCGGTAGAGGGACAGATTGATGATCTGATCGGAGAAGTGAATAAAGAGACGGCAAAGAAGCATAAGGTTTTGATCACAACTCTGACCAAAAGAATGGCAGAAGATCTGACGGACTATATGAAAGAACTCGGTATCCGTGTAAAATATCTGCATTCGGATATTGATACTCTGGAGCGTGCAGAGATTATCCGTGATCTGCGTCTGGATGTGTTTGATGTCCTGGTCGGAATCAACCTGCTCCGGGAAGGACTGGATATTCCGGAGATCACACTTGTGGCGATTCTGGATGCAGACAAAGAGGGATTCCTGCGTTCTGAGACATCCCTGATCCAGACGATTGGACGTGCGGCGCGTAACAGCGAGGGACATGTTATCATGTATGCGGATAAGATTACGGATTCCATGCGCAATGCGATCGACGAGACAGAACGGCGACGCAGGATCCAGCAGGAATATAATAAAGAACACAACATCACGCCGAAAACAATTCAGAAGTCTGTCCGTGATCTGATCAGTGTATCTAAGAAAGTGGCACAGGAGGAACTGAACTTCAAGAAAGATCCGGAGTCCATGAACAAGGAGGAACTGACGAAGTTGATCGCAGATATTCAGAAGAAGATGCAGAGAGCAGCGGCAGATCTGAACTTCGAGGCGGCAGCAGAATACCGCGACCAGATGCTGCAATTGAAAACAATGCTTCAGGATTTATAATAAGGTGGAAAGGCAATTGCTTAATAAAATATAGAAGGGTGCAGATATATGAAAACATCAGAGAACCGCAAATACATCAAGATACGCGGTGCGAATGAACATAATTTGAAGAATATTGATGTGGATATTCCGAGAGATGAATTTGTTGTGCTGACCGGACTTTCCGGTTCCGGTAAATCATCTCTTGCGTTTGACACGATTTATGCGGAGGGACAGAGACGGTATATGGAGTCATTGTCCTCCTATGCAAGACAGTTTTTAGGACAGATGGAAAAACCAAATGTTGAGAAAATCGAAGGGCTTTCTCCGGCAATTTCCATCGATCAGAAATCCACAAACCGGAATCCGAGGTCAACGGTGGGAACGGTCACGGAGATCTACGACTATTTCCGGCTGCTTTACGCTAGGATCGGAGTGCCACATTGTCCAAAGTGTGGAAAAGAGATCAAAAAACAGACGGTCGATCAGATGGTCGATCAGATCATGGAGCTGCCGGAGCGTACTAAGATCCAGCTTTTAGCACCGGTGGTCAGAGGAAGAAAAGGAGAGCATCAGAAGTTTTTCGAGCAGGCAAAGCGAAGCGGTTATGTCCGTGTCGTTGTAGATGGAAATCTCTATGAACTGTCTGAGGAGATCAAGTTAGAGAAGAATAAAAAGCACAACATCGAGATTGTTGTGGATCGTCTTATGGTAAAACCGGGGATCGAAAAACGACTGACAGATTCCATTGAGAATGTGCTGCAGCTGGCAGACGGATTGATGATCGTGGATGTGATCGATGGAGAACCAATTCAGTTTTCTGAGAGTTTTTCATGCCCGGACTGCGGTATCAGTATCGATGAAGTGGAGCCGAGAAGTTTCTCTTTCAACAATCCGTTTGGTGCGTGTCCGACCTGCTTTGGACTTGGATATAAAATGGAGTTTGACATTGATCTGATGATCCCGGATAAGAGGTTGAGCATTTCGGAGGGGGCAATCCAGGTGATGGGCTGGCAGTCCTGCACCGATAAGAGCAGCTTCACCTATGCGATTTTAAAAGCGCTGACGGAAGAATATCATTTTTCACTGGATACACCGTTCCGGGAATATCCGGATGAGATAAAAGATGTTTTGATCAATGGAACACACGGAAAAGAACTGAAAGTACGCTATAAAGGACAGCGCGGTGAGGGCGTGTATGATGTCGCATTTGACGGTCTGATCCGCAATGTGCAGAGAAGATACCGTGAGACTTCCTCTGAGACGATGAAAGCAGAGTATGAACAGTTTATGCGCATCACGCCGTGTGAATCCTGCCATGGACAGCGTCTGAAACCGGAATCCCTCGCAGTAACGGTTGCGGACAAAAATATTTATGAGATGACCTCCATGTCGGTGAAGAATCTTAAGACGTTTGTAGATCAGATGGAACTCACAAAGCAGCAGCATCTGATTGGCGACCAGATTTTAAAAGAAATCCGTGCAAGAGTGGGATTTTTAAATGAGGTTGGACTGGATTATCTGTCATTGTCGAGAGCGACAGGAACACTGTCCGGTGGTGAGGCACAGCGTATCCGTCTTGCAACCCAGATTGGTTCCGGTCTTGTGGGAGTTGCCTATATTCTGGACGAACCGTCGATCGGACTGCACCAAAGAGACAACGATAAGCTTCTGGGGGCATTGATGAATTTAAGAGACCTTGGCAACACGCTGATCGTTGTGGAACATGACGAGGATACGATGAGGGCGGCGGACTACATTGTGGATATCGGACCGGGAGCCGGCTCACATGGTGGACAAGTGGTTGCGTGCGGCACTGCAGAAGAGATCATGCAGAACCCGGATTCTGTCACAGGGGCATATCTGAGCGGAAGAATCCAGATCCCGGTTCCAAAGGAGCGCAGAAAACCGACAGGCTTTCTAACGATCAAGGGCGCAAGGGAAAATAATTTAAAAAATATCGACGTGGATATTCCGTTGGGCGTTATGACCTGCATTACCGGTGTTTCGGGTTCTGGAAAGAGTTCGCTGACAAATGAGATTTTGTACAAACATCTGGCGAGGGATTTAAACCGTGCAAGGTGCATTCCGGGAGAACATGACGATATCCTTGGACTGGAGCAGCTGGACAAGGTGATCGATATTGACCAGTCGCCGATCGGCAGAACGCCGCGTTCAAATCCGGCGACTTATACCGGTGTCTTCGATATGATCCGCGATCTTTTTGCGGGAACACCGGATGCAAAGGCAAAAGGATATAAAAAAGGACGTTTCAGCTTCAATGTGAAAGGCGGACGATGTGAGGCATGCTCAGGGGATGGAATTATCAAAATTGAGATGCATTTCCTGCCGGATGTCTATGTGCCTTGTGAAGTGTGCGAAGGAAAGCGGTATAACAGAGAGACACTTGAAGTAAAATATAAAGGAAAAAACATTTATGATGTGCTGGATATGACAGTGGAGGAAGCATTGGAGTTCTTTAAGAACGTGCCGTCCATTGAACGCAAGATCCAGACTTTATATGATGTGGGACTTTCCTATGTAAAACTTGGACAGCCATCTACGGAACTGTCCGGTGGTGAAGCACAGCGTATCAAACTTGCAACAGAACTCAGCAAGCGCAGCACAGGTAAGACCATTTACATTTTGGATGAGCCGACAACAGGGCTTCATTTCGCAGATGTGCACAAATTGATCGAGATTCTGCGCAGACTTTCAGATGGAGGTAATACCGTAGTCGTCATTGAACACAATCTGGATGTCATCAAGACCGCTGATTATATCATCGATATGGGACCGGAAGGTGGAGACGGCGGCGGAACTGTGATCGCCAAAGGAACACCGGAGGAAGTTGCCAAAGTGAAAGGATCCTATACCGGACAGTATGTAAAAAAATATCTTAAGAAGTAGATAGCAGGATGTATGCTTAGCGTACATTCTGCTGCAATGGACAGAGATGTGATACACCGCTGATTAGCGGTCGTCATAACAAAAAAGGTGTCTCGCATGAGACACCTTAAAATTTCGGGGAGTGCTCCTCCGATATCCGTAGATATCGAAGAAGCATGAGTTATGAAAAATTATATTAGCCGACTTAATAAGTCATATTAGCTAGTACTATTATAATATAAAAAGAAAATGTGACCATTTTGTGATGAAAAAATAAAAAAAATCTTATGAAGCATCATTTATTAAAAAAATCTTATTTTTCTTGAAAAATAGGATTTTCTGGAAAAAAAACTTTGAAAAATATAACTTTTTGTATATAATAAGATTGTATATGTAAAAATAGGAGTAGTATCGTACTTCTTATTTTAATAGTGCAGAAGAAAAAAGTGATTTTTAATGTATTTCCGTATATCTCATACAGGAAAATATTGACATACATTCCAAACAATTCCAGAAAGGGGAATATCATAATTATGATGAGTACAGATATTGGTATCGATCTGGGTACCGCAAGTATATTAGTATATATCAAGGGCAAAGGGGTTGTATTAAAAGAACCGTCTGTTGTCGCTTTTGACCGTGATACAAATAAAATCAAAGCCATTGGGGAAGAGGCGAGATTAATGCTCGGCAGAACACCGGGTAATATTGTTGCTGTAAGACCACTCCGTCAGGGCGTTATCTCGGATTATACAGTTACGGAGAAGATGATCAAATATTTCATTCAGAAGGCTCTTGGCAAGAAAACATTCCGCAAGCCAAGAATCAGTGTCTGCGTGCCAAGTGGTGTGACAGAGGTTGAGAAGAAAGCCGTTGAGGATGCGACCTATCAGGCAGGAGCAAGAGAGGTTTCTATTATTGAGGAGCCGATCGCAGCAGCTATCGGAGCCGGAATTGATATTGCAAGACCTTGTGGTAATATGATCGTAGATATCGGTGGCGGTACAGCAGATATCGCTGTCATTTCTCTGGGCGGTTCAGTTGTGAGTACTTCAGTCAAGATCGCCGGGGATGATTTTGACGAGGCAATCGTCCGCTATATGAGAAAGAAACACAATCTTCTGATCGGTGAGCGGACCGCAGAGGATATCAAGATTAAGATTGGAACATGTTTCCCATTAGCACAGAATGAGACGATGGATGTGCGTGGACGTAATCTGGTGACAGGTCTTCCAAAGACAGTAACGGTCTCTTCAGAGGAGACAGAGGAAGCGCTGCGCGAGCCTACTTTGCAGATCGTCGAGGCAGTACACTCTGTATTGGAGAAAACTCCACCGGAGCTTGCTGCCGATGTTGCAGACCGCGGTATCGTACTTACCGGCGGCGGTGCATTGCTTCGCGGTCTGGAAGAACTGATCGAGGACAGGACCGGAATCAATACTATGACAGCAGATGATCCAATGACATGTGTTGCGATTGGTACAGGAAAATATGTAGAATTTTTATCTGGAAAACGTGATGACGATTAAGCTAATATTTCTGTCAGATCGACCGAAATACAATATTGGATAAAACGTGACTGACAGGTGGATATACAACGATTGATGCGAGGTGTAATATATGATCAAAGGCTTATATACAGCATATACAGGTATGGTGAATGAACAGAAGAGATTAGATGTTCTCACGAATAATCTGGCAAATGCAGACACAAATGGCTATAAAAAAGAAGGGACAACATCTCAGACGTTTGCGGATGAACTGGCAATTAAGATAAAGGATACCTCTTCTTATGGCCTGAATAAAAAACTTGGTGTGATCAGTATGGGTGTGCACCTTGGTGAGACTTATACCAATTATGATCAGGGAAGTATCAAAGTGACGGACAATGAGACAGATGTGGCATTGGCTGGGAATGGATTTTTTGCAATTGCTTTTACGAATAAAGCAGGGGAAACTTCTGTGAAGTATACAAGAGATGGAGCTTTTACCGTGAATACAGAGGGTTATCTGGTGACAAAGGATGGCGATTATGTGTTGAATCAGGCGGGTGCACAGAATACCGATCCGAATGCAAGGATCCGGTTAAATCCGAATGCGAAGATTACCATTGATGAGTTAGGGAATATTTATCAGAATGACCAGCTTGTTACAAGAATAGGCGTCGTTGATTTTGATGATTATAATTATATTTCCAAGTATGGTGAGAATCTGTATGATCTTGTGGATGGAGGACAGATCACAGCTTCTGATGCAAAGGTGCAGCAGGGGTGTATCGAAGGCTCTAATGTGAACGTTGTGGATGAGATGGTAAAGATGATCACTATCTCAAGAGCTTATCAGGCAGGACAGAAAGTGATCAATACGGTAGACGAGACATTGGACAAGACCGTAAATCAGGTGGGAAAAGTATAATATAAGGTACAGGTGGAGGAAATCAGACTATGATGAGAGCACTTTATACTGCAGCTTCCGGAATGAGAGCGCAGCAGACCAACGTAGATAATATTTCAAATAACATTGCGAATGTCAATACAACAGCATTTAAATCCCAGAAGACAGAGTTTAAATCACTGTTATATCAGACCATTCAGACCAGAACGACAAGTGCAAATGGTGAGGAAAAACCAATCGGAGCGCAGGTGGGACTTGGAACAAGAGTTGCGTCCAACACCACAAGCTATACGCAGGGTGCGCTGCTCGAGGATGAGAGCAAATCTGCTTTTGCAATCGAAGGAAATGGATTCTTTCAGGTGAGAGGGGCAGATGGGACAACTTACTATACCAGAAATGGTAATTTTAACTGGAGTATTGGTCCGACAGGAACAACCCTTACCAATACCGATGGATATCCGGTTCTGGATTCCAATGGAAACACCATTGTTCTTCCGAATAATGTCAATTCTGAGAAGGCGGTAGTGACAACGGATGGTCAGGTTGGCTATTATAACAATGCGGGTGCTTATGTAAGTATGAACCGGACAATTGGCCTCAGCCAGTTTAACAATCCTGCAGGCTTGGAAAAAGCAGGATCTAATCTTTTGAGAGCGACAAATGCATCCGGGGCAGCACTTAATGAAGCAACCAATGCGAACCTCACAAGAAGTAAAATCCATCAGAGTTATCTGGAAGGCTCAAATGTACAGGTAGCAGATGAGATGGTAAATCTGATTGTGGCACAGCGTGCATATCAGTTAAACTCAAAAGCGATCACAACATCCGATGATATGTTAGAGCAGGCAAATAACCTGAAACGTTAGTTTTTTTACATTCTACAGGAGGCTGAAAAAATATGAGTATGTCAATTGACAGCATGGCATCCATGCTGAATACGACCAATACAGATGCAACAACCAATTACAATGCCAATGCATTGAAAAAATCATTAAACGGCGTATCTTCCGACACATCTGCGGATGAACTGATGCAGGTTTGCAAAGATTTTGAATCTTATTTCGTAGAAGAAGTCATAAAAGAGGTAAAAAAGAATTTACTCCCGGATGATGAGGACAAAGATGCATCATTATCCACGATGACAGATTATACGATGGATTTTGCAGTGGAAAAGGTTGCAGACGAGCTCATCGATCAGGTTGGCGGTAACTTTACACAGTCATTATATGAGCAGATGAAACGAAATTATAATATTGATTGATCAGAGTACATAGAACGATACCATTCAAAGCAGGACTCAGACAGTGTCTGGTATGAATGACGGAGATTAAGAATCACAGGCTGTCGCTTTAAGAGATTATTTCTTAATGCGGCAGCTTTTTGCTTTATGAATCATTTGGTTGCAGATAGAAAGAAATGGATTAGAAAGTTATGGAGAAATTAGCAGGATATGTGGAGCATATCATATACCGCAATACGGACAATGGTTATACAGTACTCAATCTGGTGAGCGGCGAGGATGAGATCACCTGTGTCGGCATTTTTTCGACGATCGCAGAAGGGGAAAATATTGAGGCGGCTGGAGATTATACCGATCATCCGACGTATGGAACACAATTTAAAGTGGTGAGCTTTGAAGAGAAGGCGCCGGAAGATCAGGAGGCGATCGAACGCTACCTTGGATCGGGTGCGATCAAGGGAATCGGGCTTGCAATGGCAGCCCGTATTGTGCGGAGGTTTAAGGAAGACACATTCCGGATCATTGAGGAAGAACCGGAGCGGCTTGCGGAAGTAAAAGGAATCAGCGAGCGGAAGGCAATGGAGATTGCAAGTCAGGTAAATGAAAAGCGAGACCTGCGGCAGGCGATGATCTTTTTACAGCAGTTTGGAATTACTATGAATCTTGCGGTAAAAATTTATAATAAATATGGACAGGAAGTGTATGGGATCTTAAAAGAGAATCCGTACCGGCTGGCAGATGATATCGAGGGAGTTGGTTTCCGGACAGCGGACGATATTGCAGCAAAGGCAGGAATACGGACGGATTCTGATTTCCGTGTGCGAAGCGGTATATTGTATACACTGCTTCAGGCGTCCGGTGAGGGGCATACCTTTTTGCCACAGGAGGAACTGACAGCAAAAACAAGTGAATTGTTGGGAATCGACAAAGATATCATCGAAAAAAATTATATGGATCTGTCAATTGAACGGAAAATCATTATGAAGCAGTCGGGAGAGCAGACGCAGATTTATTCAGCTTCTTTTTATTATATGGAAGCAAATACGGCAACAATGCTCCGGGAACTGGATATTGCCTATGATGTGGCAGATGCAGAGATAGAGCAGCGGATCCATAACATTGAGAAACAGACAGGAATGCAGTTGGATGAACATCAGGTGCAGGCGGTAAAAGAGGCGGTACGAAACGGTCTTTTGGTCATCACAGGTGGTCCGGGTACAGGTAAGACAACTACGATCAATACGATCATCCGATATTTTGAGATGGAAGGCATGGACATTTTTCTGGCAGCGCCAACAGGACGTGCCGCAAAAAGAATGAGTGAGACAACCGGATTTGAAGCGCGGACGATTCACCGCATGCTGGAATTAAATGGTGGTATGGAAGGAAGTGCCGGATTTGAACGTAATGAAACGAATCCATTGGAAACAGACCTTGTGATTATTGATGAGATGTCAATGGTTGACATAACACTGATGAATTCTCTTTTAAAAGCAATCGCACCGGGAACCAGACTGATCCTTGTAGGAGATATCAACCAGCTTCCAAGTGTCGGACCGGGAAGCGTGTTAAAGGACATCATCCAGTCGGAAGCATTTAATGTGGTTATGCTGACAAAAATTTTCCGTCAGGCATCGACAAGCGACATCATTGTGAATGCACATAAGATCAATCGTGGGGAAGAGGTTTCCCTGGATAATAAAAGCATGGATTTCTTTTTTCTGAAGCGATATGAGGCAGATATCATCATCAATGTAGTACTTCAGTTAGTAAAGCAGAAACTGCCGAAATTCGTGGATGCAACACCGTATGACATTCAGGTGCTTACACCTATGCGGAAAGGTCTTCTGGGGGTGGAACGACTGAATGGGATCCTCCAGCAGTATCTCAATCCGCCGGATAAATCAAAGCGGGAAAAAGAGCATGGCGATATGGTATTCCGCGAGGGGGATAAAGTCATGCAGACCAAGAACAACTATCAGTTGGAGTGGGAAATCCGCACGAAATTTGGTCTCACTGTGGATAAAGGAATGGGAATCTTCAACGGTGATATGGGAATCATCACGGAGATCAATGATTTTGCAGAGACGATGACCGTGGAATTTGATGAGGGAAGAAAAGTAGAGTACTCTTACAAGCTTCTGGATGAGCTGGAACTTGCCTATGCCATTACCATTCATAAATCACAGGGAAGCGAATATCCGGCTGTTGTGATCCCTCTGCTCAGTGGACCATCAATGCTCATGAACCGGAATCTGTTATATACGGCTGTGACGAGGGCAAGAAAATGTGTCACACTCGTTGGAAATGATACAACCTTCAATCAGATGATCCAGAACACGTCACAGCAGAAACGCTATAGTGGACTGTGCGACCGTATCCGTGAAAGCGTGTTGTAAACCGGAGTTTAACGGACGTAGTGTCGCAGATTCTGTGGTGCTTTTATAGATTGTGAAGGGCAGATATAAGCGTCCTCTCGCAAGTCGTGATCTTATAGGTTTATGAAAAGAAAAACGGTACAGACGAAATATGAT
>ENA-ORTJ01001676-ORTJ01001676.1-human-gut-metagenome-genome-assembly--contig:-NODE-1676-length-13786-cov-4.282427_pt1 | contig 13786 bp, 10 predicted proteins | sample MGYA00242069_ERZ509187 | MGnify/ENA primary metagenome ERZ509187 (study PRJEB26280, sample SAMEA2338779) | human gut metagenome | biome: human gut; feature: human-associated habitat; material: faeces... | reverse complement strand
AACGATGGTATTCGTTGCCGCCACAATGTTTTTTGCGGTTGCTTTGCCGGTTGCCGTTCCGGCTGGCGTCGGTTGCCGTCAATGAGTGGGTGCCTTGCCTGCCGCCGACGGTTGTTGCGACGGTTATTGGGCTCCGTTCGACTGGTCGTCTCCGGAGTTGTCGCCACTGCTGTTGCCGCCGTTGCCGCCGTCCCCGGAGTTGTCTCCGCCGTTATTGCCGCTGTCTCCGCCGTCTCCGCCGTCTCCGGAGTTGCCGCCGTCTCCGTTACCGCCGCTGTTCTGATCGCTGTTTTGCGTAGGATCGGGTGTGGTCTGCTCGGTGTTCTCTTCGGCCTTCGGCGTCTCCTGATTCTGCCGTGTCTCGGTCTTCTGCGCGCCGGTGCCCCATGTGCCGTCCGGGCCGCCGATCTTGCCGTTGTCGGTCGGTTCGGTGAAGGTCAGCACCTCCTGATTCTGCAATGCGAGCGACATGAACTCCTCGAACAGATGCGACGGGTAGCCCGTGGAGGAAACGCCATAGCCTGCGAACGATGGCACTTCCTGCGCGCTGCCGTCTTCCGCAGGATTCCAAATGGCCCACACATTGAGCAGCTGCGGCGTGTAGCCCACGAACGAAGCGGCCTTCTCGTCGTTTGCGGTACCGGACTTACCGGCCACCTGACGTCCGAGACGTGTCGAAACGCCAGCCGCGGTGCCATACGTGGTGGTGCCCTGCATGGCCTTCTGTACCAGATGGCAATCGTTCGCATCGAACACCTGCTGGTTCTCCTGCGCCGTCTTGTACAGCTCCTTCGAACCGTCGGACGTGAGCACCGTGTCGACGATGTGCAGCGTGTTCTTCACGCCATCGTTCGCAATGGTGGAGTGGCCTTGCGCCAGATCCCACACGGTAATGCCGTTGATGCCCAGAATGTTGTAGGTGGTGTCTTCGGCGATGTCTTCCTCAATGCCCGCCTGATGCGCGATCTTGGCGAGATTCGCGGCGCCGAGGTGCTTGTTGACCTCCATGAACACCGTGTTCACCGAATTCGCGGTCGCCTGATAGAGGTTGATATACCCGTAATTGGTGTTCAACGCGTTCGGCACCTGCGCGGTGGTTCCCGGCGTCGTTTCAAACGTCAGGCCGGAATTGCCGTTGAAGATGGTGTTGAAATTCACACCCTCCTGCGCGGCTCCCAGCAAGCCGAACGGCTTCATGGTGGAACCCGGTTCGAACGTGGCTTGCGTGGCGTTGTTGAGCTGCTTGGTGAGGTAATCGTTGCCCGCATACATGGCTTTCACGGAACCGGTCTTCTGATCGACCGCAATACCGCCCACCTGAATACTTTCCGGCATGCCCTCCGGTCGGGTGTCGCCGACCTGCTGAATCTCGTCCTGCATGTCCTTGTCGAGCGTGGTGACGATCTTGTAGCCGCCGGTTTCCAGATCATCGGCGGTGAACGCCTTGGAATTGACCAGTTCGTTCTTCACCGTGGTCAGCAGATACCCGTTCGCGCCGGCCATCTGGTTGCTCTGCTGTATTTCCGCCACGGCAGGGAACTGCGCTTCCTTCTTCTCCTGGGCGGTGATGTAGCCGTCTTCCTTCATGATGCTGAGCACGCGGTCGTATCGCTTTTCGGCCTGTTCCTGATTGACGGCCGGATCCCATGAGCTCGGCGCCGGAATGATACCGGCCAACATGGCGGCTTCCGACAAGGTCAGATCGCTGGCGTTCTTGTTGAAATACGCCTTCGCCGCCGCCTGAATGCCATATGCGCCACGACCAAGATAAATCGTGTTCATGTAATTGCATAGCACCTGGCTCTTATCTTGTGCCTGCGCGATCTTGATGGCCAGGAACGCTTCTCTCAGCTTGCCGGAATACGACGTGGTTTCGCCCAAATAGTAGCGTTCCGCATACTGTTGGGTGATGGTCGAACCGCCCTGACGGCTGCCTGTGGTCAGATTCGTATACAGCGCTCGCGCGATGCCATACAGATCGATGCCCTTGTTGGTGTAGAAGGAACGGTCTTCCGACGCGACGATGGCATTGCCCACATAATCCGGCAATACCGCACAGTCGATGATTTCGCGGTTCTGTTCCGCGTAGCTGCCAATTTCCGTAGTGCCGTCGGCATAGTAGACGGTGGTTTTTTCGGCGAGGGCGAACTTTTCCGGTTCGGGGATTTCCGTGGTGATATACATGTATGCGAACAGGCCGATACCTGCCGCGAGCAGCGCTGCGAAGATGCCGAGTACCCACTTCAGCACGAGATGCTTGCGCTTGTTCTGCTTTTTCTGAGGTCCGTTGGCGCGGTGCGATCCGTGGTTCTGCGGCTTGGGCGCGCTATGGGATGCGTTGCTGCGATTGCTGCCGGCGCCGCCGCTGCGGGCGCTTCTTGAGCGTGAGCTTACGCTTCGTGTGTGTGAAACCATAGGTTCCACCGTAGCTGATTGACTTGAGAAATCAGGTGAAAATGGGGTGAGTTTGCCCTTGGGAGGGCATTTTTTGCGCAGCTCTTTTACAAATCGACAGTTTGTGGGTCGTTGTCTCAATATCGGCTGATTTTCAGGGTTTTATCAGTTTTTCAGGTGCCTTTTCGCTGTTTCGCAGGTATGCTTGAAATTTGGTACCTGTGAAACGCATATATGCATATATATAACAGAGGAGTCGTTTACAGATGAGCATTCGTGTAGCTATCGCTGGCGTTGGCAATTGCGCTTCTTCGCTGGTGCAGGGCGTTGAATACTACAAAGACACGAAGGACGAGGATAAGATTCCCGGTCTGATGCACAACAATTTCGGCGGATATCGCGTGCGTGACATTGAATTCGTCGCCGCATTCGATGTGGACGCGCTGAAGGTCGGCAAGGATCTGTCTGAAGCCATCGAAGCGTCGCAGAACAACACGATCAAATTCGCCGACGTGCCGAATCTGGGCGTCGAAGTGCTGCGCGGCCCGACCAACGATGGTCTGGGTGAATACTATCGCCAGATGATCGAAGAGTCCGACGCCGAGCCGGTCGACGTGGCTCAGGTGCTGCGCGACAAGAAGGTCGACGTGCTCGTTTCCTACCTGCCGGTCGGTTCCGAGCAGGCCGACAAGGCATACGCCCAGGCCGCCATGGACGCCGGATGCGCGTTCGTGAACTGCCTGCCGGTGTTCATCGCATCCGATCCGGAATGGGCTCAGAAGTTCCGTGACGCCGGTGTGCCGATCGTCGGCGACGATATCAAGTCCCAGGTCGGCGCCACCATCACGCACCGCGTGCTCGCCCGTCTGTTCGAGGATCGTGGCGTGCGTCTGGACCGCACGTACCAGCTCAACGTGGGCGGCAACATGGACTTCATGAACATGCTGCAGCGCTCGCGCCTGGAATCCAAGAAGATTTCCAAGACCCGCGCCGTCACTTCCGTGGTGCCGCACGATATGGATCCGCATAACGTGCATATCGGTCCGTCCGATTACGTGGCATGGCTTGACGACCGCAAGTTCGCGTTCGTGCGTCTTGAAGGCACTACGTTCGGCGATGTGCCGCTGAGCTTGGAATACAAGCTGCAGGTGTGGGATTCCCCGAATTCCGCCGGTATTGTGATTGACGCCGTGCGTGCCGCCAAGATCGCGCTCGACCGTCATCTGGCCGGCCCGATTCTGGCTCCGAGCTCCTATTTCATGAAGTCGCCGGCCGTGCAGCACGAGGATGGCGAGGCCCGCCGCTTGGTGGAGGAGTTCATCAAGGGCGAGGTCGAAGGCAGCGAAGAGCAGCTTGACGCCGATGTCGCCGCCGCCAAGGCAGCTGGCAAGGATGTGTGGCGCGCCTGATTTTTAGTTCGCCTGATATGAGGAATCCCCAATCTACCGTCGGTGGATTGGGGATTTTTAATTACGATTTGGAAACGATGCGTATCGTCACTTCTTGAGAAGGGGTTCGACCTGTTCCTCGTACGCGGTCAACGCGGTATCGATCACATTGTGCATGTCGTAGTACTTGTACGTGCCCAAACGGCCGCCGAACACCGTCTTCGGCTCGGCCTTCGCGAGCTCCTCGTACCTCGCGTACAGCGCCTTGTCGGCCTCGGTGTTGATCGGATAGTACGGCTCGTCGCCACGCTCGGCGAAACGGCTGTACTCCTCCCACACCACGGTCCTGTCGGGATTCTGCGAGGCGGCGCGCTCCGGATTGAAGTTCTTGAACTCGATCGCGCGCGTGTACGGCACGTCCGCGTCGGAGAAGTTCATCACCGGGCAGCCGAAATGGTCGCCCTCGTCGTAACGCACCTCCTTGAAATCGACCGTGCGCCACTTGAGCTCGCCCAGCGAGTAGTCGAAGTAGCGGTCCACCGGGCCCGTGTACACCACCGGCACGCCGGCCGCGGCCAAAGCCGCCTTGTTGTACGGCTGGGACCCGTCGAAGAAATCGGTCTCCAGGGTCACATGGATGCGCGGATCGTCGATCATGCGCTCCATCCACGCGGTGTAGCCGTCGGCCGGCAGGCCCTCCCACGTGTCCTTGAAATAGCGGTTGTCGTAGTTGAAGCGCACCGGCAGGCGGTTGATGATGCCCGCTGGCAGGTCCTTCGGATCGGTCTGCCACTGCTTGCCCGTGTAGTTCTTGATGAACGCCTCGTACAGGGGGCGGCCGATCAGCGAAATGCCCTTGTCGTTGAGGTTCTGGGGATCCTTGCCCGCCAGCTCGCCGGCCTGCTCGGCCACGAGCGCCTTGGCTTCGGCGGGCGTGTAGTGCGCGCGGAAGAACTGGTTGATGGTGCCCAGGTTGATCGGCAGGGGGTAGACCTCGCCGTCGTGCGTGGCGTACACGCGGTGCACGTAGTTCGTGAACGAGGTGAACCTGTTCACGTAGTCCCACACGCGCTTGTTGGACGTGTGGAACAGGTGGGCGCCGTACTTGTGGATCTCCGCGCCGGTCTCCTCGTCCATGTAGCTGTACGCGTTGCCGCCGATGTGGTCGCGCACGTCGATGATCTCCACGCGCACGCCGAGCCTCTCCACGGCCTGCTGGGCCACGGTCAGGCCGAACAGGCCCGCGCCCACGACCACCAGATCGGGATATTCCACCGCTTCAGTCATAAGAACAACCTTCCGAACTTAAAACAAACACACAATATTCGTGTGCGATTCCTCATCAAGCATACCCGTCCGCCCTCCTTAACGCGGGATGCTCATGGGGAAGCGGCATTTTGACGTTTGATTTCCCTGTGTCGCTGGTCGTGGGGCTGGCTGCTCCACGGATCATGGCATGGTCTGTGTGGTTCGTGCGCGGCCTGTGGCGCGGGTTGCGCTGCGGTTCGTGCGGCTTGCGGCGCGGTTCAGTCCGGGCATGGTGTACACTGGTCTTTGCCTCCGCGTGGCGGTACGTCACCCAACTCCCCCAGGGCAGGAATGCAGCAAGGGTAAGTGGCCTCTTCCGGGTGCGTGGAGGTTTTCTTATATCTTCATGCCATTCGCGCATACCGTAGAGCCAATGCCGTATTCTCGATGATTATGACCGACGAATTCAAGCCAATCATCCGAGACCCGCACAAGTCCGCGAATATGCTGGAACAGCCGGTCGCGCCCGTTCCCGTGCCGCAGCCGCCGTCTGATCCGATCGAACAGGTGCTTTCCCCACGTGAAGTGAGCGAAGGGCTTGCCAAAGCCGATCCGCTGACCCGTCATCCGCGCGTGTCGAGCATTATGCTCAGCGTGGTGTTCGGTCTGCTGCTGCTTGCCGCCGCGGTGGGCGTCTGGTGGTTGGGCGTGCGCACGATGGAAGGCCAAAGCTATGAAGACATGGTCTGGTCGAAATTCGATGCGGCCCTGCCGGGATGGCTGGAACCGGTCGTGCATGTTTTCACCATTTCCACCGTTGTAATCGCAACAAGCGCGATTATGTCGATAATCGCCCTCGCCGTACTTATCGTAAGAAAACGATGGCTGTTGATTGCTCAACTGGCGGTATTCGGCGGAATCTGCTTTGCCGCAGCAGAGTTGCTGAAGCCGCTGCTGCCACGTCCGTACTTAATCAATCTGGAATCAAATCCCAATAATTCCGCGCCTTCCGGGCATGTCATACTCGCCGCCGCGGCAGGAATGATCCTACTATGCGCCGTGCCTCGCGTATGCCGTGCGCTCGTTGCCGTGATCGGCTGGCTGTATGCGGTACTCGTCGGATTGTCGGTGATTGCGGGACAGTGGCACCGGCCGACCGACGTGATCATGGCGTTGCTGATCGTCGGCGGAGTGGCAATGATCACGCTTGCCGCGACGTTTGCGAACGGCATGGATGAGCCCGGTTCGCGTGCGTCGTCGCCTTCCGTGCAGATCGTCGGCAGCGTGCTGTTGACGTTCGGCGTGCTCGGCACCCTGTATGGCGCATACATTATTTGGCAGATTCAGCCGGGACTTGCGATGAGTGCGGAATGGACGAATTCCGGTGCGCACCTTTCCACGGTGATTCTGACGGCTTCCGTTGCGTCGTTGGTGTTCGGGCTGGTGTTGACCATGCGTCAGCTGACCGCCTCGCCATTGACGAAACTTGGGCTTGTCGGCGCACCTCCGGCCCCTCCGAAACGCTGACGGCAAAACGTACGATCACGCCGAAAATTTCCGGCACCGGTCGCTCGCGCCACACGGACGGTTTGCCAACTGCATACGGTCAGTGAGTATTATTGCGTTGCAAACGCTAGTAATAAGGAGTGGCTATGGCTACCGGCAGCAAGCTCGTGATTGTGGAGTCTCCCACCAAGGCCAAGAAAATCGGTGGGTATTTGGGCTCCGAATATACGGTGATGGCCTCGGTCGGCCATATTCGAGATCTTGCGCAGCCGAGCCAGGTGCCGGCCGCCGACAAAACCAAATTCGGCAAGTTCGGCGTTGACGTGGAAGACGGATTCAAGCCGTACTACATCGTCGACGGCAACAAGAAGAAAACCGTGTCCGAGCTGAAAAGCGCGTTGAAAAAAGCCGACACCCTGTACCTCGCAACCGATGAGGATCGCGAGGGAGAGGCCATCGCCTGGCATCTGGTACAGACGCTCAAGCCGAAAGTGCCGGTTAAGCGCATGGTGTTCCACGAAATCACGAAGGAAGCCATCAAAGCGTCGCTTGACAATACTCGCGACGTTGACGACGACATGGTCGACGCACAGGAAACCCGCCGTATTCTGGACCGCCTGTACGGCTATGAGCTTTCTCCGGTGCTGTGGCGCAAGGTTGGGCCGGGTCTTTCCGCGGGCCGTGTGCAGTCCGTCGCCACGCGTTTGATCGTGGAGCGCGAGCGCGAGCGTATGGCGTTCGTGCGTGCCCCGTATTGGGATGTCACCGCAACGTTGGAGGCGCCGGATGCCGATGGCAATAATGTTGCGTTCGATTCTCGTATGGTGTCGTTGGGTGGCCGTCGTTTGGCTGGTTCCAAGGATTTCGGCGCCGATGGCAAGCTGACTGCGGCCGGTGCGAAGGATCAGGTCGTGCAGTTGGACGAGGCGCAGGCTTCCGCGATTGCGCAGGCATTGGAATTTGCAACGTTTACTGTCGCGTCGATGGAAACCAAGCCGTACCGTCGCCGTCCGGTTCCACCGTTTACCACGTCCACCTTGCAGCAGACCGCCGGCAATCGTCTCGGCATGAGCTCGCGTCAGACCATGCGTGCGGCGCAAGGATTGTACGAAAACGGCTATATCACCTACATGCGTACCGATTCGGTGACGCTGTCGCAGGAAGCGATAGCAGCCGCTCGTGAAGCGGTCGTCAAGCATTTCGGCGAAAACTATCTGTCGGATGCGCCGAAACAATATGCCACAAAAACCGCGGGCGCGCAGGAAGCCCACGAATGCATTAGGCCGGCGGGTGCGAAATTCCGCGATCCTGCGGAAATCGCAAGCAAAGTGCCGGCCGACCAGCTCAAGCTGTACACGCTGATCTGGCAGCGCACGCTTGCCTGCCAGATGGCAGACGCAACCGGTTCCACGGCGACCGTGCGACTGTCTGCACCGACCGAATCGAATGGGGAAGCCATGTTCCAGGCTTCCGGCACTGTCATCGAATTCCCCGGCTTTATGAAGGCGACCGGTGAAGGCCGCCGCGCATCCGCCGAATCGAAGAAGGGCGATGCTGCTGGAAGCGTTGAACAGGCTGCGCAATCCGGTAAATCCAGCAAAGCGGATAAGAAGTCGGATGACAATGTGTCGCTTCCGCCGATGAATCCGGGCGATGCGCTCGCCGCGGTGGCGGTTGGTGCCGACGGACACGAAACTCAGCCTCCGGCGCGTTACACCGAAGCGTCGCTCGTGAAAACGTTGGAACAGAAGGAAATCGGCCGCCCGTCCACGTATGCGAGCATTATTTCCACGATTATCGATCGCGGGTACGTGTATGAGCGCGGTCGTGCGTTGATTCCGTCGTGGCTCGCGTTCTCCGTGGTCAAATTGCTGGAAACGAAGTTCCCGCGGTATGTGGATTACGAGTTCACTGCCGATATGGAAAGCGGTCTTGACCAGATCGCGAGCGGTCAGGAGACCGGCAGGAATTGGCTGACCCGCTTCTATTTCGGTTCCGGTGAGGGTACCGCGCAGTCTGCGGACGAGGCGCATGCCGGCTTGCAGCAGCAGGTCGCGCAGTTGGGTGAAATCGACGCTCGCGAGATCAATACGATTGAGATCGGCGACGGTTTGCATGTGCGCGTCGGTCGATATGGCCCGTATTTGGAGGATATGAACCATCTGGATGATGAGGGCAATCCGAAGCGTGCCTCGCTGCCGGATACGCTCGCTCCGGATGAGCTGACGGTGGAAGTCGGTCATGATTTGATCGAGAACCATTCCGGCGGTCCGCGCGCTCTTGGCGTCGATCCGGTTTCCGGAGGCACCGTTGAAGTGCGTAATGGTCGTTTCGGGCCGTATGTTGCGCTGGTGATGCCTTCTGCCGATGCCGGCGATGCTGGTGATGCTGCCGGTGGCGCTAGTGAGAAGCCGAAGCGCGGCAAGGGTGCGAAGAAAGCCGCTGCCGATCGCCCGAAGATGGCGTCGTTGTTCAAGACGATGAGTCCGGAATCGTTGACGTTGGATGATGCGTTGCGTCTGCTGAGCTTGCCGCGTGAAGTCGGTTCGTATGAAGAGGTGGATGCGCAGACCGGTGAAGTGCAGACGGTTACCGTGCAAGCCAATAATGGTCGTTACGGTCCGTATTTGACGAAGACCGGTGTCGATGGCAAGTCGGATACGCGTTCGCTTGCTTCGGAAGATGAGATTTTCACGGTTGATTTGGATAAGGCGAAGGAACTGTTCGCCCAGCCGAAGTATGGCCGTGGGCGTGGCCGTGGTGCTGCGAAGCCGCCGCTGCGCGAATTGGGCGTCGATCCGGAAACGCAGAAGCAGGTGACCATCAAGGAAGGCTTCTACGGCGCGTATATCACCGATGGTGAGACGAATCGTACGTTGCCGAAGCAGTATGCTCCTGAGTCGATCGAACCGGCCGAGGCGTTCCGTTTGCTGGCTGAGAAGCGTGCGCAGGGCCCGTCGAAAAGGCGTGGACGTAAGACCGCCGCCGGCAAGGGCGGGGCTAAGAAGGCTGGTGCTGCCAAGGCTTCTAAGACTTCCAAGGCGGCTTTCGTCGATAAGGCTCGTGCCGATCGCCGTGCCAAGGTGCGCGAGTTGGCCGATAAGGGTTGGGCCAACACCCGTATCGCCAAGGAGATCGGTTCCACGCCGACCACGGTGAAGGCCGATGTGGAATGGCTTGCCGCCAACGAAGGCTACACCCGTCCCGCCGTAGTTCCCGCCCGGTGATGAACAGTCCGGTGGACTGTTCGTAGCAGTGAGCAGCGGTAGCGTTGCGAACGCCGCAATGTAGAGTGATGAATATGCAAGGCATATTCATCTCCTTTGAAGGTGTAGACGGCGTCGGCAAAACCACGCAGGTTGAACGGTTGCGTGCGTACGTTGAGGCGCAGGGGCGCGAATGCGTGGTCACGCGCGAGCCAGGCGGTACTGTGCTTGGCGTGGCGATTCGCGAGTTGCTGCTTGGCGGCGTGGAAGGTTCCGACGCGGATATTGCTCCGCGTGCGGAGGCGTTGCTGTTCGCCGCCGACCGTGCCCAGCATGTTGCCGAGGTGATTCGCCCTGCACTGGAACGCGGTGCCGTGGTAATTACCGATCGGTACCTTGATTCTTCTCTTGCATACCAGGCTGGCGGCCGCGAATTGACGGCAGGTGAAATCCGCGACTTAAGTATGTGGGCAACGTGCGAGCTATTGCCGAATCGCACGTATCTGCTGGATCTTGACCCTGTGCAATCGCATGCACGATTACAGCATGATGAAGATCGCATGGAATCTGCAGGAAACGATTTCCAACGTCGTACACGACAGGCGTTCCTTGACTTGGCAAAGGCGGAATCGCAACGTTTCCGCGTGATTGATGCCAGCCAATCCATCGATGAAGTATGGTCGCATGTTCAAGACGATTTTGCGCAAATCAGCCAAACGAAAACTTTCCAATCGGAGGCCGCCCAGTGAGCGTGTGGGATTCGATCGTCGGCCAGCAGCAGGTTGTCGAACAACTCAAAGCCATCGCAAGTGGCGATCCGAAAGCCATTGCGCAATCCTGGTTAATTTGCGGTCCTCCGGGATCGGGTCGTTCCAATGTGGCGCGCGCGTTTGCTGCGGCGTTGGAGAGCCCCGATCATGGTCTTGGCGACGAGCCGACCAAAGCCGCGCAGCAGGTGCTTGCCGGCACTCACCCCGACGTGACCGTGCTGGCCACCAACAAAGTGACCATCGGCATCGACGAGGTGCGAAACATCATCACTACGTCCGAGCAGATGCCAAGCACTGCGCCGTGGCGCATCATCATTATCGAAGATGTCGATCGCATGCTGGAACGCACCACCAACGTGTTGCTCAAGGAGATTGAGGAGCCGAGCGAGCACACGATTTGGCTCTTGTGCGCGCCAAGTGCGCAGGACGTGTTGCCGACGATTCGCTCGCGCACTCGCATCGTCAATCTTGCCGTGCCCTCCACGCAGGCGGTGGCTGCATTTCTGGAACAAAATGGCGGATTCGAGCCGAAAATCGCGGTGCGTGCCGCACGTCTTGCAGAAGGGCATATCGGCATCGCGCGCTTGTATGCGAAGAATGAGCAGGTGATGTCTGACCGCGACGAGCTGATCGTGGGCGTGCTTGGATTGCGTCGCGCGTCGGATGCGGTACTGCTTGCCGGCAATCTTATCGACAATGCGAAAGCGCAGGCCGAAGCGGAGGTGAAGGTCAAAGCGGCAGAGGCGGAAGCCGATTTTCGCAGAGTCAATGGGCTTGGGGCGAAGGATCGTATTCCTCCGAAGCTACGTGGCGCATACAATGCGATCGCCAAAAAAGACGAGCTGAAGCGACAGACCACACGCCTTACGCGTGACGTGCTCGACCGTGCGTTGAACTCGATCGCCAGTATTTACCGTGATGTGGCCGTGCTGCAGAACAATGCCGAAGATTCGGTTGGCTTGATTAATTTGGAGAATCGTTCGTCGATCACCGATCTGTCGGTGCGGCTTACGCGCGGGGGAGCGGTGCGGCGGCTGGAAGATATTGCCGTTGCGCGTCGCCGTCTGGCCGGCAACGGCAATCCCGTACTGGTCTTCGAAGCCCTCTTCTGCTCCCTCATCGCCAGCTAGGGCTAGCGGCGTTGGCACATACTGTTTTCCGAGGGCAGATTCTTCCAGCGGGTGGGGAAATGGTTGTTTGGCTGTATGATTCTGGCTTGCTATCGTGCGATAACTGCCGGCAAAATTGCAAAAAATGCGATTTAGCGCTGGCAGTTGGTGGATTCGCGGACGATGAGTTGCGGCGCGAGTGAGATGTGCGCGGGGCTGCCGGGGGCGTCGTTGAGTAGGCGTAGCGCTTCGGAGACGATTTGTTTGAACGGCGGGCGCACGCTGGTCAGCGCCGGCATGGTGGTGCGTGCAATCGGCGAATCGTTGTAGCCAACCACCAGCACATCTTGAGGCACGCGAAGCCCGAGCGAATGCAACGCCACCATCACACCGAACGCGATCGCATCGTCGGCGCACACCACTGCCTCCGGCTGTACGAGTGGTTCGGAGAACAGTCGCATGGCGCAGTCGAAACCGCGTTGCACGCTACGATCGCCGAACTTGTTCCATTCGGCTTCGGTGTTCAAGTGGTGCGCGCGCACCTGCGTGTGGAACATGGCGAACAGTTCCGCCGATTCGAAGGAGATTTCCTTGCCGGCCATGTATGCCACGGATGCGATGCCACGTTCGGCCAAATGCCTGATCACGATTTCCATGGCGGCGTTTTCGTCGATGCTCACCATGGATGTGCGGGATGAGCATCGACGGCCGCCCACCTGCACAATCGGCAATGTGGAGTCGTAATGTTCAAGTTCCTCGGAAAGGTAGGCTCCCCAGGCGGGCAGTACGATCAGCCCGTCAACATGGCGGTCCACCAACGATTCGATGCGTTGGATCTGCGTGGCCTGATCGCCGCCGATGCCGAGCAGCAGTTGCTGCGAATCCACGTCGATGACGGGTTCGATTTCGTCAAGCAGTTGCGCGCAGAACGGGTCGGTGGCGGTTGGAATCACCAGTCCGATGGTGTTGGTGACGGTGCTGCGCAATGCGCTCGCCGCATAATTGACCGAATAGTTGAGGTGTGCCGCGGCGGCTCTCACACGTCGTGCGATGTCGTCGTCTTTGGTGCGTTTTCCGGAAAGCACGCGGGAGACGGTGGCGATGGAGACGTTGGCCAGCGCGGCGACGTTCGTGATTGAACTGTTCGTCGAAGTAGCCGAAGCCGAGGCGTTGTCGGTTGTGCGTGCCATGCTCTCCTCCCAAAATCATTCGAAGTATTGGATTATTCGAATTGCTGCCGTGTCTCAATCGCGTATTCAGGAATAAAACAGCCACCCGTCGAATGCGGCAGGTGGCTGAAGCAAGTATCGCAATCATGCATATGGAATTGCGATCGCATTGCGATTTCATAACTGAAGATTGTTGAATATCTTGCGAAATCCTCGAAAATCTTCAGAAAAGAAGATCACTCGGCGTTGACGAGGATGTTCAGCAGGTTGTCTGCCACGGTTTCGTCGTCGGCACCCTGCACATCGATGACCACGGAATCGCCCTGCTTGATGCCCAGGCCCATGATGGACAGGATGGAGCCTGCCGGAACCGGGTTGCCGCCTTCCTTGGCGATGGTGACGGTGCAGCCGGAAGCGGTGACGGCCTGGGAGAACTGTGCGGCCGGACGAGCGTGGATACCGACGGGATCGTTGATGACGGTGGTGCGGGTTGCCATGATGGACACTCCTTTGAGTCGTTATTGTTGATTGTTTTCTGTTGTGTTATTTGAAAGTCGTGCTGCTTGCCGAGCGAAATGCATCGGTGCGCCGCTGGTGATTACTATAGCACTTTTTCCACGAAACGCAGAAAACGTTTACTGGTTGTGTGTTGCGGTTTAAAGCGTGTATACTGTGGGCAGGCTGAAAATGATTTACCGGCAAAGACGGTGGAAATCATTGCGGTAACTCAACGCGCAAGGCAGGCGCGGAAATCACAAGAACACGTTCGGCTCGCGTTCCTTTCGCGAGCAAACAACAAACGCAAACGACAAAACAAGGAAACAGGTCAAAGGAGTTCACATGATCATCAAGGGTGTTGGCATTGGTCGCGGCGTTGCAGTCGGCCCGGTCATCCGTATGGCGCAGCCGCTGCCGGAACCGTCGGACGCCCCGCGTGCGGAAGCTTCTTTGATCTTAGCAGTTAAATAGTTCTCATACTCCGGAGTTTTGGTAAAG
>ENA-ORTJ01001659-ORTJ01001659.1-human-gut-metagenome-genome-assembly--contig:-NODE-1659-length-13888-cov-19.387913_pt1 | contig 13888 bp, 7 predicted proteins | sample MGYA00242069_ERZ509187 | MGnify/ENA primary metagenome ERZ509187 (study PRJEB26280, sample SAMEA2338779) | human gut metagenome | biome: human gut; feature: human-associated habitat; material: faeces... | reverse complement strand
TTCCAAGTACTACGTCGTAACCAGTTGCATTTGCAGCTGCTTTGTATGTTACTTTGATTGTAGTTCCGTTAACTTTAACATCTGTGATAACCGGTGCATCCGGTGTGATTGCAGATACAACGAATGGATATGCGTTGGACCAGTCACTGAATACCTTCTTGCCATTTTCGTCACGTTTCCAAGCATGGCAGTATGCGTAGTAGGTTCCCTGCTGTACATACTTGAAAGATGTAGAAGTTGTAGCCTGGTTCTTGCTTACACCATCATAAGCTTTGTTTGTGATGCAGTCACGGTCTGTAGAGATTACATAATCGTAACCAGCAGCACCACTTGCTTCGCCAGAAAGGATCACAGTTGCTTTGTTGCCAACAACTTTTACATTGCTGATCATTGGAGCATCCGGTTTGTCTTCCGGGGCAACATCAGCACTTACTGTCTTAGAACCAGTATAGTTCTTGCTGTCTTTTGCTGCTGTTACAGTAACTTTATCTGCTGCTGCATCTTTTGTTACAGTGTAATCTGTAGCCGGTACAGTAATGCTTCCACATTTTACAGTTACGTTTCCGTCTTTTACAGATACATCTGCATTAGCCAGATCGAATTTATCAATTCCCCAAGAGAATGCAAGACCAGTTCCTCTATATCCATTCTTAGGTACGACTGTTACAGTCAGAGATTTTTTCTCTGTTGCATTTACAAGATCTTTGTTACCAGCGAGATCCAGATCATAATCGATGCCTTCTACCAGTGTTCTTCCTTTTACGGTAATAACAACAGTAGGTTTTACAAGAAGTCCAGCTGCATAAGTACCGTTTTTAATGGATACATTTGATTTTGCTACACTCTCTGGATCAATTCCAAACTGTTCTGCATAAACAACATTTGTGATCTTATTTCCATTTGCATCTGTATAGATACCATCAACTACAAATGCTTTTTTAGAATCTGTATAGTTACCTGCATAATTTCCTTTTGCAATAACTAAAACTGCACCCTTCTGAGTAGTTGCACCAGCTCCTTTTTCAGCTTTACCATAAACATTATCTACGTATTTGATTTCGTAGTCTGTACCTTCTGTTAATTTATCAGTTAACTTGCCGTTATTAAGTCTTGTGTTTGCAGTATTAAATACTGTTTTTGCTGCTACGATTTCTTTGCCTGTATAATCAGTACCATCTAAATCAGTAGTCAATCCATTTGCATCATAGTATTTTAATGTACCACCACTAAGCATCTTTCCAGAAATCTTGAAGTTGATTGTTTTGGTTCCTGTAAAGTTAGCGTTCTTTGGTGTAAGAGTAACAGTTCCTTCACCGATCTTAATATTCTCGCCATAGGATAATGTAAAGTTATCATTTACATTGATCTTTACTCCATCAAGAGTCAGATCGATCTGGCTTGCTACTGGATCAATTGCATATCCTGTATATGGCTGGCTTGCGATAACACCTGTAAGTTTGGATGCATCCGCTGCAACGATTGAGAATGTTGCTTTTGCCTTTGCATCTGCACTGTAATTGCCCTTACCAACGATCTCTAATGTAGCAGTACCAACATTTACGTTCTTAGAAATAGAACTTACTTCGTAATCAGTACCTTCTACAAGAACTCTTCCGTCAACCACTACATCATATTTAGGTGTGATTCCTGCACCTGTATATGTATAGGAGGTCTGTTTCAGGCGGATATCGGCATCTTTGATTACCTTGTTAGTGATCTTTGGAGAAACTGGAAGTGTTGTATCTGTTTTTCCTATTAATCCTGATGATGTTGAATCTGCTGTATAATTACTGTTACCTTTTACTGTGATTATTGTCTTTACAGTATCGCCAACTGCACCTGTTCCATTATTGCCAGAGCTGTTCTTGAATTCATATTTAACTGTATAGTCAGTACCTTCTACTAATGTAAATTCTTTACCGTTAGCATTTTTAGCCTTTACAACAAGTCCGATAGCATCTTTGTATGCAGATGGTGTAGCAGTATCTTTCTTTTCTACAACTTTGTTGTAAGTAACAGTATCGGCTGATACAACGGCTTTATTAATGTTAAATGTAACCTCTGCCACACTGTTTTTATAACTGTTCTGTCCTACAATGCGGATAACACCTTTGTCTTTTCCGGCATCAACGTTTTTACCAAACTCAATCTTGTAATTGGAAGAATCCAATTTCTTACCGCTGATATATACATCTCCCAGTTTAGTAACGTCTTTTACAATTTGTTCACCAGTATATTCCTCAGCAGCTGTTGCATAATCATTTGCAAATGTAGCGCCACTTAATGATGTATCTGCAACACGTACAGTAGCTGTTGTTTCACCTGTAACATTTCCAGAATTAGGAGAAACTTTTACAGTATATGTTCCAGCTCCATTAATTGCACTTGTGTCAAATGTAACATCAGATGAAAGTTTTAACTCATCGTTAGTTGTTGTATCGTAGAATTTTACACCACTAAGGGTATATGGTGTACTACTTGGAATTTCTGGAACCACAATATTAACAGTGTTTAAATTTCTCTGTGTAATAGTCAGTGTATTTTCTGTATAAATATTAGGTACGCTGCTAGTATTAATGGTATAATTTTTTACTTTTCCATCATCATTGCTTGCTTTAAGATTGATTATAAGCTTATGAGATTTTCCTGCTTGATAATCAGCTTTCTGGGAAATTCCAGTAACAGAATCAATATATCCTGATAAATCAGCGCCTGTTTTTTTATCAGTTAATTTTACATCTGTGTTTTTAGGAGCAATTGTATTTCCTGTATATGCAACTGTTTTATTTACAACTTCTGCTTTGATATATTCACCAATATTTTTGGAAGTTAATGTTAATGGATTAATCTGATATTTACGTGTTAATACACCAGTAAATCCAGCTTTTTTAGGAACTAAAGTTACAGTAACACCATCATCTGTAACATTCTTGGTATCACCAGACACTTCACCGATAGTGAAATCGTTTTTATCCCAGCCATTGTTTGTCCAGGTTGGTGGAAGTTCGATCATGGAGTTGACAGGAGTATGATCTTCTCCATCGTAACCAATACCAGTAGAAGCAACTTTAACATCAGCACTGTCATTCACCTTGTTGATGTCTACTTTTTCAACAGAAATAGGATCTGATGTATAGCTCCACGCAATACCATTTGCATCTTTGGCATAAATGTAAAGAGTAAGTTTACTTCCTGCTTCTGCCATATCTGCTGTTGGAAGAATTTCAACAGTCTCCTTGCCAGTTGTAACAGTTGTAACATTAGCGTCTGCCTGATTTCCATCTACCTTCCACAGGGCTTTTACTTCTGTGAAATCGGTTAATTTTGCTTCTCCAGAAGTAACATTTAATGTTGCAGTTAATTTTTTCTGTTTAAAGATATCCCAAGTTACAGAATTATTTTTTACTGCGTCTGAACCAAATGAAAAATCAACACTTGCATTTAACTTATTGTTTGTCGCAGCTTCTGCAACTGGTGCGACCTCTTCATTGTCTACAACCGGAGCTTCAGCAGTTTCATCAGAGAATGTTTCCGCAGCCGGAGCTTCAGTAGCTACAGCAGCATCTGTACCATCGCTGAACTCAGCAGCCCATACCGGCACATTAGAAGTAGCAAGCATTGCAACAACAAGTGACATACTTAATGTCTTTTTTGCCATGCCCTTCTTTGTGTTTTTAATCTTTGTCATGATTATAGTTCCCCTTTGGGTGGTGGACAGGTTGATTTTGGAGAAAATTTCGTATGGGGAACTGATTTCAGACTTGGGGAATATCCATGTTTGATGATTTATAAGTGGATAATTGTTGACAATCGTAGTAAAAACAGGTAGTTATTACAAATAAACCTGACGCTGTATTGAAAAATTCCTCTTGTTTTACGCTGATTGTAACAAGTAACGATACATGATGAGACTCATAAAATATAAAATGCTCAGGGGATCTGTCTGAAAAATTGACGGTGTCGGATCAGCAGAAATAAATTTCAACAATTGTATCTATATTTTCTCTATTAGCACAATAAATCGGAACCCAGTTCTGTTTCTGGCGAATGACAAGCTGAGAAATCAGTAACAATTGCATATTTTCAATAAAAGGGGAAGAATAAAATAACTCCTGCCATATAAAACAGGAGCTATTCTATATAAGACTGCAATTGTGGGAATTCTTTGCTGTTATCTCTTATGTAGTTTCTTTTAAAGGCGGCAAATGCAGATTCCCGACGGAGCAGTGCCTTTAGTTTTCGCTGTATATATCTGGAATCAGGATTTTTTCTATATGCTTCAAGATTGTCATATAGAAGGTTCATTTCCTTTGTTAGTTCATTGTAGCGCATTGCACTTTTATATGTCCGCATACCAGTGTTGAGAAGATTGAAGGATTCGTAAATGAGCAGAGCAGTTCTTACTGCCATGGAATTATGCTCATCTTTGGCTGAAATTTCAGTTTTTCCATTTTTTAATTTAAACGTCATCATAAGCTCTGGATCATTTTTACAACAGTCTATAATTCCGTCATCATACTTTTTCTGATTTTTTATTCCATTGCAGTGACTGCATGACCAAAACAAATTATTCCAGTCAAATTTTCGTTCAGGGTATTTTCCGTTTTTATGAGGCAAAAGGTGTTCTACCTGAGGATCCTGAAGATTTTTCAGTTCGCAAATGTAGCACTTATCGTGAAAATCTTTTCTCAACCGGGATACAACATCTGGCTGTTCATAGCTTCCGGAAACTTTTTTTGCTTCTGATTCCAAAGAGGCAGGAGCGGGAAAAGAACGTTCTATTTTTACCATCAGATATCCTCCCGTTGTGCCAGTTCTTCTTTTAACTGCTGATATTCTGTGGTGATGTCAAGAGCCAGGTAATCAGGGATTTCATCCAAAAACATTTCCAACTCTGCAATTTTTTCAAAGTCATCATCAGTAAGTTCCGGCTTCTGAACAAGGGTTTTATATTGCTGAAATTTATTTTTTAATGTATCGGATAAGGTATCAACCTGGAAATAACCTTTTACAATTCCATCATATGGTACATCTGACAATCCATTTTCAACAATGATATGATTCTCAAGATCGTAAATTACCACATTGTCCAGGCTGTTAAGCACGAACGGAGAATGGGTTGAAACGATAAACTGAATATTTGGAAACAGGCAGGTTAGGATATGCATGATCTGTTTCTGCAGTTCAAGATGAAGATGCGTTTCGATCTCATCTATAAGTACAATTCCGGGAAGGTCAAATTCAAAAATACGTCCTTTTTTCTTGACCATACGAATCATGAGATCCAGAACAATATCCATGATGGCTGAAAATCCACTGGACATACAGTTGAAATCATAAGGTTCTTTTCCACTCTGGCAGATCATAAAGGAAAACGTATCTTCATTAAAATCTAATTTCAACGTAGTATCCTCAAATATTTGTTGCAAAAGCTTTTCAAACTGGATAAACCAATTATTTATAGAATCTGCTTTCGTGTTATTTGATTTTGCTCTTGCCAATGCTTCTGTCACTTTTAGATCTGCAAGATATTTAACAAACAAGTTTCTGGGAGCATCGTTTAGATCATAGGCATCATTTAGAGAAACTTTTTCTATATGTTCAGGTACTTCAGCCTGAAAGTTTCTGTCACATTTATAGTAAGCTAATAAAAAACTTCCATCGGCATATAGTTCTTTTAAATTTATGTCTGTCTCATTATTAAATGACAGTTTAACAGATGGATCCAGCATATTGAAATATGTTGAAAGACGTTTTGCTGAATCCAAAGTATAAGGATCCATCTCTTTTTGTTTTTCTAAATTTAAATCTGATATTTGGAATTTCATTTTCAGATAAGCGGCAATAGCATCTAATACACTTGTTTTACCACTTCCGTTTTTGCCGGTAAAAATCAAGTGTCGGGAAGTAGTATCAGATAAATTGATAGTGATATCTTTTAAATGGCGTACTTTTTTAATTTCCAGTTTTGTAACAAATAATTTTTCCATATTTCTTTTTCTCCTGGAGCATTACAGATTAACATGAGTTCATTATAACAAATAACAGGAAGAGTTACTAGAAAAAACTATTGACAAATTAAGACAATCGCTGGATAGATTTTGATAATGTGTGGTACAATTCATTTAATTATCTTCGCAGCAACTGTAGATATACATACAGGGGATGGCAGTATAATTACGCAAATGGATTATTTCACTTTAGCTGTTTCAAGATTGGACCATGGGCTGAATACTTTCCTGTTATTAATGGATGTTCTGTTGAATGTATGCATTCCAACTATCCTAACACACAGGGATTACCAGTTGCAAATAAAATTTTTAATTGAACTTATTTAAGTAATATGCTATAAATAAGTTTGAGGTGATGAATATGGAATATAATTTTTCAGAGGATCTGAAGTCTATACGAGAGATTTTGGGATTTTCTCAAAGTGAACTTGCAGAAAAAATCGGAGTAGAGCAGGTGACGATCTCAAGAACCGAGCTGAAAAAAACAGAACCATCGGCAAGGCTTTTGGAAGCAGTATATTCGTTTGCATTTGATAAAAACATAAATATAAACAAATTAAAGGAAATGTTCTGGAGAGATGATTTAGGTGCAAATGAAAAATTGCTTTTTCATGGCGCTAAAACTGAAATTGACGGAGAGATTGATATTCATAAGGGAAGAAAAAATAATGATTTTGGGCAGGGATTTTATACAGGAGAAAGTTATGAGCAGGCAATATCATTTGTTTCAGGGTTTGGTAATTCTTCCGTATATTATATCAGATTTGATGACAGAGATCTGAAATGCAAGAGATATGAAGTAAATCAGGAATGGATGATGACGATTGCTTACTATAGGGGAACATTGGATGAGTATAAGGATCATCCGGCAGTAAAGGCACTTATAGAACAGTCACGGAACTGTGATTACATAATTGCTCCAATTGCAGATAACCGTATGTTTCAAATCATTAATTCATTTATTGCCGGAGACCTTACAGATGAACAGTGTAAACATTGTCTTGCTGCCACAAATCTTGGGATGCAGTATATTTTTCTGACTGAAAAGGCTGTATCCCAGATAAAATTAACAGAACGATGCTATATATCAAATAATGAAAGGGAATACTATAAAAATATAAGACTTGAAGAGTCAAAACTGGGTGATGACAAAGTTAAATTAGCTAAAAGGCAATATAGAGGGCAAGGAAGATATATTGATGAGATTCTGTCATAAAGGGGTGACCAATATATGAAAAGGATGAATAAGGATGGAGTGCTTTTATGTGAACTTCAGGCAACAGCATTTGAAAAGTCAATTGATAAAATGGAGTCAAGTTCAGAGATTTTTATCAGGCGATTTATGAGGAGTCGAATAGCTAAAAGGCTTGATGATGGATCAGTACTGGAAAGTAATATCCAGGCAGAGGATATCCTGCAGCTGGTTAATGAAGAATATGGGTTTTCTAATTATGGTTCTGTGAAATATACCTATAACGAAATGTATTGGATCGGATATATTTACAGGTATTTTGTAATAACCTACGAATTAACTTCCATGCAAGTCTATAAGATCGTAAAGCCAAAGGAACTGAAAGGGCTGTTTTTGCCATATCATACAATGGATCCATCTCAGGCTATTGAGCGAATATTGGAAGCAAAAGGCCTGTTTACAGATGAAAAAATGGAATTGGAACGTCAGTATGAAATATTCAAAAGAATACGAAATAAAAAAATATAAGGGGCTGTCCTGATTCACCAATGTTAAGATTTTCACCGTATGATAAAGTAAAGTTCTTAGCAATATCAATTTCATTTCCGTTTAATGTAGTATAAATTTCATCAGCTGGTACTTCCAGTGAATATCCTCTTCCTGTCGGAATCAGCGAAGAGGAATACCTGGTCAACATCCTTAAGGGAAAAGAAAAAATGTCAAGATCAGAAATTGAGAAAGCAGCAGAAATGGAAAAGAGTAAAGCAGTACGTACTCTGAACAGCCTGATTGAAAAGAAAATCCTGAAAAAAACAGGTGCAGGCAGGGGAGTCAGATACACCTTGAAATAGCAGAAAGCAATATAAGGATAAGATTCTGTTAGAATATATGGTATAGGTTTATTAAAAAGAAAGGCTCCAGTCGCAATGACCGGAGCTTTCTTTTTAGGAATCTGTATTAATTACCCAAATGGATTATTTAACAGTAGCCTTTTTCAGGTTTGACCATGGGCTGAAGACTTTCTTTCCGTCTTCGGATGTTCTGTTGAATGCATGCATTCCAACTACCCATGTTCCCTTTGGTACGTTCTTGAATGTTGCTGTCACTGTACCTTCTTTGAGATTCAGTACTTTGTGATCGCCATAGTGGTATGGACGTGTCTCACCGTTTTCTTTCTTGGAATCTGTTCCAAGTACTACATCGTAACCAGTTGCATTTGCAGCTGCTTTGTATGTTACTTTGATAGTAGATCCGCTTACTTTAACGTTTGTGATAACTGGAGCGTCCGGTGTGATTGCGGATACAACGAATGGATATGCGTTAGACCAGTCGCTGAATACCTTCTTACCGTTCTCGTCACGTTTCCAAGCGTGGCAGTATGCGTAGTATGTTCCCTGCTGTACATATTTGAATGTAGTAGAGGTCTGAATCTGGTTCTTGTTTACAGAAGCGTAATCTTTGTTTGTGATGCAGTCACGGTCTGTGGAGATTACATAGTCGTAACCTGCAGCACCTTCTGTATCACCGGAAAGGATAGCAGTTGCTTTGTTGCCAACAACTTTAACGCTGGTGATCATTGGAGCATCTGGTTTTTCATCTGCGGCTTTTCCATCAGCTTTAACCGTCTTGGAACCTGTGTAGTTCTTGGATGTGCTGTTAGCTGTTACTGTGTAGGTTCCGTCTCCGTTATTCTTGGATGTGTACTCTGTAGTTGGAACAGGAACATATCCGTTCATAACAGTTACGATACCGTCAGTAACTTTAACATCACAGTCTTTAATATCTTTTTTGTCAATACCCCAGTCAAATTTGCTAGATAAAGATCCTGTATAACCACCTTTACCTTTTACAGTAACTTTGAATGGTTTTGCAGCTGTAGCATCTGTGTAATGGTTTCCGTCAACTTCACCTTCAACTACTAACTCATAATCTTTACCTTCAACTAAAGTATTTCCATTAATCTGTACAAGAACCTGAGGTCTTACCTGAAGTCCACCAGCATATACGCCGTTAGTAACAGTGACATTTTTGTCAACAAACGCTACATTCTTGATTGCAAATGTGATGTAATCTACAACACCTGTAATTTTGGTACCAGGAAGTGTTTTGTCTCCTGTATATCCGCTTCCGTCTTTTGCAACAAGATATACATATGCAATATTATAATGATTTCCCTCAGAATCTGTTAATCCAGATTTTTCACCTGCAATATTTTCATAGTATTTAACTTCAAGATCATTAGCAGTAGCTTTTGTAGCAACTAATCCACCATCATTGCTGTTTACTTTCTGGATATTTTTGATTGTAGTAGCAGCAAATGTTTTTTCTGTACCATCAAAATCAAATGCTTTGCTTGGTGCGGAAGTTGCATTGTCAGCCACTTCATAATGACTTGTTACATTAACACCATTTTTATCAAAGACAGATAATTCAGCAGATACAACTTCTTTTACAATGTTAAATTCAGCTGTAACGTTAGATCCTGTAAAGTTCTTTGTGGAAGCAACTGGTTTTAATTCTACAGTACCTTTACCGGAAACATTCTCACCATATCCAACAATCTCAAACTGATTTGTAACATCGTTTCCATTTAAAGTTACTTTAAATGTACGAGGTCTAACCTGTTTTCCTGTATAAATCTGGTTATCAATTGTCACTTTAACATCATTTGTATTTGCCGGAGTAATTTCAAATGATGCAGAAGCTGTTCCTGAATATTTATCATTTACACCTGCTACAACTACTTTGGCAACACCAACATTTAAGTTGTTATCACAACGTACATATTTGTATTCGCCCTTTGTTCCATAGTCAGCCTGATCATACAGTACAGTAACACCATCAATTACATAATAATTTGGAACAATGGCTGCTCCAGTATATGTATAGCTGGATGGATTAACCTTAACCATACTGTCTGTCAGAGCCCTAGCCACGATCTCTGTTTTATCTGCAAGAGTCAGTTCGGTTCCGTAAACGGCAGTACCACTAACTGTATCCTGTGTTCTAAAGTTTTTATTTGTAATAACAATTGTAGATTGAATGAAGTTATGAAGGTCATTTTTTCCATTGTTAGCTGTTGCTGTATAAGAACCATCAGCGTTTTTCTGTCCTGCTTTGTATTCATATTTTACAGTATAATCATTAGCAGTTAAAGCTTTTACAATTGTCTTTTTGTCTGTATCTTTGGCAGTTACAGCAAGCTGAACTTTATATTCGTCTGCTTTAGTATAATCCTTTTCATAGGAAACTGTTTTCGGTACAGTAACTGTATCTTTAGAAACTGTTAACTGCTGGATAGTAAATGGAACATCAAATGTTCTGCCGACATAATCACTACCACCAGTTACTTTAATAGTAACAGTTGGAACTGTGTTTTTCTGAGCAGCATTTGCATTAATGTTATTCTTATACCCTACAATTTCATAAGCGGCCGGTTTTATAGTTGAAACTTTTCTTACTTCTGTTTCTCCAGTTACTTTACCATAGATATCAACATCACCTAAGACTGTTTTATCTGGTTTGATCTCGGATCCTGTATAGAAATACTGTGTCTGAGTAAGATTATCACTTTTAGCAGAAGAAACAGCACTACCAACAGTAAATGTGAAATCAACAGAATTTACACAGTTACCATTTGTAGTAGCAGCAACTGTAGCAGTATATGATCCCTGTTTAAAGTCATTCTCTGCTTTCATAACGGTATTTCCGTCTCTTACTTCAAGAGTATAGTCGGTATTTAAGATATTTAATGCTGTACCATCAGTTGTAGCAAATGCAAGATATTTATAAAGGTCTTTTACTTTAAGTTTCTCAGGAACACAATCTAATGCATTTCCTTTGTATGCAAGGCTAACATTTACTTTACTTAAATCACGTTTTGTAATTGTTACCTGATAACCTACAGTATTACTTGTAGTTAAAGTATCTCCTGCTGAGATATCAAAGTTGTTTACTTTATCAGCATTCAGTTTTACAGAAATCTGCGGATTTGAACCTGCATTTGAACCTGCTGGAATAGTTGCAGTTTTAATAACATCCTGTGCCAATGTAGCATCAGCATAACCATTTTCTTTTACAGCAAGTTTATCAGTCGGAACAGCAATTGCATTACCTGTATATTCATATTCCAGATTTTCTTTTAATTCTGCTTTAAGAAATTCCTCAGCTTTTTTGTTGCCCTGACGTTTTACTACGGTTACTTTTGTTGTAAACTCTCCGCTAAATCCAGAACCTTCCTTCGGTGTAACTCGGATAGTCATTACATCGCCAACATTCTGAATAGGATTAGATACTGCTACATCATATTTATCCCAGTCAACTTTAACAGAAGTATTATCTGCTCTCGTAATTTCTTTGATTGCAATAGAGTTTTCATCTGTAGCATCTTTGCTGAATGAATAAGTTTTTCCTGTATAAGCAACGGTATATCCATCTGTTGTCTTTTTAAAAGTACCCTGACCAGCAATTTGTCCATCTAACTGTAATTCAATGGCACCTGTTACTTCTTTTTTCTCCAGTGTAAATGATGCAAGAACTAAATTATCGATTTTAGCAGCAGCGTCATCTCTGAAAATATATAACTCAATAGTCTGCCCAATTGCAGGTGTCCATGTATCACCATAAAGATTCTGACTCATTGAAGCTACGGAATTGTTATTTACTGTTCCAGTTAATAAAGCATCTGTATGCCCTTTAATTCTGTATCCAAATGAATAATTTTGTAATGGTGTATTATCAGATTTTTTTACAATCTTTCCACCTACGGTAAGTTTATTACCAAATACAGCTTTTCCATCTAATTTACTTCCACCATCTAATGTAAATGTAAGTCCAGATACATCAAGGTCGCTAGCTGTGATTGCATCTGCAGTAGCAGTATCTACATCTGGAGTATCTTCTACAACTGGAACTTCTGTTTCATCAGCAGTAAAAGCATCTGCTTCAGTAGCTACGGAAGCATCAGATCCATCACTGAACTCAGCAGCCCATACCGGCACATTAGAAGTAGCAAGCATTGCAACAACAAGTGACATACTTAATGTCTTTTTTGCCATGCCCTTCTTTGTGTTTTTAATCTTTGTCATGATTATAGTTCCCCTTTGGGTGATGGACAGGTTGATTTTTGAGAAAATTTCGTATGGGGAATTGATTTCAAACTTGAGGAATATCCGGATTTTATGATTTATAAGTGGATAATTATTGACAATCGTAGTAAAAACAGGCAGTTATTACAAATAAACTGGTTGCTGTATTGAAAAATTCTTCTGGTTTTACGCTGATTGTAAAAAGTAACGATATATAATGAAGTTTATAAAATATAGAATATCCAGGGGATCTGCCTGAAAAATTGACGCAGTAAATCGGAACCCGGTTCTGATTTTGGTGAAGGAAATTTACTCCAATCTGACACCTCCTCTGGCGTCTGCTCGGACCGGGAAGAAGCATTTGACGAAGTTTTATTTCTGAGGTATCATAAAAATATAAATAGAAAATTTCACTTGCAGGAGTATCTCATGAAAGTAAAAAACAGTATTTCTACAACAATGAGAACCTTAAAAGGCAGAGAAACAAAAGATAAAGCGGCTAAAAATATTTTTTCGTATAAGCCGATTATGGGCAACATTCTAAAGTACACCGTAGCAGAATACAAGGACTGTTCTCTGGAAGAGATCATGAACTGTATTGAGGGAGATACAATCCGGACCGGAACAGCATTTGTAGAGGAAGACATGGCAGGAAGCATCCGGGGCGAACAGACGGAATTCAACACAACAGATGAGGCACCGGCAGTTTTTGATATCCTTTTTCGTTCGCTGCTTCCAAAGAAAAAAGGAAATATCCTGGTAAATCTCCATGTGGATTTTGAATTACAGAAGAACTACCGGCCGGGGTATCCTGTTATTAAAAGAGGCATATACTACGGATGCCGGAAATTATCTGCACAGTTGGATAAAGTAGGGAAAAATGGGAAAGGCTATAAATATCTGGAAAAGGTCTACAGTATCTGGATCTGCCTTGAGAATATTCCCAAAGAACAGCAGAATACCGTATCTTATTACAAGATACATAATTACAAAAATGAAGGTTTCCGCATACCTGACATTCAGATCGATGCTGCGGAAGCAGACCTTATGGAGGTTGTCATAGTACGGCTTGGCGGGGAAGAACAAAATGAAAAGGGACTGATGGATCTTTTATATGGTGTATTTTCCGGTGATCAGAAGAAAGTACTATCCTACATTCCGGATTCAGACAGTCAGATCCGACAGAAGGAGGTGTCCGATATGTTGAGTATGATTTCCTATGCAGAAGAGAAAGGTGAAAAAAGAGGCGAAAAGAAAGGCGAAAAAAAAGGTATAAAGAAAGGTGAAAACCGTCTTGGGATGCTTATGAAAATGCTTTTAAATGACAAACGTTATGCAGACGCAGAGAGGGCATCTGAAGATGAAAAATACAGGGAACAATTATATAAGGAGTTTGAGATTTAGTTAATGACAAACTAAAAAATCATCAACAATGCGTAAAAAGTTTTCAGCCATATCAGAGAGATATGGCTGAAGATGTTTTTTCTTCGTTTCCGAAGATGTGAAAGCGAGAAGAACTACCGGCCGGAGTCTGCTTTTGCCTGTTGTATCTGCCACGTTCTATATGCAAAATACCGCATATAAAGGCACGATTCGAT
>ENA-ORTJ01001657-ORTJ01001657.1-human-gut-metagenome-genome-assembly--contig:-NODE-1657-length-13899-cov-8.591592_pt1 | contig 13899 bp, 10 predicted proteins | sample MGYA00242069_ERZ509187 | MGnify/ENA primary metagenome ERZ509187 (study PRJEB26280, sample SAMEA2338779) | human gut metagenome | biome: human gut; feature: human-associated habitat; material: faeces... | reverse complement strand
TTGTGCTCTTCTCCATTGAATGTTTTTGTAGTCTCACTGTATCCTACCGGAATCGCAGATGTTGCAAATTCTTCTGAAAAATTGTAATCTGTTCCGTTCACACTTACTGTGATATCTGTAGCCGTACCTGCTGCTGTACTGCCAGTTGCCTCAACTTCTGTTGAACCATCATCTGCCTGTTCAATTTTAATTGCGGAAGATCCCTGGTCTAATGTCAGTGTCTCATCCGAATACAGATAAGCCTTTGAGCTGTCAACTGTGATCGTTGTATCTCCCATCTTCAATGCTTTAAACTTCATTGTAGTACGAAGCTCTGTCGCTGTTCCGTCTCCGCTTCCTGAGTATGTAAGCTTGCCATCACTGTCTGCTGTTACACCCTCTCCGCTTTCAAACTGAAGTGCAGAAGTATCATAACTCATTGTAATATCTGCATCACCAACAGCTGAATCATCGGATCTCACAACAAGATCTACACTTACTTCCTCTCCAACCTTTGTCTGTGGATCAGAGAACATCAGAGAACCATCAGCTGCACTTACGATTGTGCTGAACATTGGCACTGTAAGACACAGTGATAATGCTACTGCTGCTAATTTCTTTGCTTTCATATAATTACCCCTTCTTTTGTTGTCTTAAACTTATATACCATTCTATTGTACACTGTTTGAATGGAGTTGTCCACCCGGAAGCGAAAGAAATCTCGTAATTGCGTAATTGAAGAATCAAGAACAATAATAGATAATATTCACAACCTTCAATAAAATATGACACATCTATTCAATACTGACGTTCAATTCGTCACCAAGTAAGTATTCTGTTCCTGAAGTATATGTTAAGACTGCTTGAATATGATAATTTCCTGACATATAATCATACGGAGAAAGATCCACATCTGCATGGTATACTCCATTTTCATCTTGTTCAGAAAAATCAACCCATGACAAATCACTTTGGTCATCCTGCATCCATATTTTAATTCCCATGGCTGAAACTTCTTCATTTACTCCACTCAATGAGCCCATATGGATATGAAGTACTCCATTCTCCGCATCATATTCATCATTCCAAACTTCTGCCGATGGGATACGACCCTCACGCTTCATAAGTTCTTCCGCATCTTCATTAATATTCGCCAAATTATCAATAAAACTTGATCGTTTTTGAAGTTCTTCTATTTCTTTTTCATATCCAACTCGTTCTGTCAATGTAGGGAACTTAGAAAACAGGTTTGTTCCTAATCCTAAACGTTCACCCTCTATTTGTGCTCCAATTGCGGCAAGCGTTGTCGGGAACATATCAAATGTTGAAAATTCTCGTCTTTCTGATAACTGTGGTTCAACTGCAGAGTTCAAAATAGCTGTATATACCTTGCGTTGATAATCTTCAGAAACTGAATTACAAAAATCACTATCCATCGTAGGATGGTCTCCCGAAATAACAATTGTTGTATTTTCATAAAAGTCCTGCTGTTGAATCCAATTTATAAAATCTGCAACCTGCTTACTCGAACAAGCCATTACATTTGCATATTGATTATCTCCAAATTTATCTGGACAGATATCGCAAACATAACCATCTTCAAAATGTGTGTCAACCGTAAGCAATGTCAGATTGAATGGTTCTTCTTGTGCAGATAATTCCATCAGTTTATTTTTTGCATTTTGAAATAATCTTTCATCTTCATATCCCCACCACACTCTATAATCTGATGGAATCCATCCTTGCTCAATTGCATAATTATAATCTTCCAAATCATAATTTCCATGGTCTGTAAAATAAAGTGCTCTTCCACCAAATGTTGCATCAGAACCAATCATTAAAGTTCTACTATACCCATTTTGTTCTAAAATATCTCCCAAAGCTGTAATCCCTGGCAAAAAACTTTCCTGAGTATCCATGTTATTCTGACCTATCGAAACATTTAATGGAAGTCCGGATGTCTGTGCAAACATGGCGGCCATTGTCCATGTTGTTCCAGGAAATGCATACCCACCATTAAGTTTCGAATCTGTACCCGAAAAATCCTCATTATCTTGCGCAATCTGTGTTAATTCTGGAATTACATCTTCATCAAAGGCTCCCCCATTCTTCTCATCGGTATAAGTCACTTCCATTGACTCCAAATAAATATAAATCAGATTTCTTTTTATCTCCGGAAATGTAATTACTGTCTCTTCCGGATTCACATAATACTGTTCAATAAAATCTGACTCCACATTTTGATTCTTTAAATAGTTTCCAACATCTAACTGATTCCATGCATATGTAAGTGCCACAATCAAAGCAATAATAGCAATTCCTGCCCCACCACCAATATAGAGATAAAAACTTTTCTTTTTTGAGAAGATAATATATAAAATTATCACAATTAACAATATCAGTATTGTAGGTACTAAACATGATTGTAAATAATTCAGTATCATGTCTTTGTTTGTCCCCTCAATCGGTGCTGTTAGATGATAAACCAATTCATCCATACTAAGGTTTGTCCATGTTTTAAACATCCAAGAAATGCTAAAACTCAACAATGTTGCTAATGTGATTAGCAACAAAGATATAAACACACCTATTCCGTGTAATATTTTTTTTAACATAATAGCTTTCTCTCCTGATTCTATACTAACTTTTTGTTCTATTTCATGTCATATTGCATATCAGTATATCTATACAAACAACACCACGTCGATTATTCTACCACACTTTTAACAAAAAAGAAAACTTTTTCTTAATATTTTTTTATTTTTTTGTGCATTAAAAAAGCCATGGTATTTTTATGTTCAAATCACATTTTAATGCCATGACTTTTTTTACTATTCAAAAATTTTGTTTGACAATTCATATATTTTGTTTAGAGGATTTATTAATAGATTTACATATTTATTCACAAATATTATATATGGTCTTTCTAGTAACACTTTGCGAACCATTTCAATTCCTGTACAAAGAACATATATGATAAATACAACTAAAATCGAATAAGGAATCAAGAAAAGACTTTCCTGATATTGATTAATTTTAAAAATATTCCACCATATATAATACCGAATATAGGAACTGTCATGAATAAGATAAACCCCAAAAGTAGCAGACGCAATTACATTAATCCATTTGTTATATTTTATTTTTAATTTTGCGAATGTCATAAAAAGAAAAAGGGCCATCAGTAAAATCGGAAATCTTTCCATTCCAAAAAAGTCTATTGCATGCACAGCTAATTCGTTCCTTTTTGTTCCTAAAACAAGAAATGAAACACTTATAAGATAAGAGCATACTAAAACAATTAAAAAAAGGAAAAAATAATGTTTAGATTTAAGACGTTCATTAAATCCATATATTTTTGCATACCCAGCAATCACATACAGTGTTATAAATCATAAAAGAGAGTTGCTTTCAAATAATTGTGTAGTAAGCGTAGGAATAATTGACCAACACAAAACTAGAAGTAAAATCAAATACTGGTATACATTCTTATTTAAATCATGTAATAATTTATTTAAAAATGGATGAATTAAGTAAAGCATAAAATACGTACTGGCAAACCACCATCCCGGATAAGTTATAGGAAAACAGATTTTAATAATTTGTTTTATATCAAAGTTATTTATTTGTAATACTATCGACAAAAAATAGGTTGTAATCGAATAAAAAACTACTTGTCCCCAAAACTTCAAGAGTTTTTTAGGTTGAAATAAACGCTCTGTATTTTCAATCAGAAAAAAACCTGAAATCAACACAAAAATGTTGACACCAACTTTTCCTCCCATAAGAATAAAATTATACCAAAGATGTGGAATCGTGATTTCATTATAATTCCATTCAAAATTTCCATGATAAGCAAAATGATGAAACATAATCATAACCATTGAAATAATTCTAAGTAATTCAATTGAGGAATTACGGTACATTGTTTTTTTTGATTGCATATATTTTGTCATAATCTCGTATCTCGCTCTTCTTTCTTAACTGTCATTAATATACTTATTATAAAATCGTCTTATCTCCTTACAATTCCTTTCACCCTAAGTATAAGTTCTTTAAACTCTTTCGGTTCCATCATATAATTTATTCCCACAATAACAAATACACTTATAATTCCCATTCCTACTGCATAAATAAACCATGTCACAAAAGACGTCATATCCTGTGGAATAACATGCATTCCAACAACACAAAGAAGTATTACTGCTATTACATTTCTTGCAATTCGAATCAAAGATGTCTTTGCACATCCTTTCACCAGATGACGACTTGTATAGAACACAATATCAAGCGAACGATATCCATAAGAGCATACTGTGCCAAACAAGACGCCTACCATACCAAATTTCCACACCAGTCCAAGAGAAACCGAAATATTAATCACCGCTTCAAGAATTGCCTGATATCTGGTCTCTTTGTAATGTCCTGCCGCACAGATAATCGTCAATCCAGGAATTCTTACATTCTGCATCAGAACAATCAAAGTAAACAAAAGTCCCAGAAGAGGACGCACATACTGCACATCCGTCAAATTAATCGTGTACACTGCAACAAACGGTAAGATTAATACTCCCATACATGCAATCACAATAAACATAATTACAAGATACATGTATTCATAACTGGAATAACTTTTCTTTAATGTCTCTTCTTCATCCTTGGCAATTACTTCACCAAATCCTGCTGTTAATCCGTTGGAAAATGATGTCATCAGCTGATTCACTGCATTAACTACCATCATATAAATTCCATAAACACTGACCTCAAGAAGGGACTTTGCCCCCAGACAGATTGTAAGTACTGTTGTATCAGTATTATTCACAATAATACCAACAACCTGATGTAAAAGTGCTGCATTTTTCTGCTTTAATGCACTTTCCTTCGGTTCAGCATAAAAATTAAGTTCTGGATATTTCCGTTTTGCATAGATCTTAACCAGAACCAGACGGAGCATATATACACCAGTTGCTACTGCCTTTACAAACAAAACGCCTGCTCCAATATAAATCAGAAATATGGATACAGCCATATTAACAACTGTGCCTGCTGCCTGAATTAAAGCAACTACATATCCTTCCTGGTTTGCTGTTAGTAAAACTCTGTATTTACCAAGGAAGAAATAATCTACCAATGTGCTTCCCGCCAAAACAATGATCATCCACCGCACAAGACTATTATCTAATTGTCCTGAAATAAAATACGGATACACTCCAACAAGAACCAGTGTCAATGCAAGAAATAACATTCCTGATTTATTATAAAATTTTCTTGAAGCTGAGAGAATAGAATTCACTTCCCCTGTTTGATTCAGGGCAAGTGGTGTATAAAGTGCAACTACTGTCGCAGTTCCCACACCTGCTTCTGCAAGTCCCAGATAAGTCAGAAACTGATTCACTGAAGTAATCATTCCATTTATGCTGGATCCATATGCCTCAAGAATAAAACGAGGCAATATCAGCCCTGACAAAAGAACAATCACTTGCAAAAACAGATTTGCCACCATATTCTTAAAGGCCTGTTTTCCTCTCATGAGTTCTCCTTTCCTGTTTTTTGTCTATCAGATATTGTCTGAAAGATTCTATCTATAACCTCTCGGTCAACATTCTCATCGAACTTACGTGCAAAGAGATGTGGAGCATTCATCAGTTCTTCATAATCCTGATTTCTCCATACATATGGATTTCCCCGTTTCCAGTCTATCAAGCGAAGACAGGCAAAATAATCATCCTCAAAGGAATAGACATTCTCTCTGTATTTTGAATTCCACACCAGTGTCTGAACAAAAAATTCATCACAACATAATGTTTTCTCAAACAGCTTCCTTATCAGATTTTTCTGCTCGATAATATATTTTATCAGTGAATGTGTAATGCTTACCCAATTAGCCCCCAGACAATATTCCATTTCTGGCTGCTGTCTCCTGATTCCAAGTCTGCGTTGCAGAAATAAGGAAATCTTTTCCATGAAGAAATAAACTCCACTCTGTTTTCTTCCAACCTTTTCCTGAAAAAAACGGTACTGCTCATATTTGTAAGCGGACTCCTTCCAAAAAGACTTCGGACAGAAATAAATGAACTCTTTCCCTTCATTTGCTTCAAAAAAAGCATGGATCTCATCCTGTGTTTTTAACGGAAGATCCACTCCACTCAGTAAATGATAATATGCATAACTATTTTCTGCTGCCACTTCAAAAAGATGAAGCTCACTTTCAATCTGACTATATCCTCCCCAGGATTCCTTTACTGGATCTACAAAAAAAATCCCCGATTTTTTCACACATTTTTCAAATTTGGCCCTCTCGTAGTCCACTCCAACCCCTATATGAATATAGATATCATTTCTTTCATCATCAAGAAGCCGCAACAATTTTTCTAATAAATCAAACTGATGATGTGCCTTAATTAAATACGCATGTCTCTTCATCTATTTTTTCTTTTCCTCACTCATAAATACCATTTTTCTGTACAACCCAGTATTTACACATAATACAAAAGCTGAAATCTTTCTCTTTCTCTGAAAATACGGATTTCGCAGAATTGTCATAATGTGCCCTCGAATAAAATGCTTCAGTTCTTGATATCCATCCAATTTCTTATAATCTTTCTGCAACAGCATCTTATCAAGAACAATAAAACGTGACCAGATCCACAGACATTCTGCCTCCTGTGTCAGTGCTGGGAATTTCTCCTTCACCACTTCATAATTCTTTGTATATCCATCGATAATATCAAATACTTTCGGACGGTATGCTTTTCCTGTGATGCTATCTTCTCTATGAAGATAATAATACTTTGGTTTTGTTCCTACAGCAACTTTCTTCACCCGTTGCATCAAATCTACAGTATAATAAATATCCTCATATAATTTTCCTTTTGGAAAGCAAAGATCTTCTATACAGCTTTTTCGGATCAGTTTATTCCATATTTCTCCACGAATCGTATGTCCTCTTAAAATGCAGCGGAAAGCTTCTTCTCCTGAACACACAAAATCTTCTTCCTCTTTTTGTGCTTCAATTCTGTCTTTATACACCTCATACAAACCACAAGTCGCCATGTCAGCACCACTATCCTGAATACGGGTATACATATATTCCAACATGTCTTTTTCAATATAATCATCGCTGTCAAGGAAAATGATATATTCCCCTTTCGCATAAGGAACTCCCGCATTTCTTGCATCGCTAAGTCCACCATTTTCTTTGTGGATCACTTCTACTCTCTTGTCCTGCTTTGCATATTCATCACAGATTTTCCCACATTGATCTGGACTTCCATCATCCACTAAAATCACCTGGATATCGGAGAATGTCTGTCCAAGAATGGAATCAACACATTTTCTAATATAAGGTTCTACTTTATATACTGGTACAATTACACTGATTTTCGACATGAAATCTCCTCTCTTTTTAAACAAATTTATTTATAATAAGAAAGTAACGTCTGTGCTGCGGTCTCTATATCATACCCTGCTTTTGCAAATGCTTGTCTGATCACAGCATTCTCTTCTCCCTTTCTCTCTTCCCCTTTATAGGAAAGTATTGTCTGGCTCCATTTCTTAGGCGAATCCTGAAGCGACAAGAACTCTACTTTATCAATTAATTTCACTTCCGAAGTAATTGTATCTGCCATCACGCTCCGAATTCCAGATGCCTGTGCTTCTAATGCAACGATCGGAAGTCCCTCAAAAAGGGATGGAAAGACAAACACATCCATTCCTTTCCACAATCTGGCAACATCCTTCCTGATTCCAAGAAATTGTATCCTATCTTCTATTCTATATTCCTTCGCTTTCTTTCGGATTTCTTCCTGCAATTCACCTTCTCCTACCAGCAGAAGCACCGCTTCTTCGCAGTCAGATACAACCTCACGGAAAATTTTCAATAAAAACTCATGATTTTTCTGTTCTTCAAAACGGCCAACATGTCCAAGGACAAATTTTCCTTCTACTCCAAGTTCCTGGCGGACTTCATTCCTCTCAGACTGTCGAAAAGCAAACTTTTCTAAATTCAGTGCATTATGAACTACATGATAGTTTTCGCTTTTTCTTATCTTCTCTGAAAAGAGCCACTCTCCTGCCAATTCACTACATGCAAAATATTCTGTTGCAAATAATGGAATCAACGGCCGATTGATTTTATGCATAAGATTTCTTAGCAGCCCGGGCGTTGAAGAATTATGTGAGTGTGCAATCACTACAGGAACTTTACCATATCTTGCCACGATCAAAGGAACTATATTAGCTGCTGAAAGCATATTCACATGTACTGCATTATATCTTCCAATCCGGAGGATCTTTCTCATCTGACGACTGAACCGCAACGGATGTTTCCTTGCGTCACAGGTATGAAACACTTTTCCTCCAAGTGAAGTAATTTCCTCCTCATATGCAAGATGTGGAAACATACTTATGAAATCAAATCTGACCCCCTGCCTGCTCAACTCTCTGTAATAGGTCATCACAAAACTTTCAATTCCCCCAGGATTAAAGGATAATCCAACCTGTAATACTTTCATTTTCTTTTCCATTACTTCCTTTCCGCTGTCAGCTCACCTATCAAATTTTTCCATTGTCGATAAATCTCTTCTTTTTTAAATTTTTTTACACCAGATATCGTATGCTCCGAAAAAGCAATTCTTCGTTCTTCGCTCTCCATCAACAGTTCTATCTTGTTTGCCATCTTATCCAGATTGTAAGGAGGAATCAAATAACCGTCCATCCCCTCCTCAATAATTTCTTTTGGTCCTGTCGTCACATCAAAACTTACCATAGGAAGTCCACTTGCTTTTGCCTCCAATAACACTAGTGGCAGTCCCTCTCTGTAGGATGGCAATACTAAAAACGCATAATCATTGTACAATTTATATACATCTTTTACATTTCCTTTTTGAATCAATTGAGCGGTCAGACCATATTCTGCTATTTTCCGGTGTATTTCATCAAACATATCACCCATTCCATACAAATGCCATTCCCAATCTGGATGAGAAGGAAGCACCTTTCTCGCTACTTCTACAAGAAGATCATAACCTTTTTCCTCACTGAATCTTCCAACTGTGATAATCCTTCTGGAATCTTTGTTATATTCTTTTCGCATTGCCAGAATTTCTGGCTTAATCCAATTATAGATGCTTCTGATTTTCTTGGGATTCGTATGAAATTTTCTGATATAATCCTGCCGGTTCTGCTCTGTCAGTGTCACCGTACAATGTGAAATCATTGAATCCCAAAAACGAAACAAACGAATGTCCTTCTTCTCCCATTCATTCATTAACGCCCCATGATCACAAAATACATATTTTGCTTTTGTAAAAAACCGCACTGGTGAAACTGTCATTGCCGGATAATTCTCCATCAAAAAGACAACGTCTATCTGATTCTGTCTGACAAAATCCCGAAACGGTCGAAATGTCTTTTTAATTCTGTCTCTTATCCGGCACTCCTCTTCCAATTCTGCCCTGTACGTAATCCTTGGATCCAGATCGTATGGAACATGACCACCTTTTCCAAAAATCGCATAAATATATACTTCATATTCTTTACAAAATTCATTGGCAAGCGTTGTCGTAACTTGTTCAACGCCTCCTGTCACTGTCATATCATAATTAACAAAACATAATTTTTTCATTTTGTTTCTATCTCCGATTATACATATTAGCTTAACATGAGTATTATAAGTGATTGTGAAGCGGAATACAACCGATAGTTAAGAATCATGCTTTTTTTCTAAAAATAGTTTTCTGGTAATAAAGTTATAAAGCATAACAATTGCTGTTACAATGATTTTTGCAACCATATAAAAAATATGTATCATAGATACAAACACCCACATTAACAACTGATTCAATCCAAGACCAATTAAACTTAAAACAATAAAAATGACAAATTCCTTTCGTTTGTCTCCATTTTCATCTACTTCAAAAACCCAGCGCACACTCAAAATATAATTATAAATTACAGAAACCACGAAAGAAATTCCGCTTGAAATCAAATAGTTAATTCCACACAATTCTGTTAACGCAATCATCACGCCATAATCAATCAGAAATGCCGTTCCTCCTACTACACCAAATTTAAAAATCTGAGCAATTAATTTTTTCATTTATCTTCCTCTTTAATATTCCTTAAATTTTCTTTTGTAAACAAATTAAAATATTAAGGATATCGTTTAACATTCATCTTTTTAAGTTTATGAGATAATTATTTTTCATTTGGATCCATCATTTCTATCTGATTTAACAGTATTTCATATAATTGTCTGTGTTTTTTCACAATAACCTCAAGGATGATTCCACATACCCATAATAAAATTCCTATCATCGCAATAATTCCAGATACAATTAATGTCGGGAATCTCAACACTAATCCTGTTCTAAAAAATTCAAGTAACACAGGTATGAAGAACACCAATGCAATTACTTCTAAAAGAATAGACACACTTGTAAAAAACGCAAATGGACGATATTCTCTAAATAAAGCTGCAATTGTAGAAAGAACTTTCATTCCATCTGAAAAAGTATTTAATTTTGAAACACTTCCATCTGGACGATCTCTATATTTTACTGGAATTTCTTCAAGTAAAAAGTTCTTATCTACCGCGTGGATTGTCATCTCTGTTTCTATTTCAAATCCTTTTGATAATACCGGAAAAGTTTTTACAAATTTTCTACTAAATGCACGATACCCCGTCATAATGTCACAAATTTCATTATCAAATAATTTATTAATAAAAAAACGCACCATTCTATTTCCAAGATTATGAAACGGTCTTTTATTTTCTGTAAAATAGGTAGATGACAGACGATCTCCAATTACCATATCTACTCCTTTTTCAAGAACTAACTCTACCATTTTTCTCGCATGTTCAGCTGGATATGTATCGTCTCCATCAATCATAAGATAACAATCCGCCTCTATATCGCGAAACATACTCCTAATTACATTTCCTTTTCCCTGTCGATATTCATATTTAACAATTGCACCAGCTGCTCTGGCTATTTCATCTGTTTTATCTGATGAATTATTATCATATACATAAATATCTGCCTCTGGTAATGCCTTTTTATAATCACGTATTACCTTTTCTATTGTTACGCTCTCATTATAACATGGAATTAATACTGCTATTTTTTTCATTTTTTTTCTTCTCCTCACTACATGCAATCATGAAAAATAACGGAATAGTAGTCATCATTGAATAACTGTAACGAAATTCCGCCTGAACCGGTGTAGCAATAAATAATGATATTATTATTGCGGCAACCGGAAAGAATGGAAGTATTGATTTCTTTCTGCAAATTATAACACCTCCAAGTACAATCATCGTCCAGGTATAACATCCTATGCTCCATAGAATACCTAGCAATGGGATTTGCTTATATAATGTTTCAAAATACTGCATTACATCCACTACAAAAGTCGGCATCTTCGGATTTCTGTACATTCCCCAAGTATTATCTTTTATCATTGTTGTCGTTACCCAATACTGAATATCCGGATACCAATATCCCTTGGTCTGATCAATCTGAGCTTTCAAATACGAAACAGGATATTTTATTCCTAATTCAATCCATAACTTCAAATATTCTGCTTTATTTGTTGCAATGTATTCTTGATCTCCTGTCTGACGTACTAATACTTTAATTGGATCTGATAAAGCCGGATCATAAGTATCTTTTATTTGTGAAATATCAACCGCTTTTGATAATAGTTTCTCCTGTTCTTCTGTCAAAGTTCCCCCATCAACTATCACTCTGGCTATGTGTTGTGCCGGAATGGACAATGACTCTATTGTATCTGGTGGTGTCACATTAAAATAATTCAGTACAGGGCCTTTATAAACGAGCGTCAATAAAATAGTTCCCATTCCTAGTATAAATATCTTCTTTCGTTTTCCTTTCATAAATATAACAAAAAAAGGAAAGCACAATAAATATGCATAGAATCCATTGCTTCTAAGAATACAGAGTAACAGTCCCATAATCAAAAACAAAATAGCGTTTTTTCCACCTATTTTTTCCCTCTGTGTTATTTTCCACACTACAATAGAGAAAAGCAGTACAACCGCTCCCATAGCGACATCTTTCCAAAGCGTAACCGAATATAGCGCATTAAACGGGACAATTGCAAAGTAAATCAGACAAACAAGCAAACATGTTTTCTTCATCCCTTTTTTGTAAAAGATAGTACACAGATAAGAGAAGGCTGCCGCCATTACACACATCTGAGCTACCACGCACATTGCAACCCCTGCATTTGCCGTATGAAAAATTCCATAACCTATCTTATAAAAAAATCGGTGAAACATTGTATGTATCCACGGTTGATGATTGCTAAACGGTCTAAGTCCCAGCGCCTGAGCCAACTGCCATTCTGCATCATCTGTAATTATCCCCGGATAATACGCTAACAAATAAGGGAGCCAGCATAACATACAAATTGCAAAAAAACAAATTCCAAAACATACCGGTTTCCTTTCTCCTGATACATTAGAACAAATATTTACTCTAGCTAATTTGTAAACAACTATTGCAAGACATTTTTTCACAAATAAGTAAATTCCAATTATGGAGACTATCATTTCTATCAAAGTAAGAAATCCTGCATTCTCATAAGTCTCATAATTTCCTAAAACCCAAAAAAGAGCCAGTAGCACAGATATTATATTTACTACAATTATTTCACGTTTTTCTCTTTTTCTCTCCATCTGATTTACTGTCTCATTTTTCTGAAAAGCACAAAGGATAATTAATAGAAAAATACTAAACGGATTTGATGTTCTCAACCCCAATGTCCAATTAATTGCTACCGTCATAACAATCGACTGAATATATATATTATGAATTAATTTATTGATTAATATTCTTTTCTTTTCCACAAATACTCCTTTCCACACTTGTTACCTAAAAAACACCAAAAAGGAACAGCCCCTATGACTGCCCCTTTCTAGTAGATTACCAAGGCCTTAAGCTTAAATTTCTTTCAAAACAGAAATACTATTTTACAATTTCCAGAGATTTTTCACATAATCATTCATAATACTATAACCATACTTCGGAGCTGTTGCCCATCCTGAACCATTTGGATTTTCATTAATCCCAAGCCATTCAACATACATTGCTGATCCTTTATTTACATATTTAAATCTTGGATCCACGCATTCATATTTCAAATCATTCTTACTAATCCCCTTAACCGCATACGCTTTAAGATGTTGCATCTGTGCTCGAACGCCCATTCGCACTCCATTTTTTCCATACGATGAGAAATCAGCTCCTGACGCTCCTCCATCTGTTGCGCCAATTCCAGCAAAATTAAATTGCTCGATTTTAACTTGTCCACCATATCGAAGCCAATTCGTTTCTTTCATTGTCTGGCACCATGCTATAGCTGGATCAATTCCCTCCGCTGTTGCCTCTTCATAAAAAATATTCGCTAACTTTTCAATTGAGTCCGCGCCACCAACTGCAAGCTTTTCTGAAGGATATGACAAATTTCGATTCCTATAATATCGAACCATTTTTTCTACACTTGTTGTTGGATCATTCATAATTTTATGTAATTCCTGATATTTTCCATCTGCATCATAATATTTTCCATTTATTTCTGCATTTTTCTGCATTGCTCCTGACCCAGTGTCAAAATAATACCAGTAGCCATCAATCTGCTGCTCCCCATACTGCATCTGTCCTTCTGCATTATAATATACTATTTTGTGTCCTAAATTCACAAAACCAGTCTGCATCGCTCCTGATCCGGTGTCAAAGTAATACCAGTAACCATTAATCTGATGTTCTCCATACTGCATCTGGCCTTCTGTATTATAATATACTATTTTATGTCCTAAATTCACAAAACCAGTCTGCATCGCTCCTGTTCCAGTATCAAAGTAATACCAGTAGCCATTGAGCTGATGCTCTCCGT
>ENA-ORTJ01001653-ORTJ01001653.1-human-gut-metagenome-genome-assembly--contig:-NODE-1653-length-13918-cov-6.959388_pt1 | contig 13918 bp, 9 predicted proteins | sample MGYA00242069_ERZ509187 | MGnify/ENA primary metagenome ERZ509187 (study PRJEB26280, sample SAMEA2338779) | human gut metagenome | biome: human gut; feature: human-associated habitat; material: faeces... | reverse complement strand
GATATTCTTCTCGCTTTCCGGCAGCGCGTCCGGGTCAGCCTTCGGACGACCGCTGTCACCTACGCGACAATAGCGCGACTACCTATCCCCTTCGGCCATGATGGTCGCCTCAATATGGGCAAGTTCTTCTGGGGTATTCACATTGATGAAACACCCGCGTTCAGGAACCGCTTCAGTTACCTCGGCCGACATAAACGGCCGCAAGTTCACCAAATCGAAAAAGTCCTTCGCACGAACGCAACCGCGACTGAGCGCTTCATGCGTTGCCTCCAAGCAGGAATTCGTACGATACACCGCATGAAATGGCTCATATCCAAATTTATTGCATGGAACCACGGCATCGACGCGTTCAGAATGCGCCACGGCCGCCTCGGCAATCGCCAATTGCGGCGAAGCGAACACCATATCGCATGCAATGACGGCAACAAGCGAATGGGACGCCGCTCCAAATGCCGTGGCCAACCCTTGAAGAGACCCGCGCTTCTCGAACGAATCGGGAACGAGCTTCAAAGGACATGGGATGTCCAAATCGCCCAAGAATCCAAGACGCGATTCCTCATTCGTCGTAACAACCAACTCGTCAGCCGCGCAGGCAACCCTCTCAACAATGCGCGTGAGAAGCGGCTCTCCCAAGAAGGGAACCGTCGCCTTGCTTTGTCCCATGCGACGTGATTCCCCACCTGCCTGAATGGCGACAGTAAGTTTCGGACGAACATAGACAGCCTGCAAGAAATCGGCAATTCCTTCAATATCCTCTAACGAAAACGAAGGAGTGCCCCTTCTTTTCGCCGCTGCGTGCACGCTTTCCATATTGCTCACAACGGCGACTGGAGTCACGCCACGCACCGTACCGATTTCGCAGTATTCATCGGCGGCAGGAAGGTCGCGATCGTTTCCCGAACGCAGCACTTCAATCACATCAAGGCCGCTTTGGCGAAAACCCTCGACGATCACCAAATCATGGTCAGGCATGCTCGAAACGATATCGTCGCATTCGATTTCATGGTTGAGTTCAGTGATGCGTGCCATGCGCGTCGGGGAAACCACAACCACATCTCGAGAACCGGCTTCGCGGTGTCGATACGAATCCTTTCCCGGCACATCGATATCGAAATCACAATGGCCGTGATGCTTAATCGACCCGATATCGAATCCCCGCGAAACAAGCTCGGCAATCACCCGAACAAGCAAGGTTGTTTTACCCGAGTTATGACGACCGACGAAAGCAACGGCCGGACTTGGACGATGAATGCGCCCATCGCGCTTCGCGCACTCCTCCGACGATTCGCCCGAAGCTGCGCCCAATGAAACTTTATTCATAATTCTCGTGTTCAACAACAAGGTCATTCTTGATAACGCCAACAAGCTGCTGCAAAGCATCGACAGCGTGCGGGCGAATATCCGCACCGATAAGAACATACATAATAGAGTCGCCGACTTTCAGCGTGCCTTCGTTAAGCCACACGCGAATATAGAAAACGCCGGGAAGCTTACGAGCGGCTTTCACAGCCTCGATCAAGCCATCGGTATTGTACGAGAAGTCGATTGTCGCAACCTTACCAAGAGCCGCACCCTCGGCTGCTTCGGCGGCATTCTCGGCAGGTACATACAGGGCGTGGATGCCATTTTCTGCTGCAGCCAGCGCCATGGGCAGCACGCCGGAAACCGGCCGCAGGGTGCCGTCCAGTGCCAGTTCGCCCAGAAATGCCGCGTCGGCAGGCACATCCTCCAGCTGGCCGCTGGCAGTGAGCACTGCCAGCAGAAGCGGCAGGTCGTACACCGGGCCGGTCTTGCGCACATCCGCCGGGGCAAGATTGATGGTAATGCGCCGGTCCGGGAACTTGAAGCCCAGATTTTTGATGGCGGCGCGCACACGGTCGGCGCTTTCACGCACAGCGGAATCCGGCAGGCCTACGATAGAAAATGCAGGCAGACCGCCGGAAATGTCGGCCTCCACTGCCACGGCAAAGCCGCTCAGGCCGTTCAGACCAAAGCTTCTGGTAACAGAATACATGTTGTTCTCCCTTATCCCAGCGGATGATATGACGGAAAAGAATTGGCAAAAGTGGAAAATATTGGATGATTATGTCATACTTCGACACAAAAATACTTCTGAATTCATTATAGTAAAGGGCAGGAAAGATGTCAATGCGATAGAGAGGAGAGAGTTTTCCATGATGAGCAAAGAATACTGCCGCTATATCCGTACATATTCAGAACTGGAAGGGCTGCAGCATGCCCACACCCTTGTATATTGCGGTGCCGCCGCTGCGCAGGGCGTTGTAATGGAGCTGCGGCAGGAGCAGGATGGCCGGGTGCGCCGCAGCGCGGTGCTGCTGCAGGACAGTTTTGCCCGGGCAATGCAGCTGCTGCGCTACCTGTGTGAAAACAGCGTCGGTTTGGAGCAGTGGCTGGACGTTCTGGACGATGCAGGCCAGAGTTATGAACTGCTGGAAAATGCAGGCGAGGCCGGGACGGTTCCCGACTTTACCGGGAAAAACTTGGAATTTTGTGCCATATGCCGGTTTTGAACTGCAAATCTTGTTGCAGATTACGCAATTGACACATGAACGCGGAGAGTTTATATTATAAGTAGGTTTAACCAAACCTGTTCTTTTTTGCGGAAAAATTTACAAAAGGTAAGGTGTGCAAGATGTATTTGGATGAATATAAGCGCTGGATGGCTGCAGAGCTGGAAGACGCTGATCTGAAGCCGGAGCTGGCCAAGATCGAGGGAAATGATGACGAGATCAAGGACCGCTTTGCTGTGGCTTTGAAGTTTGGCACCGCTGGTCTGCGCGGCGTTCTGGGCGCTGGCACCAACCGTATGAATATCTATGTTGTGCGTCAGGCCACGCAGGGTCTGGCAAACTGGGTCAAGACTCAGGGCGGCAGCCAGACTGTGGCGATCAGCTACGACAGCCGCCTGAAGAGCGATATCTTTGCCAAGACCGCCGCAGGCGTTCTGGCGGCAAACGGTATCAAGGTGCGCATTTACGATGCTCTGATGCCTGTGCCTGCACTGAGCTTTGCTACCCGTTACTACCAGTGCAATGCTGGTATCATGGTCACGGCTTCTCACAACCCGGCCAAGTACAACGGCTACAAGGCCTACGGCCCGGATGGCTGCCAGATGACCGATGATGCTGCTGCCATCGTGTACGATGAGATCCAGAAGACGGATGTGCTGACCGGTGCAAAGTACATCTCCTTTGCCGAGGGCGTGGAGCAGGGCCTGATCCGCTTTGTGGGCGACGACTGCAAGAAGGCACTGTATGATGCCATTGAGGCCCGTCAGGTGCGCCCGGGCCTGTGCAAGACTGCCGGCCTGAAGCTGGTGTACAGCCCGCTGAATGGTTCCGGTCTGGTGCCTGTCACTCATGTGCTGAACGATATGGGCATCACCGATATCACCATCGTGCCCGAGCAGGAGTACCCCAACGGTTACTTTACCACCTGCTCCTACCCGAACCCCGAAATTTTCGAGGCTCTGAAGCTGGGTCTGGAGCTGGCAACCAAGACTGGTGCCGATCTGATGCTGGCCACCGACCCCGATGCCGACCGCGTGGGCATTGCCATGAAGTGCCCGGATGGCAGCTATGAGCTGGTATCCGGCAACGAGATGGGCGCTCTGCTGCTGGATTACATCTGCGCAGGCCGCATCGAGAAGGGCACCATGCCCAAAAACCCGGTCGCCGTCAAGTCCATCGTGTCCACTCCTCTGGCCGATGCCATTGCCGCACACTACGGCGTGGAAATGCGCAGCGTGCTGACCGGCTTCAAGTGGATCGGCGACCAGATCGCAAATCTGGAAGCTGCCGGTGAGGTGGACCGCTTCATCTTTGGCTTCGAGGAGAGCTACGGCTATCTGGCCGGCCCCTATGTACGCGATAAGGATGCCGTCATCGGTTCCATGCTGATCTGCGAAATGGCCGCTTACTACCGCAGCATCGGTTCCTCCATCAAGCAGCGTCTGGAAGAGATCTATAAACAGTATGGCCGCTACCTGAACAAGGTGGACAGCTTCGAGTTCCCCGGCCTGACCGGCATGGAGAAGATGGCTTCCATCATGCAGAAGCTGCGTGATAACCCGCCCGCCGAGCTGGCTGGCCACAAGGTGGTCAAGGTGACCGACTACAAGAAGCCCGAGGAGACCGGCCTGCCTGCAGCAAACGTGTTGATCTACAGTCTGGAAAACGGCGCTACCGTTGTGGTGCGTCCCTCCGGCACTGAGCCGAAGATCAAGACCTACTTCACCACTCTGGGCAAGGATCTGGCTGAAGCACAGGCACAGAAGGATGCTCTGGCTGCTGCCATCGAGCCGATCCTGAAGTAAACTCCATCAAGAACAAGTTTGTGCCCCTCTGCTGTGTGCAGAGGGGCATTTTTGCTGTAGAATATTGGTTGCAGTTTGGGAAGTTATACGCTATAATAAAATATGGCTTACTATAGGAATCGGGCAGGTGAAGAAATTGGAAAAGAGAGTATCCGCAGTACTGGTGGCGGCGGGGTCTTCCACACGCATGGGCTTTGACAAGCTCAGCTTTGATCTGGGCGGCGAGACCGTGCTGCACCGCAGCATCCGCGCGTTTGAACAGGACCCGCTTGTCACGGAGATCGTGCTGGTGGCCGGTAAGAACCGCGCCTTTGTGGAGCAGCAGGCAGCAGACTGCACAAAGCCTGTGCAGATCGTAACGGGCGGCACCACCCGCGCTGAGAGCGCAAAAAACGGCGTGCTGGCGGCAGCAGGGGAGCTTGTGGCAGTGCACGACGCGGCAAGACCCTTCGTCAGTCAGGCCGTCATCACAGCAGCGCTGGAAGCAGCGGCCCGGTGCGGCGCAGCTGCACCCGCCGTACCGGTAAAGGATACCATCAAGGCTGCAGCGCGCGGCAACGGAAAGATCGTGCCGGATGCCTGCCTTGTGTACACAACGCCCGACCGTAGCACCCTGTATGCGGTGCAGACCCCTCAGTGCTTTGACCGCGCAGAGTACCTTGCTGCGCTGGAAGAGCTGGATGCCGAAAAAGCCCGCCTTGTCACCGACGACTGCAGCCTGTTCGAGCTGACCGGCCGCGCTGTGCAGCTGACGCAGGGCGATTACGCCAATTATAAGATCACGACCCGCGAGGACTTGCCCCGCCCGGAACAGAAAGAGGAACACAAAATGCGCATTGGACATGGTTATGACGTGCACCGTCTGGTGGAAGGCCGCAAGCTGATCCTGGGCGGCGTGGAAGTGCCTTTTGAAAAAGGCCTGCTGGGCCACTCGGATGCAGATGTGCTGGCCCATGCGGTGATGGATGCTGTGCTGGGTGCCGCTGCGCTGGGGGATATCGGCCAGCATTTCCCGGACAATGACCCGGCTTACTCCGGTGCCGACAGCCTGAAGCTGGCCCGCCGTGTGGCCGAAATTTTAAAGGAGCACGGCTTCCGCATTGAAAATATCGACGCAACGCTGTTGTGTCAGCGGCCCAAGCTTGCGCCGTACATTCCGGCCATGCGCCAGAATCTGGCCGATGCCTTCGGCCTGCCGGTGGATGCCGTGAGTGTAAAGGCCACCACCGAGGAACATCTGGGCTTTACCGGTGAGGGGCTGGGCATTGCCGCCCACGCTGTTGCCCTGATCGAAACACTGTAAACGGGAGCGTGTACCAATGACTCTGAACGCGATCATTGCAAATTTCCAGACCTTCAAACTGGTCGATTTGCTGGATATCATCATCATTTCCTTCCTGATTTACCAGCTGCTGGGCATTGTCAACCGCACCCGCGCCGGCCAGCTGTTCAAGGGTGCGCTGCTGGTGATGGCCGTCTATCTGGTGGCAGAAACGCTGAATATGCGTACCGTCACATGGCTGCTGAACTCACTGCTGCAGGTGGGCCTGCTGACGCTGGTGGTGCTGTTCCAGCCGGAGATCCGCCGTGCGCTGGAGCGCATGGGCCAGACCGACCAGTGGGCCGCCAAGCTGTTCAATGTCAAAGGCCGCTACAACGATCCCAGCCTGAAAGGTGCATGGCGCAGTGCCATCATTGCCATCTGCGATGCGGCAGAGCGCTTTTCTGAGACCAAGACCGGTGCACTGATCGTGCTGGAACGCCACACGAACCTTTCGGAGATCGTGCGCACCGGCACGCCGGTGAACAGTGCGGTCAATCTGGAAGTGCTGGGCACCATTTTCTACGAGGGCACGCCCCTGCACGATGGTGCTGCCATCATTGAGAATGGCCGCATCAAAGCCGCGGGCTGTGTGCTGCCGCTTTCCAACAATCTGGATCTTGGCAAGGATATGGGCACCCGTCACCGTGCCTGCCTTGGCATTGCCGAAAATTCCGACGCCATCGCCATCGTGGTCAGCGAGGAGACCGGCATCATCTCCATGGCAAAGAACGGCGTGCTGATCCGCCATTTTGACCGCCAGACCCTGTATACCCGTCTGGTGGATGAGATGATCCCTAAGGAGACCACCACCGAAAAGACGACGGTCAGCGGCTGGCGCGGTCAGCTGGACCGTCTGTGGAAATGGGTCAGCCAGAAGGAGGACGATGCGCAATGAACAACGAACCCAACAAGAAAAATGGCGCAAAGCCTGCGGTCGCCCATAAGAAAAACATTCTGGACGACCGCCGCATCCGGCTGGCACTTTCGGTGCTGGGTGCCATCGTTGCATGGATGGTGGTCACGATCATCGTCCAGCCCGGCACCAGCAACACCATCTACAATGTGCCGGTGGATTATACCTACGATTCCGCTGCTTACACCTCCCGGGGCCTGAGCATCGTCAGCGCCGAGGATAAGACCGTGAACCTGAAAATCTCCGGCGACGGCTACACCATCGGCGGGCTGACGGCTTCCGACTTTGTGGTCTACCCGGATTTTTCCAGCGTACGCGACAGCGGCGAAAAGACCCTGCGCCTGCTGGTACGCGGTGCCAACGGCCTGCTGAACGGTGTGACCGTGACCATGGAAGGCAATGACAACACGGTGGATGTGGTGTTTGACGTGGTGGAGGAAAAGACCCTGCCCGTTACCATTACCACCAACTACCTGACCATCGCGGACGGTTATATCCTTTATAGTACGGATGTTTCCAAGGAGAATATCACCCTTTCCGGCCCCAGCAGTGAGCTGAATAAAGTTGCTACCTGCACTGCAGAGGTGACCTACAGCGGCGAACTGACCGAGTCCATCACGCTGAACACGCCGCTGCGCTTCTATACCTCCGGCGGCAAGGAAGTCAAGTTTGAGTACACGGAGCTGGAAGAGAACAGCGTGGATGTGACCTTGCAGGTGTACAAGATGGCAACGCTGCCGGTGGACGTGAATTTCATCAATGCACCGCGTGATTTTGATGATTCGATGCTGGTATATGCACTCAGCCGCAAGCAGCTCAAGGTGGCAGGTCCGGCAGATAAGATCGATATGCTGTCCACGCTGCCCATCGGCAATATCGACCTTTCCACCTTTACACTGAACAAGAGCTATGAGCTGCCCATCGACCTGCCCGCAGACATCTATCTGCTGGATAACATTTCCACCATAACGGTCAGCTTTGACTGCTCCAATCTGGGAACCAAGACCATGAACCTGCCCAATACCTGCGTGCAGGTGGTCAACCTGCCCTCTACCTACCAGCTGACGGTGCAGACCGAACGCCTGATGAATGTAACGCTCTGCGGCCCCAAGGGCGCGATCGAAACGCTGACCCCGGAGCAGGTGGTCATTGAGATCGATGCCGAGGATTTCTCGGTGGCGACCGGCGAGCAGAACATCGCCTGCCGCCTGTATGTGCCCTCCAACGGCAAGATCTTTGCACTGGGCAGCTATGTGCTGCAGTGCCGCATTGAAAGCAACTGATAAAAAGGAACACACTGTACTATGATTCTCGTTCGCAACATCCGTCTGCCGCTCTCTGCCGGAGAGCCGCAGGCATTTGAAAAAGCCCTGCACGCCGCCCGCATCCCGCGCGGAAAGGTGCAGCATCTGGGCGTGGCAAAGCTCTCGGTGGATGCCCGCCACGGCCAGCCCAAGCTGGTGTATACCGTGGCTGTCACCCTGAAAGAACCTGCCGAGGAAGCGGCTTTTGCAGCCCGCTGTGGTGATGCTTCTCTGCAGCAGAAGGTGGATTTTTCGGTGCAGAATGGCATTCAGCCACTGGCACATCGGCCTGTGGTGTGCGGCCTTGGCCCGGCGGGCCTGTTTGCAGCGCTGCTGCTGGCCCGGCAGGGCTATCAGCCCATTGTGCTGGAGCGCGGCCCGGCGCTGGACGAGCGCGTAAAGGCGGTGGAACATTTTTCTGCTACCGGCGAACTGGATGTGAATGCGAACATTCAATTTGGCGAGGGCGGTGCCGGTACCTTTTCGGACGGCAAGCTGACCACCCGCATCGGCGATGAGCTGTGCGGCTTTGTTACCGAGGTGTTCCTGCAGCACGGTGCGCCGGAGGAGATCGCCTGGAAGCAGAAGCCCCATGTGGGCACCGACCTGCTGCGCGGTGTGATCACCTCTATCCGCAAGGAGATCGAAGCTCTGGGCGGTGAGGTGCATTTCAACACGGCCCTGACCGGCTTTGAACAGAAAAATGGTCAGCTCACCGGCATTTTTACCACAAATGGCACCTTTGCCTGCGAAGCTTTGGTGTTCGCGGTGGGCCACTCAGCCCGCGATACCTTCGGGATGCTGATGGACGGCGGCCTGCAGCTGGAATGCAAGCCGTTCAGTGTGGGCTTCCGCGCCGAGCATCTGCAGAGTGAGATCGAAAAGAGCTTATATCACGAGGCTGCCGGGCATCCGGCTCTGCCGCGGGGCGAGTATCAGCTCTCCCAGCATGTGGGGGAGCGGTGCGTTTACACCTTCTGCATGTGCCCCGGCGGGCAGGTGGTGGCATCGGCCAGCGAGGAAGGCCGTGTAGTGACCAACGGCATGAGTTTCCACGCCCGCAATGGCAAAAATGCCAACGCGGCCGTGGTGGTGAGCGTGGGAGGCAAGGACTTTGCAGACGATCCGCGCCGGGCCATCGCGTTCCAGCGGGAGCTGGAAGCCAGAGCCTACGCCGCTGGGCGCAGTGCAGGGGAGTATGCCGCTCCGGCAGAGAACATCCAGAGCTTTCTGGAAGGGCGCGGCCAGCTGAACATTGGACGCGTGCAACCTACCTATGACCGCGGCGTTGCTGCGGCAGACCTCGGCACACTGCTGCCGCAGGAGCTGGCCGAAACGCTGCGGGCGGGCCTGCGCGCCTACGAGCGCAAAATTGCGGGTTATACCGCGCCGGAAGCGATCCTTACGGGTCTTGAGACCCGCACCAGCAGCCCGGTGCGGCTGAAGCGGGAAGAAAATTTTGAATGCACCCAGCTGGCAGGTCTGTATCCCTGCGGCGAGGGCGCCGGATATGCGGGCGGCATCATGAGCGCCGCCGTGGATGGCCTGCGGGTGGCCCGCGCCATCATCAGCCGGTATGCACCGGCAGAAGGGTGAGAAGAATTTGATGAACGATCGTGAAAACGATACAATGAGAGAAAATGAGGGCCGTCAGGTGCAGCAGGAGCTGGAAAACCAGCTGCGCGCCTTTGGCGATACCGTGTCGGATGCCTTTGCCCATGGCTTTGAGGGCAAAGGGGAGGACATTGGCGACCGCGCCTATGGTGTGGGCCGTGCGGCGGTGAATGCTGCAAACTTTGGCCTTGGCGAAGCGGCAAAGGCGTTCCGCAGCAGCCGGGATGAATACTACCGCAGCCGTCAGAATGCGCAGAATACGAAAAAACAGGGCTTGAATGAGGACAATATCAACGCGCAGGCCGTAGGCGTTTCCGGCTGGTTCCGGCAGATGTTCGGCAAGGCAGAGACGACCCCGGCAGACGAGATCCGCACCAGTGCCAAAAAGCGCTACAGCGCAGGCTGTGCATTGCTGGCAGTCGGCATCACGTTTACGGTGATCTTTGGCATCACGGCAGTTTCCTGTCTGGGTGCGGCGGGCCTGTTTACGCCCAATGCGGCGGTTCTGCAGGCCCTTCTGCAGGACAGCTTTATGGCTGAAAATGCTGCAGCCATGGGCAGCTTTGCGCTGGGGGCGGTGCGGATCACCGGCTGGTGCTTTGCGGCTGTCACCGCCGTGTTCGTGTGGATGATCACTGCCGGTGCATCCCGCCTGAAGGCCAGCAAGACGCTGCTCCGTCTGGCCGAGGCAGCAGAAGGCTTTGACTGCAAAAAGGGCCTGCCGCTGGAAGCCGTGGACGAGAAAAAGGCCCGGGCACTCAAGCGGGTGCGCAGATTCATCCGCAATGGCTGGCTGAGTGCATGGGTGGACGAAAAAGCGGAAAAGCTTTACCTGACTGCTGAGGATTACCGTGCCGCGCAGGAAGCTGCCGCAGCCTCCAAGGCACCGCCGCAGCCGGAACCGGCGGCAGAAAAAACGGACGATGTGCCGCTCAATCTTGAGACGGCGCGCCGCTTTGCCGCCGTGCTGCAGCAGGAAAAACAGCTGATGCAGGATGCGCAGGGCCGCGAAGAGCTGGACCATATGCAGACCACCACCACTGCCATCTGTGACTGGCTGGAAGCACACCCGGAAAGCCTGCCCAAGGCCCGCCGCTTTGCGGAATACTATATCCCCACCACCCTCAAGCTGCTGCACACCTACAACGATGTGCAGGGCCAGCAGGGCGAAAACGCCGAGACCATCCGCCGCGATATCGCGGGCATCCTTCACACGCTGAATCAGGCCTACGACACCCTGTACGATACGCTGCTCTCGGATGTAGCGATGGATGTCTCTTCTGAGATCGCCGCCCTGCAGGGAATGCTGGCCAACGACGGCCTGACGGGAGGAAATTTTGAATGACCTACCGTGCATGGAATCTGAAGCCGCTGGACCGTGCCGCGCTGCGGGAGCTGACGCAGGCGATTGCGGAGCAGGCCACCGAAGAACTGGAATATAACGCACAGAACGACGAGCCGTGGAGCGAGCAAAAATATGCGGCCGCCCTTGCCGCCCAGCAGAAGGAAAATGCCCTGTTGGCGGGCGTGCTGACGGCCCGCGGCATTACCGACCCTACCGAAGCACTGACCCTGCTTGCCGGTGAGGAAGAATTGAGCGACCCTTCGCTGCTCACCGATATGGACAAGGCCTGCGAGCGCATCTGGCGGGCCATTGATGAGGGCGAGACCATTGTGGTGTTCGGCGATTATGACGTGGACGGCGTGACGGCCACGGCCCTGCTGTACCAGCATCTCAAGGGCATGGGGGCTACCGTAAAATGTATGCTGCCCAGCCGCGAGGGCGACGGCTACGGCCTTTCGCGCAATGCCATCCGTTCCATCCACGATAAGGGCTGCAAGCTGATCGTGACGGTGGATAACGGCATTTCTGCTGTGGAAGAAGCCGATTATGCCGCTGAACTGGGCATTGACCTGATCATTACCGACCATCATCTGCCGCCGGAAACTCTGCCCAAGGCCATTGCCGTGGTAGACCCCCGTCGTGAGGACGACACCAGTCCCTTCAAGGGCCTGTGCGGTGCGGGCGTGGCGTTCAAGCTGTGTGCCGCACTGGATGGCTGCCCGCCGGAAGAAATGCTGGACTACTGCGGCGACCTTGCCGCTGTGGGTACTGTGGCGGACGTGATGCCGCTTACCGGCGAAAACCGCACCCTTGTCAAGGCGGGCCTGCGCCAGCTGCAGAACACGGACCGTCCGGGTCTGGAAGCGTTGCTGGAAGAGGTGGGCCTTGCGGGTAAACCGGTCACCGCAGAAAATGTCAGCTACGCCATTGCGCCCCGCATCAATGCGGCTGGCCGCATGGACAACGCTGTTACGGCTTTGCAGCTGGTGATGTGTGAGGACCCGGACCGCGCCGCAGAGCTGGCCCATAAACTGAACGAGATCAATACAAAGCGTCAGGAGACAGAGCTGCAGATCTTCAAGGCCGCGCAGGAACTGCTGGAACAGGAACCGGAGCGGCTGGAAGACCGCGTGATGCTGCTGTGGGGCCGCGATTGGCACCCCGGTGTCATTGGCATCGTGGCATCCCGGCTGGTGGAGCGCACCGGCCGGCCTGTGATCGTGGTGACGATCGACGAGCACGGCGAATGCAAGGGCAGCGGACGCAGCGTGCAGGGCTTCAATTTGCATGCCTGCATTGGTGCCTGCGCAGACCTGCTCATCCGCTACGGCGGCCATGCCATGGCTGCGGGCCTTTCGGTGCGGGAAGAAAATCTGCCCGCTCTGCGCCGCCGCCTGAACGACTGGGCAGCACGGGAATGCCCGGTGCTGCATACCACCCCGCTGGAGTGCGACCTGCCCATCCATCTGGACCGTGTGACCGTGGAAAGTGTGCGGAAGCTCGACCAGCTGGCTCCCTATGGGGCCGAGAACCCGACCCCGGTGTTCCTTTTGCAGAACGCCGTGCTGGATGGGGTATACCCGGTATCGGAGGGCAGGCACAGCCGTCTGCGCTTGCGGCAGGGCAATGCCAGCGTGTATGCCGTGTGGTTCGGTATGCCGCCGGAACAGCTGCCCTATGCCATGGGCGATGTGGTGGATGCTGCGCTGAACCTTTCGGTCTACGATTCGCCCCGGGGCGCACAGCTTTCGGGCCGCATTCTGGACCTGCATCCGGCAGGGCTGGGCACAACGCTTGCGGAGCAGGCTGCTTTTGTGGTGGCGCTGCGCCGCGGCACACCCCTGACTGAGGAACAGAAAAAGCTTATTACGCCTGAGCGCAGTGATATCGTCACAGTGTACCGTGAGCTGCAGGCGCGCCGCTGGCACGCAGAAGATCTGCAGCCGCTGTGCGCAAAACTGGGCGAGGAAAATACAGGCAAAACACTGGTGGCAGTGACGGCCTTGGAACAGGTGGGACTGATCGCCACGGTGGAAAAGGGTGGGGCAAAATATCTGGAGCTTGTGCCTGCGCAGAGCAAAAAGAACCTTGCGGATGCCCCGGTCCTGAAATGTTTGGAGGGAATGTAAAATGCCAGAGGGAAAGAAAGCTGCGGTCCCTGCACCGAAGCCGGTGCGGGAAGAGGATCTCTACTCCGCAAAGACCCACCTGCATCAGCCGGTACCGGTGCAGGAAACGGCTACCGTTTCTGCAACAGCACAGCTGGCCGATGCCCCGGAAGGCGCGCTGCCTTCGGAGGTGCGGCCGGAGATCGTTACCTGGGAAAAGCTGTGCGAGGCCATCAAGGCCAGTGGCCGCTCCTACAATATGGAGATGATCGAAAAGGCATATAACCTTGCCAACACTGCCCACAAGGGGGTGTGCCGCCGCAGCGGCGAGCCGTATATCTGCCATCCGCTGGCTGTGGCACGACTGGTGCTGGATCTTGGCATGGACTCCGAGAGCATTGCTGCGGCCCTGCTGCACGATGTGGTGGAGGACACTCCCACTACACTGGACGACCTGAAAGCCGCCTTTGGCGAGGAAGTTGCCCTGCTGGTGGACGGCGTGACCAAGCTGACCAAGATTCAGTTCTCTAACATTGAGGAACTGCAGGCTGAAAACCTGCGCAAGATGCTGCTGGCCATGAGCCGCGATGTGCGCGTGATGATCATTAAGCTGTGCGACCGGCTGCACAACATGCGCACCGGTGATGCATGGCCGGAACAGAAGCGCCGCGATAAAGCCCGCGAGACCATGGAGGTGTATGCCCCCATCGCCAACCGTCTGGGCATCCTGAACGTGAAGGAAGAACTGGAAGACCGCAGCCTGCATTACCTTGACCCTGTGGGCTACGAGGAGATCAGCCGGATGCTCAGTGAGCGTGCAGGCGAGGAGTTCCTTGCAAAGGTGTCCGGTGTGATCGAGCGGAGGCTGGCCGAAAGCGGCATTGAGGGCGCTACCATCAAGCGCCGCGTCAAGAGCATTTACGGCATCTACCGCAAGACCATCATGCAGAACAAGTCCTTTGATGAGATCTACG
>ENA-ORTJ01001652-ORTJ01001652.1-human-gut-metagenome-genome-assembly--contig:-NODE-1652-length-13927-cov-6.561130_pt1 | contig 13927 bp, 9 predicted proteins | sample MGYA00242069_ERZ509187 | MGnify/ENA primary metagenome ERZ509187 (study PRJEB26280, sample SAMEA2338779) | human gut metagenome | biome: human gut; feature: human-associated habitat; material: faeces... | reverse complement strand
CGAAAGTACTGCGGTGCAGTCCGTGGGAGGATAGGCCGTTCCGCTCATGCAGGGCATTTGACCCAAACAAATCTGAGGTGTATCTCAGTGGTTAAAAATTATCTTGAAATTCTGTATAGAATCTGGGATAATCTTTGATCGTGACATATGGGAGATTGGCGCAGCGGGAGCGCAGTTGCCTTACAAGCAAACGGTCACAGGTTCAAATCCTGTATCTCCCACCATTAATTACATGCCACGCTTTCGCGTGGCATTTTTATTTCGGGCGTTTAGCTCAGCGGGAGAGCACTTCCTTCACACGGAAGGGGTCATCGGTTCAATCCCGGTAACGCCCACCATAGATTTTTAGCCGAGGTTATTTGCCTCGGCTTTTTTATTGCACGGCAATCGTGGACGAAGACCAGGACGCTGTGGTGACCTATTACGCTTTCTGCTCCGAGAGCCAGGCTGCTGCGGATGACGCTGCCAACGACGAGGACGCCGCTGGCCAGGATACCGCTGACGATGATGCCAACGCAACTGGTGATGACGCCGACGAGTCGAACATCGCCTCCTCACAGACCGGTGGGGCAATGAATGATGCCGCGATGGTCGGCGTTGGCGGCATCGCAGGCATCTTGACTGCCGCCGCTTCGCCTCCGTCGCACAACTAATTGTTTCTTGCGCTGTCTTTTCATTAAACGTGCTAATAGTTAAACGGACCGGGTTGATCACGGTCCGTTATCCAAATTTATCTAGTTAAGTGTTGCTATACCGCTTAGACGAGCTGGCATAGCTCTTTGTATAGTTCCCTGACGCTGAAGCGCTCTTCTTGGTTCGCCTTGATTCCCTGATCAGCAAGCTTCAGCAATTTGCATACAGGAACGTTTGGAATTATTTTCGGCTCTTCTTTCATCTTTACCAAGTAAGGCGAATCATTGATCCTCGAAGCAAGTTGGTACGGGGTTTCTAGCGTGAGCAGCAAATGCATTATGCTGCAGAGAGCATAGGTATCGATCGTCTCTGAATGTCGAAGTTCTTCAATGCCCTCTACATCGCGGGTGAGCATTTCAGGTGGGGCATACTCAATTGTTCCGTAACGCCAGATGCCATATTGAGTGGTAGTAAATGGGGAATCTGTTTCAATGTACGAAGCGCTTCCCAGGTCAACGAGACATATATCAAAGCAGCAGGAGTCTACTTGTTGCTGAAGGCCTGCTCTTTCTGTTCTGACAATGATATTGCGCGGTGATAGATCGCGGTGCACGAAGGTACCCTCAAGCGATTGGGCATTGAGGAGTATTTTTAGGACCGCTTTGGCAATTGCGGCAACCGTAATGGGCTCGATTCCAATACACGCACCAAAGTCTACATGGGGAAGTAAGTCTATTGTTGCTGCCAGCGTGACCCCTTCAACATACTCTCTGACGATAATTGGCTTGCCCTTGGCGTTCCCTAGCCCAAATATGCGGGGAAAACCCTTTAAATGTGAAACCGCCAATGAACTGCGAAATTCTTCCATGGTAAGCAGTGTTTGAACTTCTTCGTATCTTTGCAGCGCTTCTTGAGAGGTTTCCTTGTATTTGATTTCCTTAATGCCGTCTTCGTGGAACAAAGGGGATTTCAGCGCGACGCATTCATTGAGCGTGTTGTAGGCTTTGCGCATAACCATGCTGTTGGAATATGGGGCTTTATTTTCCAGGAAAAATGTTAGAAAACGACGATTCGTTTCTTCCTTTGTGCAGTTTGGGTCCACAAAAGCTGGCGTAAAGGAGTCCAGGGAGAGAATAGATACTCGTTGTTCTAATTGGTTATTGAACCCGAAGCATGGGTCAACTGAATCCAAAACTGCCCTTCTTTCATACAGTATGATTGATCAATACTGCAATCTAATGAGCCTTGAATGTTGCGCAACAAGGTAATGGGCCCATGTAGCCAGTTAACTATTAATCGGCAATTTTCAGAACAAGAAACCTCGTTGTTTTGCCTAGACAGAGTGTGTCACCATGGCTGATTTTGACGGGGGGGGGTACTTTTTATTAGCAGATCCTTGCGGTTCTATCTCAGTGATAGATTTATCGGCTCCTGAAATTAGAGTAGTGCCGTTTGTCGATCCTAGCCCCTGAGCGTACCAGGCGCTTCCGTCTTTGAAAACGCGAAGATGCTTTCTGGAAACATCGATATCGACATCATTGATGCTGTTGCTACCTGTTGCCAAGAGCCCGATAGTGGTTCCTTCCTCGGAGGTAGAGAGAGGGTATATAGGAGAGCACGCAACCTCGTTATCGATCCTGATTAGCCCAAGTTTTATGGGGCTGTCAGCGGATTTGGTTGTGTGCTTTGGTTGCGCTAGTGTTGGCTGAAGCGTTGAAAATGTGAATGAAAGCTTCTTCTCCATGAAACTGTGCGTTGTCCTTGCCGCAATTTCGGGATCTGCGAGGCATCCAGTAGTCAGAAACATCATCACCAAAAGCACGGCCTTATCGGATGTTTCCGACATAGGTGATGCGTTGATTCTGCGAATAGCGTTGGCATACAGATTTCCATCAAGGGAATAGTGCCTGAGAAGAGCCCCCATTTCCTTTGCCGCTACACCACCGTAGTGCTCTATAACCTCGTGGTACGCACAGGGTTTGGCTAAATTGGAAACGATTTTGCTTGTTATTGTTTGGGCGCTTTGATGAAAGTCGCCAAAAAACTCAGGATGTACCTGGCTTGGGGTTGCGTGGACGATCTGCCTTGATAAAAAGGTTCTTTCATTAATTCGATCACGGGGCGCACCGTTGCCGCACAGAGTTCGACCGGTAAGGAGCTCGCTTGCAGCTTCTTTATTGGTGATGCCGCCAAAGCTGCGTAGATCAGAATACATATAGGAGCTCGGTGTGTGCATCTATATCCTTGTCCGGTGCGCAATTTCGCTGCAAGTTAAAACGATAAAAACGGTTACTATCTGCGCGTAATTCATATTCTAACTCAGAAATACGAGTTCAATGCCATTATCTATGAATAGTTTTAACGGGTAAACCTCTCAGTTGCGCATGTTGTGCACAAGACAAATCGGTAACTAATGTTGCGCAACGGATCCTTTTCAAACCGCCTTTAAATAGCAAATGCATAAGAAGGATAGCTAGTCTGACGCGTAAGGGCGCGGGCTAATGCAGTGCGAAAAGGAGAATAAATGAAGGATTTGCGTTCTAAGAAAGCAATTGCGGCAAGCCTGAGCTTGACGCTTGCTCTTGGTAGCGTGCCTGCAGTAGCATTGGCCGATGACGCCGATGAGAATAGCGAGGGAGCTACTTCCGAGCAGTCTACCCAGGCCGAGCTTTCGTTTTCGGCAAATGGTGGACAGTTCACCGATGGCAGCACTGGAGTAACCGTCAAGGCGAACGAGGACGGAAGCATCAATGCTCCTACGCCTACTCGTGCGGGCTATACTTTCAAGGGTTGGTACTCTCAGTCCAAAATGGATGGCATTCCTGAGAATTATCAGCAGTATTACAAGCTCGATCCTTCTTCCGCCAAGGCAGGCAGCTGGTTTGCTGCATGGGAAAAGAACGCAGAGGTTCAGGCTCAGAGTGTTGAGGTTGTAAGCTTCTTCCAGGGCGGCGAACGTGATGGTTCCAGCGTAACCACTACGATTGACGTTACTGCAGACAGCAGCGTTGCAGATTGCGTTAAGAGCTTCGAAGGGTATACCCCCACAAAGATTGTTTCGGGTGCGGCAACCAGCGAAGAAGAAGTGAACATGACCTCCTCCCTGGAGGGCATCACCACGCTTTATGTGTATTACAAGGCCGACGAGCAGAAAACGGAACAGAACCAGATCAACGTTCTGTATGCTGCTAACGGCGGCCAGTTTGTAGACGGCAACGAAACCATGCAGGGCGTTGCCGACGCTGATGGCAAACTCCGTCAGCCTCCTACGCCCACCCGCGATGGCTACACCTTTGCTGGTTGGTACTGGCATGCGGATTACTCCGGCTATACCGACGAGCAGAAGGCTGCCGACAAGGTCGATTTCGACCAGGCGGTTACTGGTCAGACCGTTACAATGTTCGCTCAGTGGACTAAGGATGAAGTACAGAACGAGACCGATGTTCTGTATGTTGCCAATGGCGGCAAGTTCGCTGATGGTCAGGAAGTTCAGCAGGGTCTCACCGACTCTGACGGCATGATGCGCCAGCCCATGACTCCCACACGTGATGGCTACACCTTCGCCGGCTGGTACTGGGTTTCCGACCTGAGCGTCCTCACCGACGAGCAGAAGGACCTGAACAAGGTGGACTTCAGCCAGTCCATCGCCGGCAAGGACCATGCAACTATCTACGCCCAGTGGACCAAGAACGCCGACCAGAACGAGATCGACGTCCTCTACGCGGCTAACGGCGGCCAGTTCGCCACCGGCGAGACCTTCCAGCAGGGTCTCACCGACTCCGACGGCATGATGCGCCAGCCCGCAGAGCCCACCCGCGATGGCTACACCTTCGCCGGCTGGTACTGGGTCTCCGACCTCTCCGGCCTCACCGACGAGCAGAAGGACCTGAACAAGGTCGACTTCTCCCAGTCCGTTGCCGGCAAGGAGCACGTGACCGTGTTCGCCCAGTGGACCAAGAACCAGGAGCAGAACGACCATGCCGTGATGTACGTCGCTAACGGCGGCCAGTTCGCCACCGGCGAGACCTTCCAGCAGGGCGTCACCGACTCCGACGGCATGATGCGCCAGCCCGCGGCTCCCACCCGCGAGGGCTACACCTTCGACGGCTGGTACTGGCACGCTGACTACTCCGGCTACACCGACGAGCAGAAGGCCGCCGACAAGGTGGACTTCTCCCAGCCCGTGCAGTCCGACGTGAACATCTACGCCCAGTGGACCAAGAACGCCGATGCTCAGGTCGAGCAGATCACCGTTAAGTTTGTTGACAACTTCAACGGGACCGAATCTTCCGCCGAGGTCAAGAAGGGCGAGGCTGTTGCCAAGCCTGCCGACCCCACCTATGACGGTTGGACCTTCGAGGGTTGGTCTTCCACCCTCAAGGACGATGAGGGCAACTGGGAGTACACCCCCGTTGACTTCAGCAAGGCAGTTGAGGATGAAGACCAGGACGGTGTGGTAACCTATTACGCCTTCTACTCCGAAAACCAGGCTGCTGCGGACGACGCCGCTAATGGTGAAGAAGCCGCGGAACAGGAAGCTGCCGGTGATGACGCCGAAGCGGCGGATGAATCGAGCATCGCCCCTCAGACCGGTGACGCCACCAACGTTGCCGCTGTCGCTGGCATTGGCGGCATCGCGGGCCTTCTTGCAGCAGCCGCTGCATTGCTTCGCCGCCGTCGCAGCAACTAGCCAATGCATACGCTGTCCGTTTGAGGCAGAGGTACTAGCAGGCGAATGGACTGGGTTATTCCCGGTCCATTCGTTTTTTAGTGGGAAAATGAAGCAAACCCGTATTTGAGCTTGCGTTTGACCGCATTGCGCGTGAAGGGAGTTGCCATGACTTTTGTCCTCGGGCTGGCTCAGTGCCGTCATCCTGAAGATGGCGGTACGGAAGCTGTTTTGGAAATGGCCGAACAGTGGTGTGCCGAAGCTTCTCTTCGTGGGGTGGATATCTTGGTGTTCCCCGAGTCGCTTATGACCCGCTATGAACTGGATAAACGGTCGTTCGCTTCCGAGGCTGAGCCAATCGATGGGCCGTTTTGCTGCGGAATGGATGCGCTTGCGGCGCGTTATGGCCTTTGGCTTGTATACACCGTGAATGAGCGGAACAATGAGGGGAATCCCTTTAATACGGCTGTTATTACGGGAAGCGATGGGACAAAGCGCGGGGTTTACCGCAAAGTGCATTTGTTCGATACCGATTTCACTAAGGAATCCGATCGTATGGCGGCGGGCTCTGCGTTGTTCGAGCCCATTGATACTCCCTTTGGGCGCATCGGTCTTTCGATTTGCTATGATTTGCGTTTTCCGGAAGTGGCGCGCTTTGCGGCAACGCGTGGGTGCCAGCTGTTAATCAACCCTGCCGCCTGGGTGGATGGCCGCTTGAAGGCGGAACAATGGCGTACACTTCTTTCGGCGCGCGCCATCGAGAACGAGATCTTTGTTGCGGGCTTAAGTCGCGTTGACAAGGGCTACATCGGGCAAAGTGCCGTGTTTGGGCCTGATGGTGTGATGCTGGCCAGTGGCAGCGTCCGCGAAGAGCTGGTTGCTGCCCGCATAGACCTTTCGGCGATTGACGGAGTTCGCGCAGCCATGCCCGTCCTTGAGCATCGCAGGCCGGAGCTTTATTAGTGGGGTATGGGGGCAGACGCCGTTTTCCCACTAGGCAGGGCTGGGGGGGTCGCCCGGCAACTCCATACGATTAGTGCGGGCGGCGCCTCAAAGCTAAAGTGGGAAACGGTACCTGTCCCTATATTCCTACTTTGCCGTTTCAGCAATCAGGGCAGATCGTTCGACTTTTTGTTGCATAGTGTGGAATCGGCGTGTATGGGGCTTTCTTCGCGGATTCGTGGCCGAGATCTGTGGTGATGCGGCATAAAATCACAATGTTTACTAAATAAAACATACGGGAGTCAATAGGCTCTCTTTGGCACTCGCCCGAAACCTACCTCAACTGCACTATTAAGGGAGTTGCTGTGCTTAGCCGCTTTAGCGTAAAGAAGCCATATATCGTTACGGTTGCGGTGATCATCATCCTGATTCTGGGTGGTGTTTCGCTTACCAAGATGAAGACCGACTTGCTGCCCGATATGGATTTGCCCTATCTGGCGGTTATCACCACCGACCCTGGCGCTAGCGCTGAAAAGGTGGAATCCGAAGTTACCGATGTATTGGAAGGCTCGCTTTCGAAAGTAAGCGGTGTTTCCTCCGTCCAAAGCCAAAGTGCTGATAACTATTCCATGATATTCCTCGAGTTCGAGGACGGAAGCGATATGGATTCCGCCATGGTGAAGGCCTCGTCTGCGGTAAACGAGGTTTCTTCCCAGCTGCCTGAAACCGCTGGCAGCCCTAACTACATGGAAATCAGCATGGATATGATGGCAACCTTGTATGTTGCCGCATCCTACGACGACCATGATATTTTCGATACCACTTCGTTGGTGAAAGACAAAGCTGTTCCTGAATTGGAGCGCATTGACGGTGTTGCCGACGTTTCTACGGTTGGGGCGGCGGAAAAATCGGTAGAGGTGCGCCTTTCCGACAGCAAGATTGAAGACATCAACAACAAGCTGCTGGCCAGCGTCAATTCCCAGCTTTACGATGCCAAGAAAAGCATCGATGAAGGTGAGGCGAAGCTGGCTGAAGCGGAGAGCCAGCTAAACAGCCAGAAAGAAACGCTCGAGCAGAAGCAGCAGGAAACAAGCGATCAGCTTGGTCAGGCAAGCTCTGGCTTAACGCTGGCAATTTCCGGGAAAACCAGCGAGATCACTTCGCTGCAGGCGGAGATCGGAGCGCTGAAGGCCGTCGATCCTAGCGGCGCAAACCCCCAGGTTCAGGCGAAAATTGGGCAGCTTGTGCAGAAGGCGCAAACGGTAACGGGAGAACTTGAAGCCTACCAAAAGCAGCTTGCCGAAGTGCAATCGGGCTCTATTACCGCAGCAACGCAGTTCGGCAGCGCCAGCGCTCAGTTTGCCAGCGCCCAACAGACCATCGATTCCAACAAACAACAGCTGGCGGATGCCCGTTCTCAGTACGAAAGCTCGCGTGAAGAGGCTCTTTCCAAGGCGAATGTCGATGCCTTGGTGGACAAGGAAACGCTAGCAGGCATTATTAAAGCCCAGGATTTTTCGATGCCGGCTGGCTATCTTGATAGCGGTTCGGACGATCAGTGGCTGTTGCGTGTGGGCGACAACATCTCTTCCATTTCCGACCTGCGTTCGCTTTTGCTCGCCGACATCGATGGGGTGGGTGAAATCCGCCTTGCCGATGTTGCCGACATCACCGAAGTTGACAATGTCGGAGATCAGTACATGCGTATCAACGCTAAAGATGGCGTATTGCTTTCGGTGTTCAAGAATTCCACTGCTTCTACGAGCGAAGTTTCTGCAGATACCCGAGCAGCGCTTACCAAAATTGAGCAGGCCAATCCCGGCTTGCATCTAACTGTGGTGAGTGACCAGGGGTCTTTCATTGCGCTGTACATCAACTCTATTTTGCAGTCGCTGCTTTTGGGCGCGCTTCTTGCCGTGGTGGTGCTCATCGTTTTCCTTCGCGATTGGCGCCCCACGCTCATCATGGCTTTCAGCATTCCCTTCTCAGTGCTCTGCGCCTTGGTGGTGATGTACTTCTCGGGCATCTCGCTGAACATTATGTCGCTTGGCGGTATTTCCATCGCTATTGGCATGCTGGTAGATAATTCGATTGTTGTGCTGGAGAATATCTATCGCCTGCGCAGCCGCGGCATTCCGCCTGCTCGCGCAGCCGTTCAGGGTGCGAAGCAGATCTCGGGCGCGGTAATTGCTTCCACGCTTACTACCATTTGTGTATTCTTGCCCATCGTGTTTACTACGGGCATGGTGAACCAGCTGATGCTGCCCTTCGCGCTGACCATTGCCTACGTGCTTACCGCGTCGCTGCTTATCGCGTTGACCATGGTTCCCGCTGCTTCTTCGTTCCTGTTCAAGAACTATATTCCTCGCCGCAACAACTGGTTTGAGACGCTGCAGACGAAATACGCTCGTTCGCTGGCATTCTTCTTGCGTCATAAGGCGTTGCCTCTTGTGGTGTCGGTAGTGCTTTTGGCTGTTGCAGTGATTGGCGTGGTGAACATGGGTATCACTATGATCCCCACCATGACCTCGAAAACGGCAACGGTGACAGTGACCATGCCTGAAGATACCGACAAGGAGACGGCGTATGCTACGGCGGATAAGGTTATGGACGAAGCCATGGGCATCGACGGAGTGAAATTCGTTGGCGCTATGGACGGAACGTCTTCGACCTCGATGGTTGCTAGCGATATTTCCAGCAGTAGCAGCAGCGACAAGTTCCACCAGGTGTTCACGTTCTACGTACAGACCGACAGTTCAGTGACCACCGAAGGCCAGGTGCTTTCGATTTTGGATCAGCTACAGCAGCGTACTTCTGGCCTGAACTGCGAAGTGATTACCGATGCTTCTTCTTCCGAGGCGATGAGCTCTATGACCGGCAGTGGGCTTTCGCTGAGGATCCAAGGTCCCGATCAGGATGAGCTGGTGCGTATCAGCGAAGATGTGATGGGGATCGTTGGCCAGGTGGAGGGCTATACCGAAATCGAAAACGGCATGGAAGATGCTGCGACCGAGCTTCACCTGGTTGTCGATCGCGACAAGCTTACCAAGGACGGCTATACGGTTGCTCAGTTGTATAGCGATTTGGCGAAAAAGCTTTCCGAAAGCGCCGATGCGCCTTCCATGACGCTCGATGGCAGCAAGATGAATGTGTCTGTAGTGGATAAGACAAACCCTGTTACGGCAGACAATCTTCTTGATACCGAGATTGAGATAACCAATCAGCAGACGGGCGATACCACCACGCACAAGCTTCGCGAGTTCGCTAAGGTTGAGCAGGGAGTTGCCTCACCCACGATGATTCATGTGAACTCAACCCGTGCTATTACGGTGACGGCCGATGTCGAAGATGGTTACAACAATGCTTTGCTTGCGCGCGATCTGCAGACCAAGCTCAAGGATTATCAGCTGCCCGAGGGCTACACCATTCAAACCAGTGGCGAACTGGAAAACATCAACACAATGCTTTCTCAAATGATGCTGCTTCTGATTTTGGGCTTTGTGCTGATTTACCTTGTCATGGTGGCGCAGTTCCAGAGCTTGCTTTCTCCCTTCATCGTGATCTTGACTGTCCCCCTTGCCTTTACCGGCGGTTTGTTCGGTTTGGTGGCAGCCGGCGAACAGTTGAGCATGCTTTCGCTGCTGGGCTTCGCGGTGCTTATGGGCACGGTGGTGAATAACGGCATCGTGTTCGTTGACTATGTGAACCAGCTGCGCCGTGGTGGCCTGTCAAAGCACGATGCCCTGGTGGCTGTGGGACGTACCCGCATGCGCCCCATCATGATGACGGCAATTACCACCATCTTCGCTATGTTGCCGATGGTGTTCAGCGATGCGGTGGGATCGTCGATGCAGCGCGGCATGGCGGTTGTGGTTGTGGGCGGCTTGCTGTACGCCACGTTCATGACGCTGTATGTGGTGCCGGTTATGTACGACATCCTGTATCGTCGCGTTCCTCGCGAGGTTGATTTGGGCGATGAGTCTATCGACGACGATCCAGGCGATGCTCAAGCATATTTGGAGGCAATGCAGAACGCCCGTGCTTTAGCTGGAGTTAAGCCAAGAGTGGCCAATGCAGGTTCGGGAGGGAGTGCCGGAACAGCTTCGTGACAGGTATGGCTTTCGCAGAGGCAACCATTCACAATCCCCTCATCATTTGGGGTTTCTTTGGGGAAGAAGGAATGAACGTGTTACAGCATTGTGACGTTTTTGCTTGGGTATCCTGCTAGAATAAAGAAAGATAATAAGCGAGGCGCAGGGGCGCTTCGATACTGGGGCCTTTGCCGTATGGCGAAGGAGAAAGAGGGGCGAGAGCTATGAAGCAGTACAGGCGCGTATTTGCAGCACTCGATGGCGGCAGCACTCAGCAGGAAGTAGCCGAGCGCGCAATTCAGATTGCGAAGCTCAACCATGCAGAATTGATGTTCGGCCATGTAGTAGATTCGGTTCCCGATTCCTTGACGGGCACCGACTACAAAGAGCTTGCTGAAACGGTTCGCAACCGTTTGGTCGATTCCTTGGGCGATACGCTGAAGTCAGCCGAGGAAGATCCAGACATCCCTTCCGTAGAGGTTGTCGTTAAGGTTGGTCGCATTCAGGAAACCATTCACAATCTGATGATCAAGCCATTTGAGCCCGAGCTGGTTATCTGCGGTGAGCGCGGTCTTTCGAACATCACCTACGTATTCGTTGGCAGCGTTTCCACTTATCTGATCAGGAACCTTCGCTGCGACGTTCTTGTTGTAAAGCAGGATTAGTCGGTTGCGCTGGTCTACGATCAGCGCAACATGCTCCTGAGACGCGACGATGCTGCGCGGGATTCTGGCGGTACAGGGAAATTTCAAAGCCCATAGGGCGGCGCAAAGGCCAGCCCTATGGGCTTTTCAATCTCCCCGCACTCGCCAGAATCTTACTCGCTGACTCTACTGGTGCATACCCCAAAGCTCGTTAACGTCCTTGTGGGCGTTTTTTTATTGGGCCTGAGTTTCGATAGTAGGGCAGCATCGTCTAAAATAAGAAGCAGTGCGCCCGTGCGGTGCATTCTAAACATACTAGAGCGGCTGGCAGCTTGCTGGCTGAAACGTTACACACAGAAAGGCATGGCATGCAGCGCAACCATTACGATTTCCTCATCGTTGGCGCTGGCATCACGAGCGCCGTTTTTGCTCATGAAGCCGCCAAGATCGGCAAGACCTGCTTGGTCATCGACCGCCGCGATCACATTGCAGGCAACATCTATACGGAAGAAATCGATGGCATCAACGTGCATAAGTACGGTGCCCATATCTTCCATACGTCGCTTCGTCCCGTTTGGGATTACGTAAATCAGTTCGCCGAGTTCAACAACTATGTGAACTGCCCTGTTGCCAGCTACAAGGACGAGTTGTACAACTTGCCGTTCAACATGAACACCTTCTCGAAGATGTGGGGAATCAAGACTCCCGCTGAAGCGAAGGAAATCATTGAGCGCCAGAAGCAGGAAGCAGCCGAGCAGATTGGCGAAGGCGAGCCCTCTAATCTTGAGGAACAGGCGCTTTCGCTTATCGGCAAGGATGTATTCGAGAAGCTGATCAAGGGCTACACCGAAAAGCAGTGGGGCAAGAGCTGCACCGAGCTGCCCGCTTCCATCATCAAGCGCCTGCCCGTTCGCTTCATTTATGACAACAACTACTTCAACGACCGTTGGCAGGGCATCCCCATGGGCGGCTACACTGCTATGGTTGAGCGCATGTTCGGCGATACGGAAATTTTGCTGAATACCGAGTATCGTGAGTTCGTTGCTGAAAACGAAGGCATTGCCGACCGCGTTATTTACTGCGGCACCATCGACGCTTACTTCGATTATCAGCTTGGCGCGTTGGAGTATCGTTCTTTGCGCTTCGAGTCTGAGCGTATTGAATGCGAGAATTGGCAGGGCAACGCGGTGGTTAACTACACCGAGCGCGAGGTGCCCTTCACGCGCATTATCGAGCACAAGCACTTCGAGTACGGCACTCAGCCAACCACCATCATTACGCGCGAGTATCCCGCAAACTGGGAGCGCGGTGACGAGCCGTACTATCCTCTGAACGATGAGCGCAACAGCGCTCTGTACGAGCAGTACGTTGAGCTCGCCAAGCAGGAAGGCAACGTGGTGTTCGCTGGCCGTTTGGGTGGATACAAGTACTACGATATGGACAAGGCCATCGACGCGGCATTTGATTTGGTGAATGCTGAACTTGGCGTTGACCTGAGGAAATAGGGTTGATCTCCATCTTCTTGCATTGATATATTGCGAGCCTGGTATGGTTGCCGAAAGGGCAGCTGGCCAGGCTCGCTGTGATTTGTGCCTAGCGAGAACGTTGGCGCCGCTGTGCTGGGCACGCCGTTTGGTTGAAAGGAAAACGTATGAGGCTGATAGGGATACTTGCCGCCGCTGCTTTGGCGTGCACGTTGGCGGGTTGCGCAGCTCCGCAGCAACAGCCCGACCACTCTCAGCTCAAGGTGAATGATGCGGGCGTTTCTTCGGATGGCGGTGCCCAAAGTGGCGAAGGAGCCGAAGGGGGCGTTTCTTCTGCGGAGGAAGCTAAGCCGACGGCAAGTGAGTTGCGCGCGAAGCTGGATATAACGGAAGACTATCGTTCCGACTTCAACCACGGCGAAAAAGGGGCCAGCTATCAGAAGTACATCGTGCTGCACGACACCGAAGTGGATAGCAGCGCGGCTTCTATCGTTAATTCATGGGAGAGCAGTGGCAACAAAGTGGCCTCGCAGTTCATCGTGAATAAAGACGGATCTATCGTGCAATGTGTGCCGATGGATGCCATTGCCCATCATGCCGGCTATGGCGACGCAGGCCACAACAGCGAGTATGGCGTGCCGGAAGATGGACGCGACGACAAAAAGGGGACCACCAAAGCTCCTTCGAAGAGTATTACCGATTACGGTATGAATTCGTATTCTATCGGTATCGAAATAGTGCACGTGAGCGGTCAGGGCGCTTATCCCGAAACGCAGCTTGAGGCGATTGACGGGCTTATTGCCTACATCGATGCGTATTACGGCAGCGAAAGCACCATCATCGACCACAAAATGTGGCGTTCTGGCAACTCTGACACCTCGGCTGAATTCGCAACGTATCTGGCCAATTACCGTGACCACCGCACTCATAACTAACTGATGGGAAAATAGGGGCAGGTGCCAGATTCCCACCTGTGCCCATTTTCCGTGCGCCGTTTCTTTCAACGTAAAAAGCGAGTAAACTAATATGGCTTATGGCTATGCGCTTCGACTGCTGCTCTGAGGGGTATCGGGCGGTATGCGCCGTAGGTGCATAGTCGGCAATTGATACATTTCGCGCTTTTGCGCTTGCTGTTTGCTTGTTTGAAAGGGAGCCCAATGGCAGACAAGGTCGCAGTACTCATACCCTGCTACAACGAAGCCGTGACCATCGGCAAGGTGGTGGACGACTTCAAGCGCGTCCTGCCCGACGCCGACATCTACGTCTACGACAACAACTCCAAGGACGGCACGGCCGACATCGCCCGCGAGCACGGGGCCATCGTGAAGTTCGAGGGGCGCCAGGGCAAGGGCAACGTCGTCCGCTCAATGTTCCGCGACATCGACGCCGACTACTACCTGATGGTCGACGGCGACGACACCTACCCCGCCGAGGCCGCGCCGGCTCTCCTGGAGCCGCTGCGCG
>ENA-ORTJ01001637-ORTJ01001637.1-human-gut-metagenome-genome-assembly--contig:-NODE-1637-length-14009-cov-4.014548_pt1 | contig 14009 bp, 9 predicted proteins | sample MGYA00242069_ERZ509187 | MGnify/ENA primary metagenome ERZ509187 (study PRJEB26280, sample SAMEA2338779) | human gut metagenome | biome: human gut; feature: human-associated habitat; material: faeces... | reverse complement strand
TCAGATGAGGGGGTAAATGAATAAAAAAATCGCCCTGAAAGGTCCCCGATGTTCGTTGGCTTTGCTGGAGGGATTGGCGGACGCGCGCCGTGCAGGAACTGCTTGCCGGAAATGCGGCATGGCTGGAAGGCGCGGTAAGCGACACCAATACCAAGCGGATCGTGTTGCAGCCCGACGGTGTGCAGATGCGCGATTCGGTGATGGAAATGAGTCTCTCATCGGCGATGGAACGAATGACGGATGCCGAACGTGGCATTTTGGTCAGGCAGATTCGCCTATCGTTGGGGGACGGCAGCGCCGAGACGGAAATCAAGGTGATGTCTGGAAACCATGACTATTCGCATGCCGATGATTCGTCGTCTCTTGATGCGCAGACTCCGCTGAATCCCATGTATACGTTGAGCGTCGGCAATATCATTTCGTTGAAATCCTACAGCGCCATTCGTGTGGCGCAAACGGATCTTTCGGACGTGCGAAGCTTCGTTTTCTCAGAACAGGGCGGAGCCGTGCTTGGTCGTGACGGATATGTGAAAAGGCTCGCAGAGGACGGTTCCACCCATGCATTGATGTTTTCAGGACGCATGATGAAAACCATCTGCAAAGGAAACGACTCCGAGATTTGGGGCATCGACACATCTGGCAAGCACATCATGGTCGATGATGCCGGCACGGTTCTCACCCTTGACGTTCCCGGCCTCGTATCAGCACAAACGCTCCATTCCATGAGGCTTTCCCCTGAGGGGGACCGTATCGCATTCTCCATCGAATCGGATGGGGGATCGCAGTCGGGTGTGGCCATCATCGGGATATGCCGGGACCATGATGGCTCCGTGGCTGGGCTGTCCCAAGCGTTCGCTTTGGTTTCCACACAGTCCAATGTGTCGATGATGACGTTCTATAACGACGTCACTTTTCTCTATGCCACGCAATACGAGCGGGGGCGTGCGCAGATCGGACGACGTCAGATGGTGCCTGGTCCTGAAACGAGTCAGGCGCTACCCGGCAATGGTGCGGTCGATATGGCCACAGGAGAAGTCGGCACATATCGCAGGCTTGTCGTACTCGACCATCTCGGAGTGGCGAGAACGGTCGACGGATCGTTGGATGGTGCATGGACGATTGCTGATTCCCAAGTTACGTCGTTATCTGTGCAATAGTGAAAAAGTTGTAATTCCGCCATTGTTATCGTTTCGTTATTGACTTGTTATCGAAACGTTATTGCTATGGATTGAGACCTTGGATTGTTCGAACGATACTGAAAACACTGATGGCAAGGAAGCCCATCAATAGAAATACTCGAGGAGGAGTTTTCATGAAGAATTGGAAGAAAGCTATTGCGATTTGTGCTTCGGCGGCAGCTATGGCCAGCATGGCGGCCTGCGGTGGCGGCAGCTCCGATGGCGATTCCAGCTCCAGCAAGAGCGATAAGAAGACCATCGGTTTCGTGGCAGTCGGTCCGGAAGGCGGCTTCCGTACGGCCAACGAGAACGATCTGAAGAAGGCATTCGAGGATGCCGGATTCGATCTGGTGTACTCCCCGACGCAGAACAACGATCAGCAGAAGCAGATTCAGGCATTCAACAAGTTCGTCAACGACGAAGTCGACGCGATCGTGCTATCCGCAACCAACGATTCCGGTTGGGATGACTGCTTGGAGAACGCGGCGGAAGCTGAAATCCCGGTCTTCACCGTCGACCGCAACATCGATATCAAGAGCGATGCGGCAAAGAAGGCAGTCGTCTCGCACATCGGCCCGTCCAATGTCTGGGCCGGCGAGCAGGCCGCTGAATTCGTCAACAAGAGCTTCCCAGATGGCGCCAACGGCTTCATTCTGGAAGGACCGGCAGGCCTGTCCGTGGTGACCGATCGTGGCACCGGTTGGGATAACAAGGCAGCAAGCAATATCAAGGTGCTTGAGTCCCAGTCCGCCAACTGGTCCACCGATGAGGCAAAGACCGTGACAGCAGGTCTGCTCGACAAGTACAAGTCCGACAATCCGCAGTTCATCTTCGCCCAGAACGATGAGATGGGTCTCGGCGCGGCACAGGCCGTTGATGCCGCTGGTCTGAAGGGCAAGGTCAAGATCATCACCATCGATGGCACCAAGGCCGCTCTGCAGTCTCTGGTCGACGGCGATCTTTCCTACGTCATCGAGTACAACCCGATCTTCGGTAAGGAAACCGCCAACGCCGTCAAGGATTATCTGGATGGCAAGTCTGTTGAATCCGATATCGAGATCGAATCCAAGACCTTCGATGCAGACAGCGCCAAGGAAGCCTTGGATGCCGGTACCCGTGCGTACTGATCCGATCAGATAACTTTCCGAATAGCATCTCTCCTTTTCACATAGCCCAAGAACGGTGCACCGCATAGCGCGATGCACCGTTCGTTCCATCTTGGGCAAATATCACAAAACGATAACAATTTTCGTAAGGCGAAGACATGGTAGATAAGCAACCAATCGTCGTGATGAAAGGTATCACGATCGAGTTCCCGGGCGTCAAGGCCCTGGACGGCGTCGACCTGCGTCTGTATCCAGGTGAAGTCCACGCTCTCATGGGCGAGAACGGCGCTGGAAAATCGACGATGATCAAAGCGCTTACCGGCGTGTACAGGATCAACGCGGGGTCCATTGAAGTGGAAGGCAAGCCGCAAACCTTCACCGGTACCGGTGATGCGCAGAACGCGGGCATCGCCACCGTGTATCAGGAAGTTAACCTGTGCACCAATCTCAGCATCGGCGAAAACGTCATGCTTGGTCATGAGGTGCGAGGGACGCTGGGCATCAACTGGAAGAAAACCTATGAGGAATCGAAGAAATTCCTCGCCCAGATGGGTCTGGATCATCTTGATCCGAGAGCACCGTTGAGCTCCATTTCCATCGCCATGCAGCAGCTGGTCGCCATCGCCCGAGCCATGGTGATCGATGCCAAGGTGCTGATTCTTGACGAACCGACGTCATCGCTTGACGCCAACGAAGTGCTGGATCTGTTCAAGATCATGCGCAAGATTCGTGATTCGGGTGTGGCGATCCTGTTCGTGTCCCACTTCCTTGACCAGATTTACGAGATCACCGATCGCCTGACCGTGCTCCGCAACGGTAAGTTCATCAAAGAAGTCATGACCAAGGACACTCCGCGTGACGAGCTCATCGGCATGATGATCGGCAAGAGCGCGGACGAGCTGAGCCAGATCGGCGCCAAGAAGGCGCATCGTGACGTGACTGAAGGTGAACAGCCCATCGTCTCCGTCAAGCAGCTTGGTCTGAAAGGCACCATCAATCCTACGGACCTAGATATCTACCCAGGCCAGGTTGTCGGCTTCGCAGGCCTGTTGGGATCCGGACGAACCGAACTCGGCCGACTGCTGTACGGTGCGGACAAGCCGGATTCCGGTACGTACGAGCTCAAAGGCAAGAAGACCAGTATCTCCGATCCGTACACGGCATTGCGCAACAAGATCGCATACTCCACGGAGAACCGTCGAGACGAAGGCATTATTGGCGATCTGACGGTCCGCGAGAACATTCTGATCGCCTTGCAGGCGACGAGAGGCATGTTCAAGCCGATTCCGAAGAAGGAAGCCGACGAGATCGTCGACAAGTACATGAAGGAGCTGAACGTTCGTCCGAACGATCCGAACAAGCTCATCAAGAACCTGTCCGGCGGCAACCAGCAGAAGGTGCTGATCGCACGTTGGCTGGCCACGCATCCCGACCTGCTCATTCTGGACGAGCCGACGCGAGGCATCGATATCGGCGCCAAGGCGGAAATCCAGCAGGTGGTGCTTGATCTTGCCGCTCAGGGCATGGGTGTGGTGTTCATCTCGTCCGAAATGGAAGAGGTGGTCAGGCTTTCTGACGACATCGAAGTGCTGAAGGATCGCCACAAGATCGCCGAACTCGTCAATGACAACACGGTTTCCCAGGAAACCATCGTCCAAACCATCGCGAACACGAACGTCAATACAGGAAAGGAGGCATGATGAGCGACAAGAAAACAAAGCAGGACGGCGATTCCCTCGTCAAGAAGCTGCTGTCGTCAAACCTCACATGGTCTGTGGTCGCACTGATTGTGCTGATCGTCATCTGCACCATCTCCGATCACCAATTCCTCTCGTTGAGCTGGAATAAGAACACCGGAGGTCTTTCGGGACCGCTGATCACCATGCTGCAGGAATCGGCGCGTTATCTCATGATCGCCACCGGCATGACATTGGTGATCTCCACTGCAGGCATCGACCTTTCCGTAGGTTCCGTTATGGCGGTTGCCGGTGCGGCGGCCATGCAGATGCTGACTTCCGGCGTTAACGTGTGGCTGGCGATTTTCCTCGCACTGCTCATCGGCCTCGGTGTCGGCTGCATCAACGGCGCATTGGTTTCCATTCTGGGACTGCAGCCGTTCATCACCACGCTGATCATGATGCTCGCAGGTCGAGGATTGGCCAAGGTCATCACTTCCGGCCAGAACACTGATGCCAGCTCCGTTGCAGGCGGCGCGCCGCTGAAATGGATGGCCAACGGCTTCATTCTGGGCATTCCCGCCAATTTCGTCATCGCATTGGTCATTGTCGCGCTGATTGGCCTGCTGTGCCGCAAAACGGCCATGGGCATGATGGTCGAATCCGTCGGCATCAATCCGGAAGCCTCCCGCATGACCGGCATCAAGCCGAAGAAGATCCTCTTCCTCGTATACGCGATTTCCGGTCTTCTGGCAGCCGTGGCAGGCCTGTTCGCCACCGCATCCGTGATGCGCGTCGACGTGGTCAAGACCGGGCAGGATCTTGAAATGTATGCCATCCTCGCAGTCGTTATCGGCGGAACCTCGCTGCTTGGCGGCAAGTTCTCCCTGGCTGGCAGCGCGCTTGGCGCGGTGATCATCGCCATGATCCGCAAGACCATCATCACCCTCGGTATCGATTCCGCCGCAACACCGGCATTCTTCGCCGTCGTGGTGATCGTGATCTGCGTGATGCAGGCTCCGAAGATTCATAACCTTGGCGCGGAAATAAAACGTAAGTGCGCGCTGAAGACGCAAACTAAGGCGGTGGCAGCATGACTTCTGCAACAGCTACTCAGGTCAAGAAGACCGTGAAACCGACTCGGCGTCGTCTTGACGCTCAGATGATTCCAACCATCGCAGCAGTGGTGATCTTCATTCTGATGATCATCATGGGTCAGGCGCTGTTCGGCACCTACCTGCGTCTTGGATTCGTGTCGTCCCTGTTCATCGACCATGCCTACCTGATTATTCTGGCCGTGGCTATGACGCTTCCGGTATTGACCGGCGGCATCGATCTGTCGGTTGGCGCCATCGTCGCCATCACCGCGGTCGTCGGTGTGAAACTCACCAACGCAGGCGTCGCGGCTCCGCTCGCCATGGTCGTCATGATTCTCATCGGCGTGGCGTTCGGCCTATTGACCGGCACCCTGATCGAAGAATTCAACATGCAGCCGTTCATCGCGTCGCTGGCTTCGATGTTCCTGGCGCGAGGCATCGCATCCATCATTTCGACCAAGGCGCAGACCTTCCCCGAAAATAACAACTTCGATTTCATTTCGCAGAAGATCACCATCATCGACAATCCGAAGATCTCCCAAGATCTGTACATCAATGTCGGTGTGATCATTGCGGCGCTCGTGGTTATCTTCGGGTACATCCTGCTGCACCATACACGCACCGGACGCACCATCTACGCCATCGGCGGCTCGCGCTCCTCCGCGGAACTCATGGGCTTGCCGGTCAAGCGCACGCAGTACGTCATCTACCTGACCTCCGCCACACTGGCCTCCATCGCCTCCATCGTGTACACGGCCAACATCCGCTCTTCCATCAACACGGTCGGTGTCGGCTGGGAACTTGATGCTGTGGCCTCCGTGGTCATCGGCGGCACCATCGTCACCGGCGGCTTCGGCTACGTGCTCGGTTCCGTCATCGGCGCTCTGGTCCGTTCCACCATCGACCCGCTGACCTCCGACTTCGGCGTGCCGGCCGAATGGACCACCATCGTGGTCGGCCTGATGATCCTGATCTTCGTGGTGCTGCAGCGTGCGGTCACCGCCTTCAACAAGAAAGAATAGGAGGAACGGCTCCAGTTCATACCATTTGTTTCTGATTCCCTTTGCGTAAGGCTGGACGTGCCGAAATGGTACGTCCAGCCTTACGCATGCCGTTCCCATCTAGGTCAGGGCTTCCATTACACTACACAGTGGTTTTCATACGAATGAATCATAGACGGCATCGCACAGGGCCGTAGGAAAAAGTGCGCGGATAAGGAATTATGGAAGAACGGAACATTACTACAACAACTGCAGCCACTGAATCGCAGGCGATTACGACAAACGCCGGAACTCAGGAAGCGGCGATTTCAGACGAACGCATCCCCGGCAAACTCATCGGAGCGATTGTGGCGGTCGGCTCCCTCGCCTTCATCGGCATTCTCACCGAAACCGTGATGACGGTGCTTTTCCCGCAACTCATGCGGGAATTCAACGTCGACACCGCAACCGTGCAGTGGATCACCACCATCTACCTGCTGGTGGTCGCGGCCACCATGCCGTTGTCGTCGTATCTTAACCGTCGGTTCAAGCACCGCACGTTGTTCCTTGCCGCGGTGGCGCTTGCCGTGCTCGGCTCGCTCATTATGATTGTCGGTCATGCGTTCCCGGTCATTCTCATTGCCCGTGTGATTCAAGGCATGGGTTCCGGTGTGGCCACGCCGTTGATGATCAACATCATTCTTGAACAGTCGCCAAAGAGCAAAGTCGGTCGTTTGATGGGCGTCGGTTCGCTGGTCATCACCGTCGCTCCGGCAATTGGTCCGACCGTTGGTGGCGCGGTGTCGAGCATTCTGCCATGGCGTGCGATTTTCGTGATTGTCATTCCGATCATTCTGCTGGTCTCGTTGCCGGTCGGTTTAAAATGCGTCGAACAGCATCGCCCGACGGAAGAGGCGCGTCTCAATTCGTTGCAGTTCGTGTCGATTGTGCTTGCATTGTGCGGATTGGTGATGTTCCTAAACCAAGCTGGAGTGGCCGTCAGCGCCGCGGTTTCCGGCGGCAGCGCCACGGTGTCGGCAGTGTTCGCCGTGGTGAGTCTGATCGTTGGATTGGGGGCATTGCTGTTTTTCGGCTGGTCGTCGAAGCGTTCGTTCTCGCCGCTGATCCGTTTGGGCTGGCTGCGTGACCCGATGGTGTTGTTACATTTGATCGCCTACATGCTGCTGCCGATCGTCGGCATCGGTTTCGGTTATGTGATCACCAATGTGGCGCAGCTTTCGTTGGGAACCAGCGCGTTCCTGTCCGGCGCGTTGGTGCTGCCGGGTGCGCTGATCGGCGCGTTTTTCGCACCGGTGGGAGGTATGCTGTACGACCGTTTCGGACCGGTGCGTCCGATTCTCGGCGCGTTTTTCGCCGCGATTTGTGGGCCGATTCTGCTGCTGGTATTTTCCATGCGACTGACACCCGTCACGCTTGCCGGTTTCTACTTCATTTTCGGATTTGGTTATTCGCTTGGTTTTTCCAATATCATGACCAATGCGTTGCGTAACATCGCACCTCAGTTCATGCCGGACGGCAATGCCGTGTTCAACACCTGCCTGCAGTTCGGCGGCGCGGCAGGCACCGCGCTGTTCTCCACGATTCTGTCGGTGGCTCAGGCTGGCGCAGGCGAAGAGGGGGGTGCCACGTTCCGTCACGCTACGGCTGTCGGTGGCAGCTGGACGTTCGCTACCATGATTGGTATCGTGGCCATTGCCATCTGTTGCTTGATTGCGGCGTTCCGTATTGGTGCGAAACGTAATAGCAGGTTATAGAAAAAGCCTGTAGCGTAAAGTGAGGAAAGCGTTCCGTCAAGGAATATCGGCTTGCTATGCTGTCTCTACCGTGTTATTGAGAGGACAGCAATGAGACTACAGCACCCGTATAGCGGCATCACTACCGGTCTGCTCAAGCCGATTACGGCGGCGCTTTCCATAGTTGCGCTGCTTGCGGGCTGTGGATCCGTGGAGGCGAAGGATTCCCAGCAGGAAGTCACCAGTGCCGATAAGGTGGTCAGCGTCAATATCACGGAACCATCGAATGGCTTGTTGCCAAGTGACACCAGCGATATGGCCGGTTGGAAAATCGTCAGCCAGCTGTATGACGGCCTGGTCACTTTCGATGCGGAAGGTAATGAGACGTTGGTCGAGGCCGAATCGATCACGCCGAATGACGACGCTTCCGAATACACCATCGCACTTAAACCGAATCTGGCGTTCTCCAATGGTGAGAAGATCACCGCCGACACGTACGCGAAAAGCTGGTCATTCGCGGCCAATGCTGCCAATGGACAGGTCGGAGCCTCCATTTTCGAAGATATTCAGGGCTATGATGAGCTGCAGGATGCAAGTGGTTCCAAAACCGCGCAATTGTCAGGCCTTACCGTGGTCGACGACACTACGCTGAAGGTCAAGCTCAAAGCGTCGAATTCGGCGTTCCTGTACAAAATCGGAGATATCGCGTTTCTGCCGATGCCATCCGAAGTCATCAAGAATCCCAAGGAATACGGGCAAAAGCCGATTGGCAACGGTCCGTACAAGCTGAAGGCGTACAAAAGCGGCGAAGAAATCATTCTTGAGAAAGACGACTCCTACAAGGGGCCGCGCGAAGTCAAGAACGCAGGCATCGATTTCAAGGTGTATCAAAGTCTTGACGCAGCCTATTCGGATCTGCTGGCAGACAACCTCGACGTGCTTGATGCCATTCCGACTTCCGCGTTGAAAACCTATCAGAACGAAAAGAACATCACCGCCGTCAGCAAGCCCGGTCCGTCGTTCTCAGCATTTACGATTTCGCAGAATCTCAAGCATTTCCAAGGTGAGGAAGGCAAGTATCGGCGTCAAGCCATCGCGCATGCCATTGACCGTGAGAATATCGCCAATGCGATTTTCGGTGGCACGGTAACGCCCGCCACCGATTTCCTTGCGCCGGTGATCAAGGGATATGACACCGATCTCGACACGGATGGCGTGCTCGCATATGATGAGACGAAAGCCGAGGAATTGTGGGCGAAGGCGGATGCGATTTCGCCATGGAGCGGAACGTTCCGCATCGCATACAGCGCCGATGGCACCGATAAGGAGTGGGTGGAGGCTGCGGCCAATTCCATTCGCAACGCGCTTGGCATCGATGCGGAAAGCTATCCGTTCGCCACGTCCAAGGAACTGCGCAGCGCCATTCAGGAGCGCACCATCGACGCGGCATTCAAATCGGGCATGCAATCCGATTATCCGCATCCGGAAGGCTATCTGGTGCAGGCATACGACTCATCGGCAGCGGACGGCAAGGGTTTGAACAACGGTGATTACAAGAGCGACGAATTTGATGCGCTGATTGACCAGGCTGCTGCGGAGACCGATTTGGACAAGGCCGTGAGCCTGTATCGGCAGAGCGAACGTGTGTTGCTGAAGGATTTGCCGGTGATTCCTTTGTGGTATACCAACGTGACCGCGGCATCGGCCAAAAACGTGGAAGTGAGCTACAACTATATGGGCGTTCCCGAATACAACACCATCGTCAAGTAAGGTTTGTTCTAGCGTGAAGACTCCACTGTGAGCGCAATTTCACCACCCGTCGCTTCGAAGCGGTAGGCTGTGAAACTATAGAGAACATAGGAAAAGGAGACAAGGTGAGCAACCTCAGTGCACCCCTGCCCGTCATGGCCGGCGAAGATATGCCGGCCGGACCCGCCGATCCGATTTTCAACCGTCTGCTGAAAGACCGCATCATTTGGATGGGCGAGGAAGTCAAGGACGAAATGGCCAATCGCATCTGCGCACAGATGCTGATGCTGGCAGCTGAAGATCCGAAGAAGGATATTTGGCTGTACATCAATTCCCCGGGTGGTTCCATCACCGCAGGCATGGCCATTTACGACACCATGCAGCTTATCGAGCCTGACGTGGCGACCGTCGGCTTGGGCATGTGCGCATCCATGGGCCAGTTCCTGCTGAGCTCCGGCACCAAGGGCAAGCGATTCCTGACCTCGCATGCCCGTGTGCTGATGCACCAGCCGTCCGGCGGCATCGGCGGCACCGCCACCGACGTGCGCATCAACGCTGAACTGATCATGGACATGAAGAAGACCATGAGCGAGCTGACTGCCGAACAGACCGGCCATACCGTTGAGGAAATCTACCGCGACAACGAGTACGACCACTGGTTCACCGCGCAGGAAGCGCTGGAATACGGTTTTGTGGATAAGCTCGTTTCCACGCACGACACGATGAACGCCACCAAGGGAGAGTGAACATGGCAAGCGAAGAATCCCGATTCGTAGCCCGCGCAGAGCGTCTCGCAGGACCGACCGGAGTGGTTGGTTTCCAGGCTGCAGCAGCCCGCGAAGCCGCTTTCGCGCCGCAGAACCGTTATGTTCTGCCGCAGTTCGAAGAGAAGACCCCGTACGGTTTCAAAAGGCAGGATCCGTACACCCGCTTGTTCGAAGACCGCATCATCTTCATGGGCGTGCAGGTCGACGACACTTCCGCCGATGACATTATGGCTCAGCTCCTGGTGCTCGAAAGCCAGGATCCGAACCGTGATGTGATGATGTACATCAACTCTCCGGGCGGTTCCATGACGGCTATGACCGCCATCTACGACACCATGCAGTACATCAAGCCGGATGTGCAGACCGTATGCCTTGGACAGGCCGCTTCCGCAGCCGCCATTCTGCTGGCCGCCGGAGCCAAGGGCAAGCGTCTGATGCTGCCGAACGCGCGCGTGCTCATCCATCAGCCGGCCATCGATCAGGGCTTCGGCAAGGCGACGGAAATCGAAATCCAAGCCAAGGAAATGCTGCGTATGCGTGAATGGCTTGAGAACACGCTGGCCAAGCATACCGGTCGCGATGTGGAGAAGATTCGCAAAGACATCGAGGTCGACACCTTCCTGACCGCACCTGAGGCCAAGGAATACGGCATTGTCGACGAAGTGCTGGAACACCGTAGCTGAACGGCGCATATGCGAGGTTCCATCTGAAGTCGCATCTTCACAAATCAATACCCCTGCCGGGCGTTGGCAGGGGTATGCTGTTCTTCAATGATGATTGCATGATGGCGATTGCTCAATGGCAGGTACGGCAAACAAAGGGGTGCGAATGGGACGAGTGGTCAGCTACAACGATGAAGTGTCACGATGCACGTTCTGCGGCAAAACCGAAAATCAGGTACGTAAGCTCGTTACCGGATCAGGTGCGGCCATTTGCGACGAATGCATCGAACTGTGCGTCGACATCATTTCCGAAGAACGTGTCAAAGACGCCCAGCTGAACACATTGCAGCTGCCGAAACCCGCACAGATCAGCGCCTATCTCGACAACTACGTGGTCGGGCAGGAATCCGCTAAAAGAACGCTTTCCGTGGCCGTATACAACCATTACAAGCGCGTCAATATGGAAATGCGCGAATCCGCGGCATTGCGCGATCGTGCGGCGTATGCGAGCGACGATCCACTGGCCGGCGTGCAGGTGTCCAAATCGAATATCCTGCTGCTGGGGCCGACCGGCGTGGGCAAAACGTATCTTGCGCAGACGCTGGCGAAGGTCATGAATGTGCCGTTCGTCATCGCCGACGCCACCACACTCACTGAAGCGGGGTATGTGGGCGACGATGTGGAAACCGTACTGCAACGGCTTATACAGGCCGCTGACGGCGATGTGGCGCGAGCGCAGCAGGGCATCGTCTATATTGACGAAATCGACAAGATAGCGCGTAAGAGCGGCGAGAACACGTCTATTACGCGAGATGTGTCCGGTGAGGGCGTGCAGCAGGCTCTGCTGAAGATTTTGGAAGGTACTGTGGCATCCGTGCCGGTGGAGGGTTCGCGTAAGCATCGTGAGATGGAGACGGTGCAGATCGACACTCGTGACATTCTGTTTATCTGCGGCGGCGCGTTTGTCGGGCTTGCCGATATTGTGGCGCAGCGTTTGGGCGCTCGTGAAAGCGGATTTGGTGCCGCGTGGCATGATCATGAGGTGCCGAATCGTGAGCTGCTTGCCCAGGCTTCGGCCGACGATCTTGCCGATTTCGGTTTATTGCCTGAATTCATCGGTAGATTGCCGGTGGTGAGCGTGCTTGAGGAGCTTACGGAGGATGATTTGGCGCGCATTCTGGTCGCACCGGAGAACGCACTGGTCAAGCAGTATCAGAAGTTGTTTGCGATTGACGGGGTGACGTTGACGTTCACTGAGGGGGCGGTGCGGCAGATCGCGGCCACTTCGATTCGCAGGGGCACGGGCGCCCGAGGCCTTCGATCGATTATCGAAAAAACCTTGGAGGACACGATGTTCCAGCTACCAAGCGTGACTGGCGTATCGGAGGTGGTGGTGGATGAGGCGTCCGTCAATGGTTCCGGCACTCCGAAACTATTGAAGGTTTCCACGGAGGAGATTCCTCGCAGACGTGCCGCGTAGTGCATTCGGCGTGTTGCGCGTCGTATGTGCGAGAGTTCAGATTTCGTAGGGTTGAAGCAAGTATGGATGCCGGTGCGAAATCCACGAAAACAGGCGCGACACGCCGAGATTTTGCTGCGCGGCCATTTGGGTGTATCTTATTCGAGTTGCCGAAAACAAGCAACGTTGCGCGAGTAGCCCAGCGGATTAGAGCAGCTGACTACGGATCAGCAGGTCGCAGGTTCGAATCCTGTCTCGCGCACATGAACCTCCTTCGCGAAATGCGGAGGAGGCTTTCTTTTTTTCTGGAAGTAACGGCGGCGCTGCCGTGAATAGTGTTCGAGTCAATGCGATTCGCAAACCTACCAGAATGCTTATGTAAAGCGGCTGTTGTCGAGATACGTTCGGTTTCTCTCCGAGCGAACGGTGTGGTACAAGAAAAGCCGCCATGCCGAATAAAACCGTAAACACCAGTGAAAAAGACGGTTTGAAAACATAAACGCCGACACCTCTCGGTACACTGGAACCGCTATTGAAGCGTCTGCGCATGCCAATACCGCAGACGCTTTTCTTAAGTGAATGGCGGGCCGTGGATACTCGCGGCAACAGACGGGAGAGCAATGACCGAACGTAAGCAGGGACTCTGGGCGAAAATACGATACATAGCCGCTTCCGACCGCATATCTGGTCTGATTATGCTTGGCTTCGCCCTCGCAGGTCTGTTGCTTGCCAATCTGCCGTTCACGGCGCATGCGTTCGAAGAGTTGGAGAATTTCCGCATCGCCATTCCCTACACCAATATCGATATGGGATTGGGACACTGGGTGCAGGATGGTCTGCTGACGGTGTTCTTCCTGACTGTCGGACTGGAATTGAAACAGGAACTCGCCACAGGTTCGCTGTCGAACCCCAAGGCTGCTGCAGTGCCGATGCTGTGCGCTGTGGGCGGTATGATGGCTCCTCCGGTGTTGTTCCTGCTGGTATTGTTCCTGTTCTCCGGTTTCGGATCCGATCCGTTGGCCATCGCTTCGGGAACGAGTTTCACCTTTGGTGAGATGTCTCATGGTTGGGCGGTTCCTACGGCCACTGATATCGCGTTCTCTTTGGCTGTGCTTGCTTTGTTCGCCAAAGCGCTGCCGGGCTCTATTCGCGCGTTCCTGATGACGCTTGCCACAGTGGACGATCTGCTGGCCATTATTCTGATCGCGGTGTTCTTCTCTTCGGTGAACGCATGGTACTGGTTCGTCGGCATCGCCGTATGCGCTGTCGTATGGTATTTCCTGGTGCGTATGCGCAAAGTGCCATGGCTTGCCGTGGCCATTGTCGGCATTCTGGCTTGGGTGATGATGTTCGAAGCTGGTGTGCATCCTACTTTGGCTGGCGTGCTTGTTGGATTGCTCACGCCGGCTCATGAGCGTTTCGGAGAGAAAACCCCACGCGCCGAACGCTATGCGGACAAGCTGCAGCCGTTTTCCGCGTTGCTGGCTCTGCCGATTTTCGCCTTGTTCGCCACTGGTGTGCATTTTGAATCGTTGACGTTGGCCCTGTTCATTTCGCCGGTCGTCGTTGCCGTTATGGTGG
>ENA-ORTJ01001630-ORTJ01001630.1-human-gut-metagenome-genome-assembly--contig:-NODE-1630-length-14045-cov-10.952180_pt1 | contig 14045 bp, 14 predicted proteins | sample MGYA00242069_ERZ509187 | MGnify/ENA primary metagenome ERZ509187 (study PRJEB26280, sample SAMEA2338779) | human gut metagenome | biome: human gut; feature: human-associated habitat; material: faeces... | reverse complement strand
AGAAGATATCCGGAAAATTGTGACATTGCTTCTTAAAACACCCGCCAACGGCTGGTACTACATGGACTGGCTTGCCAACGATGATAACCCGGAGTACCACCGCCGCGTTACCGGCCCTGCCATTGTGCAGAGCATCGCGCGGGAGGGCAAAAGCGCTGTGGACGCTATCGTGATCGGCGTGGGCAGCGGCGGCACCGTGACCGGCGTGGGCGAGACCATCAAGGCATGGACGAACGATGTGCGCATCGCCGCCGTGGAGCCTTACGAATCGCAGGCGCTGGGCGGCGGCCTGACCGGCCCCCACGGCATCAGCGATCTGGGCTACGGCTTTGTGCCGGAAAACTTCAACGCCTATGTGGTGGACAACGTGGTGGCGGTGAACACCACCGACGCGCAGCGGGCCGCGCAAAAGGTGCTGCGCACCGATGCCATCCCGGCTTCGGTGGCATCCGGTGCCGTTTTGCAGGCGGCCGCACAGCTCATCCATGTAGGAGCCAGCCGCTCTGCCCTTGCCATCCTGCCCGGACGGCAGATCGTAAATACATTATAAGGAGAAATCATAGAGTTCCCATGACAAACGACATGACAAAGGGAGCCATTACACCGCTCCTGATTCGTTTTACCATTCCGCTGGTACTTGGCAACCTGTTCCAGCTCACCTACAACGCCGCCGACAGCATCATCGTGGGCAAGTTCGTGGGCGAGGAAGCTCTTGCCGCCGTCGGCACTTCCAACCCGCTCATGACTCTGGCCATCCTGTTTATCAACGGCATGTGTCTGGGTGCCGGCATTCTGGTCAGTACCGCATTCGGTGCCGGTAATACCCAGCTGATGGAGCATCAGGTGTCCACCACCGCCATTGCAGGCACCGTGTTCTCGCTGGCATTCTCGGCGCTGTGCGTCATTCTGGCCACGCCCCTGCTGCAGCTGATGCAGGTGCCCGCCGATATCCTGCCCATTGCGGTCAGCTACTTGCGCATCGTGTTTGCAGGCCTGATCTTCACCTTCTTCTATAACTTCCTTGCCGCCACCATGCGTGCACTGGGCGACAGCAAGAGTGCCCTGTATTTCCTGATGATCAGCTCTGTGCTGAACATCGGCGGCGACCTGTTCTTTGTGCAGGTGCTGAACTGGGGCAGCAACGGCTGCGCCCTTTCCACCGTGGTCAGCGAAGCACTGTGCTGCGTGCTGTGCGTACTGTACATCCGCTGGAAGGTGCCCATCCTGCAGCTGGGCAGGCGCTGGCTGGTGTTTGATGGCAAGCTGCTGCGCAAAACGGTCAGCTACGGCTGGGCCAGCGCCATGCAGCAAGCCACCGTGCAGCTGGGCAAGATCGCGGTGCAGGCCATCGTGAACACCATGGGTGTCAACGCCATGGCTGCCTTTACCGCTGCTTCCCGCATTGACGACTTTGCCTATACCCCGCAGCAGAACATCGGCCACGCCATGACCACCCTCATGGCGCAGAACCGGGGTGCCGGCAAGCACGACCGTGTGAAGCAGGGCTTCCACTGCGGTATGCGCATCGAGGCCGCTTACGGCGTGCTGATCGCCGTTGTATGCTTTGCCGGTGCGCCCTTTATCATGAAGCTGTTCGTCACCGACCCGGAGGTCGTCCATCTGGGCGTGCGCTTCCTGCGCACGGTTTCCCTGTTCTACCTGATGCCCGCTTTCACCAACGGCATTCAGGGCTTCTTCCGCGGCATTGGCGATCTGAAGGTCACGCTGGTGTCCAGCACTTTCAACATGGTGTTCCGTGTGGCGGCAGCTGCGGTGTTCGTGCTGGTGTGGAAAATGGAGATCGAAGCTCTGCCTTACAGCTATGCGGTGGGCTGGGTCGTCATGCTGCTCTACGAGCTGCCCATGCTGGTTCGGTATCTGCGCAGCCATGGAGACGAATTATAATCGTTTTATTTGATTTGTGATGCGAAAAAGGCTCTGCATCGCAAGGATGCAGAGCCTTTTTTCGTATTAAACTTACTTGCGGCTTGCCAGCAGGTTCTCGATCTTCTTCAGCGGATCGATGATGCTGGAAACAGACATGTCGTGGTTCAGTGCCACCACAAAGTAGGCAGCGTACTTGGAAACATCCACATCCACATACCAGTCGCGGGTGAGCAGCTCAGGCATCCGGTAGGTCAGGTTGGTGCCCACAACATAGGTCAGCTTGCCCTCGGCCACAGCCTTGTCGAACTTGTCCAGACCGCTGGTGAACAGGGGGAAGGTGGCGTTGGCGATGATGTTGGCAGCGCCGCGCTCCTTCAGGTTGCTGGCGACCTCCAGCATGCTCTCGCCGGAAGCAATGATGTCGTCTGCGATAAAGACGGTCTTGCCTTCCACGCTCTCGCCCAGATACTCGTGGGCAACGATGGGGTTGCGGCCATTCACCACGCGGGTGTAATCGCGGCGCTTGTAGAACATGCCCAGATTGCAGCCCAGCACGCTGGAGAAGTACATGTTGCGGTTCATGGCGCCCTCGTCCGGGCTGACCACGGTAAACTTGCTCTTATCAAAGGAGAGGTCCGGGTCCTTCTTCAGCAGGCTCTTCAGCACCTGATAGGTGGGCATTGCGTTATCAAAGCTCATCAGCGGCACAGCGTTCTGCACGCGGGGGTCATGAGCATCAAAGGTGATGATGTTGCGCACACCCATGGTCTGCAGCTCCTGCAGGGCCACAGCGCAGTCCAGACTTTCGCGCACCACACGGCGATGCTGACGGCCGCCGTACAGGCTGGGCATGATAACAGACACACGGTGTGCCTTGCCGGCCACTGCCTGGATCAGGCGCTTGAGGTTGGCAAAGTGGTCATCCGGGGAGAGGTGGTTCTCGTAACCGAACAGGTTGTAGGTAACGCTGTAATTGCCCGGATCGATAACGATAAAGATATCGTCGCCGCGCACAGACTCCCTGACCAGGCCCTTTGCGTCACCGCTCTGGAAGCGGGGGCACTCGCAGGGGATGATAAAGCTATCCTTCTCCACGCCTGCGGACTTTGCCCATTCCACCAGATGCTGGTCGATCAGCTTGGTCAGCTCCTCTGCACCGGGGCAGGCCAGCAGACGCAGGTCTGCCACGCTGGGTTCCTGGAAAAATGCCATCGGATTGATCTCGTTGGACATACTTACAACTCCTTCAATGTTCCTGTTGTCTTGACGATGAAATCAGATGCTGAAAGCGCATATCTGTTCTTATTTTATCACAAAAAACAGATTTCGACACACCCAATTTCTGTCTTGGAGCCATTTTCTGCGGCTTGCACAGCTGTTGTTCAAAAACACGTTGGAGACTGTGAGTTTCACACAAAAAACCTTCCTTTTACCTTCCTCTTCCCTTTCCCCCTGCCTGCTGCCCGGTGGTTCCTGCGCACAAACCCACAATTTTTTTATGTTTCAGCTGGTTTGTTTTAACAAACTTTTAGGGATTGCTTGCATCCCCCGGGAGAATGTGGTATTCTATAACAAACCGAACCGACGTGCGTTTTCAGCCCCGGGCCGGGAATCAAGAAGGCAGGAGGCCGATACCATGCAGATCCACCAATCCGCAGAAGATTATCTTGAAACGATCCTGATGCTCAACCAGAGAATGGGCCGTGTCCGTTCCATCGACGTGGTCAATGAGCTGGGCTATACCAAGGCAAGCGTGAGCATTGCCATGAAGAAGCTGCGGGAGAACGGCTATATCGCGGTGGACGGTGAGGGCAACCTGACCCTGCTGGAACCGGGCCGCGAGATCGCAGAGCGCATTTACAGCCGCCACCGCCTGTTGACCCATTTCTTTGTGCAGCTGGGCGTGGACGAGGAGGTCGCCGCCGAGGATGCCTGCAAGGCAGAGCACATCCTGAGCGAGCAGACGCTGGAAAAGATCCGCGAATATGCCCTGCTCCACGACGCGCAGGACAGCGTAAAATAACCGGAATCATCAAAAAAATGAGACTGCCAGGCCTTGGCAGTCTCATTTTTTTGTCAGTAGCTGTCCAGCCCAAGGCTGACATCCAGTGCCTGATTCACCCGGCGCTGATCCTCAGGCGTGATCTGCCCGGCCCGCTCGCGCAGGCGGTGCTTATCCAGCGTGCGGATCTGTTCCAGCAGCACCACACTGTCCTTGGCAAGGCCGGTATCTGCCGCCCGGATGTTGATATGGGTGGGCAGGCGGGCTTTGTCCAGCCGGGATGTAATGGCCGCTGCAATCACGGTGGGGCTGTGCCGGTTGCCGATCTCGTTCTGGACGATGAGCACCGGCCGGATGCCGCCCTGTTCCGAGCCCACCACCGGTGAAAGATCGGCGTAAAAAACTTCTCCTCTGTGTACCTCCATGGAATCTTCCCTCCCTGATCTTGGAGGATGCGCCCGCTATGTGGTGCGTTTTGCGCATCCTCAGTCGCTCTGCCTTTAGTATGAGCCGACTGCAGGGCCGCTATGCACGCGCGGGCTTATTCCATTGTATGCAGACGGGAAGTTCAGGTTTCCGTTTCCAGGATGCAGTACGCCATGGCCATGCCGTCTTCATGGCTCAGGGAAAGATGCGCCCGCAGGCGGCGTGCTTCCACCCACTGGGCGCTCCGGCCGGAAAAGTGATAGGCCGGTGCCCCGCCGGGCAGGCGGACGGCTTCGATCTCGCAGAGGGAGAAGGGCTCCCGCAGACCGGTGCCCGCCGCCTTGAGGAAAGCCTCCTTGGCCGCAAAGTCCGCCGCCGCGCTGGCCACGGTATGGGCGGTGCGTCGGGCCGTGTCTTCTTCTGCCAGAGGCAGGCCCAGTGCCGCCTGCTCCGCCAGGCCGAACACCCGGCGTGCAAAGACCGCGCCATGGGGGCCCAGCAGGCTCTTTTCCATCCGCGCAATGCTGCACAGGTCGCAGCCGATTCCGTAGACCATGAAAAACCTCCTGAACGGGAAAATTCGCTCCGTTCTTTTTACTCAAATTTTCAAAAATTTTTAGGCAAAGTGTGCAAATTCCAGCTTGGAATCTTGAAGTCAGCGTTCATTTCGTGTACAATGGGCTATAGGTTCCAATGACCTCTCGGAACAGAACGCGAGAGGGATACCGAAGGGGGTGCATTGCGTGGGCGACGCGACTGCTATTTTTTCGATCCACGACAAAAAGGACTACGAGATTCACGAGATCGTACAGCAGGTGTACGATGCATTAAAGGAAAAGGGCTACAATCCGGTCAATCAGCTGGTGGGCTATATCCTGTCCGAAGATCCCACTTATATCACCACATACAAGGGAGCCCGCTCCCTCATCCGCAAAGTTGACCGTGACGATCTGCTGCAGGCCATGCTCCGCAGCTACTTGAACGTCTGAGCCGCGCTTACACAAGTCCGCTGCCTCGCAGGAGGCGGCGGACTTTTATTTTGGCCAGCAGGCAAAGATCTGGTTCACCACCGTCTCATACTCCCAGCCTTCCCGGGCCTTGCGCAGGGGCTTTTCCAGTGCGTCGGCCCCATCGAAAAGGTGGATGAGGTAGAACCAGTGGGCCTTCATCCGGCTCACGGCACAGCTGGCCATCCCAAAGGCTTCGGTGTAGCCGTGATAGAGTTCATCATGGTAGCCGCGCAGTTCTTCCCGGGAAGCGGCAGGGCCGCCCACAGCCTTGCGCAGAAGGGCAGGGTCTGCAATGAGGCCCCTGCCCACCATGATGCCCGACAGTCCCGGAAATGCCGCTTCCAGTGCCCGCAGGTCATCCACAGTGGTCACATCGCCGTTGTAGCAGACCGGAGCAGTGCAGGCGGGCAGGTAGGCAGCAAAAGCTTCCCGATCGGCCTGGCCGCGGTAGAGCTGTTTCATCACCCGGGGATGGATGGTCAGCTCGCAGAGGGGGTATTTGTTGTAAACGTTCAGGATCTCCCCGAACTCCTCCGCCCGGGCCACGCCCAACCGGGTCTTGACCGACACCGGCCCGCCTGCCTGCGAAAAAACAGCATCCAGAAAGGCATCCAGCTTCTGCGGGTCCCGGAGCATTCCGGAACCCTTGCCCTTGGCTGTCACGGTGCCGGAGGGACACCCGAAGTTCAGGTTGACCTCGGTATAGCCCATCCGGCGCAGTTCCCCGATCATCCAGGCCGCAAGTTCGCCGTCCTTTGCCAGCAGCTGCGGGATGACCTGCACCCCCGGGTTGGCCGCCGGTTCCAGCTCAGCCATCTTCTTTTTGATGAGTACCCGATTCTCCGGCGGCGAGAGAAACGGCGCATAATACCGTACCGGGGCCTCCGGTGCACCGAACCAGCGCTGGTGGGCCTGCCGCCAGATGCGGTCTGTCAGCCCCTCCATCGGGGCGGCGTAGTAGTTCATAACAGTTCTCCTTGGAATTGATGGGTTTATTGTAGCACAAAAAAAGCCGCTGCGCAAAAATTTCTGCGCAGCGGCTTGTGGGGTTACAGCTTATTCGGCAAACAGCGGGGTGGACAGGTAACGGTCGCCGGTATCGGGCAGCAGAGCAACGATCTTCTTGCCTGCGTTCTCGGGGCGCTTTGCCAGCTCCAGCGCAGCCCAGACCGCAGCACCGGAAGAGATACCCACCAGAACGCCTTCCTTGTGGCCGATGAGGCGGCCGGTCGCAAAGGCATCCTCATTGGTCACGGTGATGATCTCATCGTAGACCTTGGTATCCAGCACATCCGGCACAAAACCCGCGCCGATGCCCTGGATCTTGTGCGCACCTGCAACGCCCTTGCTCAGCACAGGAGAGGAGGCAGGCTCCACAGCCACGACCTTGACATTGGGGTTCTTGCTCTTGAGGTACTTGCCCACGCCGGTAACGGTGCCGCCGGTGCCAACGCCAGCCACAAAGAGATCGACCTGACCATCGGTGTCCTCCCAGATCTCAGGGCCGGTGGTCTCGATGTGTGCCTGCGGATTGGCAGGGTTCACGAACTGGCCGGGGATAAAGGCGTTGGGGATCTCCTTTGCCAGCTCATCCGCCTTGGCAATGGCACCTTTCATGCCCTTTGCGCCCTCGCTCAGGACCAGCTCTGCGCCGTAAGCCTTCATCAGCTGGCGGCGCTCCACGCTCATGGTCTCGGGCATCACAATGATGATGCGGTAGCCCTTGGCAGCGGCCACAGCGGCCAGACCAATGCCGGTGTTGCCGGAGGTAGGTTCAATGATCACGGAACCGGGCTTCAGCTTGCCGGTGGCCTCGGCATCGTCGATCATCTTCTTGGCAATGCGATCCTTGACAGAGCCGGCGGGGTTGAAGTATTCCAGCTTGGCCAGAACGGTGGCCTTCAGGTCGGCTTCCTTCTCGATATGGGTCAGCTCCAGCAGCGGAGTGTGGCCAATCAGCTGATCTGCGGAAGTGTAAATCTTGCTCATAGTAAAAGTCCTCCCTCTGCGGGCGCAGGGCCCGGGATGTTATTCTGACGCATTCCATATTTCCTGTAAACCAACATGGTTTGTAGGTTTGATGGTATTATAGTCCTCTTTTCCCCCTTTGTCAATGGAAAAACGAAAAAGCGATTGAAAAGTTACAAACCCTGTTGTATAATAGGTTTGTTAATGAGAAGAGGACAACCCCACCATCCATGCCTGCGCATTGCCGCCCCTGACTGGGCCGCTGGTGCAAAGCGTCTGAGGGGTTGATAAGGAGAAAAGCTATGATCGTTTCAACCAAGGGCCGTTATGCACTGCGCGTAATGATCGACCTGGCCGAACACCAGGCGGAGCGGTATGTGCCGCTGAAGGAGGTCGCCGAACGGCAGGAGATCTCGGAAAAATATCTGGAAAATATCCTGAAGGTGCTGGTGCAGAACGGCTTTCTGGAAGGTCTGCGCGGCAAGGGCGGCGGCTACCGGCTGACCCGCACCCCCGACCAGTACACCGTGGCAGAGATCCTGCTGCTGACCGAGGGCAGCCTTGCCCCCGTGAGCTGCCTTGTGCCCGGTGCTCCCGCCTGCGAACGGATGCCCAACTGCCGAACCTATACGATGTGGAAGGGCCTGAACGACATGATCGCCGACTACTTTGGCAAGATCACTCTGGCCGACCTCGCCGCACCCGATCAGGCGGGGAATGATTATATCATCTAAATGACAGAAACAATACAACAGCCCTGCCGCTCGATGATGAGCAGCAGGGCTGTTGTGCTGGGCTTCATTTCGCCCTTGCATAGCGGGCAAATCATAATCGCCCATCTTACAAACCGAACAAATCGGAGTGTGTACCAGTCGCAACCAAGTACAGTTCCGTATCTGTCTGCCGATAAATCAGCATCCAATCCGGCTGTATATGGCATTCACGGCAGCCGGTATAATTGCCTGTTAAGCTGTGGTCTCGGTTCTTTTGTGGCAATGCGTCAGGCACTCGCAGTACATCAACAACTGCTTGCAGCAAATCCATTTTATAATGCCGCTTGATGCAGGTTTTATAATCTTTCTTAAACTGCGTGGAAGTGTTCAGTTTTAACACGGTTTAGCCCTCCGCCGCCAGTTGAGCGAAGAAGTCAGCGGTAGAGCCTTCAAAGTGTTCTCCCTCGCCGGTTCTAATCATGCTGTCCACTTCATCAATCGCCGCTTGTGTCTTGGCGTTGGGAATTTCTGCATCCTTGAGAGCCTTTAAGCTCTGCATATACGCCACCAGATAGATCAAATCATTATCCGGCATCTCGTCCAGCAGGGTTCTTGCCAATTCTCTTGTACTCATGTTGCACCTGTCCTTTCGTATGGATATTATGCGCATTCTTCCACGGCGGTTTTCCCCTCTGATACCGCGTGTTCTTTCAAAAACTGTTCCGCTGCCTGTTTCAGAACAGCGTTTGGGGTGGTCCCCGCTGCGGTACAGGCCTCCCGGAACTGGGCCGCAAAATCCTTACGGACCTTACAGCCCAAAATCATCATATGGGCCTTGTCCCACTTGGCATTTGCCTTTTTCTTCGCGTCAGACAGCATATTCAACCTCTTTTCCGGCGGGGCTGTTATAAAATGCCTATTCTGCCCCATAAACAATATAGCACTTTTCGTCCTTGTTGAACAGTGTAAAGCTGTACAAAGTTCACGGTTCAACTCTGTCTGTTCTGTCAACAGTTTTTGAGCCAATAGCGCACAAAAGACGCACAAACCAGCATTTTCAGAGCATCTATACAGCAAATAAAGCCACGATACGATTGCCATTTCCGGCGTTGTATCGCGGCTTTTATTCTGGTCGGAGTGGCGAGACTCGAACTCGCGGCCTCCTGCTCCCAAAGCAGGCGCGCTACCAACTGCGCAACACCCCGTAAAAATGAATACTATCATACTATACCCTTTTTTTGTGCATTCGTCAAGTGCGCAGAATGCAGAAATCTGCCCGGGGCACCGAAAACCACCCTTACTTTGTATTTTTGCCTTGAAGCAGAGCCAAAAATGGTGTATTATAAAGTGTATTGAAAGAAAGTGTAATTCCGGGCTGCGATGCCCTGAAACCAAGGGGGAAACCACTATGGCAGATAAAAACTTTTTGACGGAGATCATCGACGCTGACCTGGCCGAGGGTAAGATCAGCGAGATCCATACCCGCTTCCCGCCGGAGCCCAACGGCTACCTGCACATCGGCAGCGCCAAGGCCATCTACATCAACTGGTCCATCGCAAACCAGTATGGCGGCAAGTTCAACCTGCGCTTGGACGACACCAACCCCGCCCGCGAAGGTGAGGAGTATGTCAACAGCATCATTGAGGATCTGCACTGGCTGGGCGCTGACCCCAACGGCGGCATCTTCTATGGCAGCGATTACTTTGACAAGTGCTACGAGTACGCCGAGAAGCTCATCTTGGAGGGCAAGGCCTATGTGGACGACCTGACCCGTGACGAGATGCGCGAGTACCGTGGTGCCGATGCCGGCAAGCCCAGCCGTCCCTCTCCGTGGCGTGACCGCACCCCGGAGGAGAATCTGGACCTGTTCCGCCGGATGCGTGCTGGTGAGTTCCAGGAGGGTGAAAAGACTCTGCGTGCCAAGATCGACCTGGCCAGCCCCAACATGAATATGCGTGACCCGGCCATCTACCGCATCAAGTATGCTGAACACCACCGCCAGGGCAATAAGTGGTGCATCTACCCCATGTACGATTTTGCGCATCCCATCCAGGATGCCATTGAGGGCATCACCCACAGCATGTGCAGCCTGGAGTTCGAGAATCATCGTCCCCTGTACAACTGGGTCATCGAGAATATCTTTGGCACCGCGTTCCCCAAGCAGCGCGAATTCGCCCGCCTGAACATGACCAACACCGTGATGAGTAAGCGTTACCTGCGCGAGCTGGTGGAAATGGGCATCGTGGACGGCTGGGATGATCCCCGGATGCCGACCCTGTGCGGCCTGCGCCGCCGCGGCTACACCCCCACCTCCATTTTCACCTTTGTGCGGGAGGCCGGCATCTCCAAGTCCGACAACCTGATCGACATGCGCCAGCTGGAGGCCTGCATCCGCAGCGAGCTGGACCTGACCGCACAGCGCCGCATCGCCGTGCTGGACCCGGTCAAGCTGATCGTGGACAACTACCCGGAGGACAAGACCGAGTACTTTGACGTGGCCAACAATCCCAACCGCGAGGCCAACGACACCACCACCCGCAAGGTGGCCTTTACCCGCGAGCTGTGGATCGAGAACGAGGACTTTGCCGAGGTGCCGCCTCCCAAGTTCAAGCGCCTGACCCTCGGCGGGGAAGTCCGCCTGATGGGTGCCTACATCGTCAAGTGTACCGGCGTGGACAAGAACCCGGACGGCAGCATCGCTGCCATCCACTGCACCGCCGACCTGGAGACCGGCAACGGCAACCCCGCCGACGGCCGCAAGGTCAAGGGCACGATCCATTGGGTCAGCGCTGCCCACTGCATCGACGCTGAGGTGCGCCTGTACGACAAGCTGTTCACCGAGGCCAACATGAACGCCATCCCCGAGGGCAGCGACTACAAGGACTACCTGAACCCGGAGAGCGTTGTGGCCTGCACCGGCTGCAAGCTGGAAGAGAGCCTGAAGGACGCCAAGCCCGGCGACAAGTTCCAGTTCGTGCGCACCGGCTTCTTCACCCCGGACAGCAAGAACCCCGGCGTGTACAACCGTGTGGTCACCCTGCGCGACAGCTTCAAACCTGCAAAGTAAAAAAATTAACCCGTCAAGTCAAAAGGAGCATCTGATTTTTTATGAAAAAGACAATGACCCGCAACATCGTCATTATGGCCATCGTCACTGTCATCATGGCAGTGGTGCTAAGCCTGTACATCAAGAACACCGGCACCGTGCCCGCTGCCGACAACACGGATTCTCTGGCCGACGGCACCTACACCGCCAGTGAGCAGGGCTGCCTGAGCGAGGTGGCCGTCACCGTCACCGTCACCGGCGGCAAGGTGACCAATGTGGCCATCGACGCTTCCGGTGAGACCCCGGAGCTGGGCGGTGCTGCCGCTGAGACCCTGGCAGATGAGCTGACCAAGGCCGGTTCCACTGCCGGTGTGGACGCCGTTTCCGGCGCGACCCTCACCAGCAATGCTGTGTTCACAGCCATGGACAGCTGCCTGGCGCAGGCCGGCACCGGCTCTGCAGGCGCAGAGGACCTGACCGACGGCACCTATACTTCCAGCGCTAAGGGCTGTCTGAGCGATGTGGAGGTCACCGTGACTGTTTCCGGCGGCAAGGTGAGCGAAGTGGCCATTGATGCTTCCGGCGAGACCCCGGAGCTGGGCGGCGCTGCTGCCGAGACCCTGGCAGATGCCCTGACCAAGGCCGGTTCCACCAACGGCGTGGATGCTGTTTCCGGCGCGACCCTGACCAGCGAGGCCGTGTTCACTGCCATGAACGACTGCCTGAGCCAGGCCCAGTAAGACAAGAACGCAGAATGCCCCGTGGGTGACCGCCCACGGGGCATTTTTTTGATGGGTGCACGCACCCGGATGCAAAAACGCCGTCCGCAGGGAGATTCTCTGCGGGCGGCGCTGGTTTTTTATGGGGTCAGGGGTTCAGGCTGCATCAGACCGCACGGCCGGCGTCGTTGCCGCCGCGGATGGCCAGAGCGATGTTGAAGGGATTGGCGCAGTCGCCGATGGTGTACACTTCCTTGCAGTCGATGCCGTCCACCAGACTGGTGTTGGGCAGCATGTCGGCACCGTTGACGATGGCATCGCACTTGATGTTCATCTCCACACCGGTGTCCAGCGTGAGGGTGGCCACATTGCCGCTGACCGTCTTGATGGCGGACTGCGGATAGGACTTCACGCCCAGAGCGTACAGGGCGGTGGTCATCATGCGCATGGCGTGCTGGGACTGCTGCATGTCGAACTCGGAGGCCGGGTTCGGGGTGACGATGGTCACGTTCTTCTTGTGCACGGTCAGCCACAGGGCGGCGTCAAAGGCCTGCGCATTGGAGCCGTAAACGATCACGTTGTCGCCCATCTCAGTGAACATGAAGTTGTCCATCTCCACCACGGGGGCGCTGCCGTCACCGTCCACGGTCAGGGTGTCGCGCAGGCCGCCGGCGGCCAGGATGACGGCATCCGGTGCTTCGGAGTTGATGAGCTCCTGGGTGACCTCGGTGCCGGTCTTGACTTCCACACCGTTCAGCTCCAGCTGACGGATCAGGTAGTTCTTCAGGTCGGCCAGATTCTCATGGGGGCCCTTGACGGAAGCAGCAAAGTCCAGCATGAAGCCCAGGGCACCGCGCTTCTCGTACAGGGTCACATTGTGGCCGCGGGCAGCTGCGATGCGGGCAGCCTCCATGCCGGCGGGGCCGCCGCCGATGACCATGACCTTCTTGGGGGTGGCTGCAGGCTCCAGCTCGTAGGTAGCGGGGCCGCCCTCGCGCATCACGCGCTGGGTCAGGGCGTTCACACGGCAGTAAGCCATCTGTGCGTTGGCCTCGTTGCTGCCGATGTGGCAGTGCAGGCAGCGGGTGCAGGGTGCGATCTCGTCAATGCGGCCTTCCTTGAGCTTGTTGACGTACTCCATGTCCACGGTCAGGGGGCGGGTCATCAGGAAGAAGTCGGCCTTGCCGTCCTCCAGAGCCTGCTCGAAGAAGTCGGGTGCGTGGGCAGGATCGTTGTAAGTGACAACGCCGCAGGGGATAGACAGCGCCTTTTTATACTCGGCGGCAACGTTCAGGCCGATGCCGCAGCCGCTGGTGTTGCCGATCAGCATGCCCTGCCAGTTCTTGCTGAAGTCGTACTGGGTGCCGAAACCGGTGCAGCCCTCGATGCCGTTCAGGATGAAGTACAGGTCGGCACCGAACTGGGCAACGTGGTGGCCCAGGGGTCCCAGACGCAGGTGCATGGAGTCGCAGCCGGCCTGCTCGAACAGCTTGGCGGCGGCAATGCCTTCTTCCATGGTCATGGCCAGGGTGTGCGGGGTGGTGACGGCAGAATCCAGCGTCATCATGGTGGGGTTGTTGGAGATGTTGTCGTTCTCCTCAATGCAGTTGATCAGGATCTGCATGTTGAAGTCCGGGCCGCACTCCTTTTTCACACCCTCGATGATCTCGGTGATGAAGCGGGCACGGTTTTCGATGGAGCCGATGCCGTACTCGTCGGTGCGGGTGTTGTGGAAGCGGGACAGGAAGTGTGCGGGCATATTGAAGCCGGCGCAGTTCAGTTCCACGCAGTCAAAGCCCATCTGCTGCAGACCCTTGGCGACCTCCACAAAGTGTGCCTGCTTGGCATGGATGTCATCAATGGTCATGTCATTCTCGCCCATGCCGAAGCCGGACATCTGGTAACCCATCTTGGCACCGTACTTGTGGCACTCGTCCACCAGCTTCTGGCCAAAGGCCAGGGTGTCGGCGTCGTAGGAGCCGCCTTCCGGTACCTCCAGCGCTGCGATGGTCTCCACATAGATCAGGGCCACGCCGCCCTTGGCCAGGTTGACGTAGTAGGTGAGCAGCTCATCGGTCAGACCGGCCAGATAGGTGGCGGAACCGGCAGCGGACTTGACCATGCGGTTGGAAATTTCCATAGAGCCGATGGTCAGGGGGCTGAACAGGGTGGTCAGCTCCTTGGTGTTGGAGCGGAACTCGCTCTCGTCCAGCTGAGGGTTGATGGAGGCGGTGTAGAGCTTGTCGGTCGCCGGAGCGGCGGCAGCGGGGGGGG
>ENA-ORTJ01001626-ORTJ01001626.1-human-gut-metagenome-genome-assembly--contig:-NODE-1626-length-14072-cov-3.505886_pt1 | contig 14072 bp, 9 predicted proteins | sample MGYA00242069_ERZ509187 | MGnify/ENA primary metagenome ERZ509187 (study PRJEB26280, sample SAMEA2338779) | human gut metagenome | biome: human gut; feature: human-associated habitat; material: faeces... | reverse complement strand
CTCATGCCAGCCACCACTTTCAGTCCGTCGATGTAAAAGCCTGAAAGCAAGATGAAGGAACTACTGTCAGGACAGCGCATTGTCATTCAGAGGATTATATTGGCTGAAAGCACTGAAGGAAACTTTTAAATCAGATTCCGGAAAGGAATAATTATATAATAAAAAATGAAAAAGGCCCAATTAATCGTAGCCGGCATTGGTCCCGGCTCACCCGAAGATATAACCCCCGCTGTAATACAAGCAGTCAAGAACAGCGATGTAGTAATCGGCTATAAATACTATTTCCAGTTTATCGAACCCTATCTGGAACCGGGCACCGAATGTATAGACACCGGAATGAAACGTGAAAAAGCACGTGCCGAACAGGCTTTCGAGCTGGCGGAACAGGGAAAGACTGTATGCGTTATCAGCTCGGGAGATGCCGGAATTTATGGCATGGCTCCGCTGGGTTACGAAATGAAACGCGAGCGTGGCAGCCGGGTGGAAATAGAAGTATTGCCGGGTATCAGTGCTTTTCAGAAAGCGGCTTCCCTGTTGGGAGCACCCATCGGTCACGATTTCTGCGTGATTTCCCTCTCCGACCTCATGACACCATGGGACCGGATTGAAAAACGCATCCATGCAGCCGCAACGGCAGATTTTGTAACGGCGGTCTATAATCCCAAAAGCGAAGGGCGGTATTGGCAACTCTACAGATTAAAAGAAATTTTTCTGAAAGAGCGTGACCCCGAAACCCCGGTAGGCTTTGTGCGTCAGGCCGGACGTAAGGAAGAAACCGTGACAATCACCACCTTGCAAGAGTTCGATCCCGAACAGGTGGATATGTTTACAGTGGTATTGATTGGCAACTCCCAGTCTTATCATCAGGAAGGGAAATTAATCACTCCACGTGGTTATTACCGGGAAAAGACCACCGATGCGACAGGAATCGGTCAGGAGATTATGATAAACAGTTTCCGTACTATTGAGAAAGAATTGAAAAATAAAAATATTCCTTCGGATCACAAATGGGCATTACTGCATGCCATCCATACCACAGCCGATTTCGAAATGGAAAACATATTGCATATAGATCCTCTTGCCGTAGAATGTCTGTATAAAATATTGAATGAAGGAAAAGTACGTACAATTATTACGGATGTGACGATGGCTGCCGCGGGCATCCGTAAAGGTGCTTTGGAACGGATGGGCATCGGGGTGAAATGCTATCTGGGTGACGAACGCGCGGCAGCATTGGCAAAAGAAAAAGGAATCACCCGTACACAGGCCGGTATACGTATGGCAGCAGAGGAACATCCGGAAGCTTTATATGTATTCGGTAATGCCCCTACAGCATTGATGGAACTGTGTGACCTGATACGGAAAGAAAAAGCGCATCCATGCGGCATCATCGCTGCTCCGGTGGGCTTTGTGCACGTTTGCGAAAGCAAACACATGGTGAAACCTTTCAGCCATATCCCCAAACTGATAGTAGAAGGACGCAAAGGGGGAAGCAATCTGGCAGCGACTCTGGTAAATGCCATCCTTACTTTTGATGATGCGGAACAACTGAAACCGGGAAGAGATGTATAAGTCCATGCAAACATTCTATATAATAGGTATAAGCGATGACCGGAATCAATTTCTTTCTCCTGAAATCCGGAACTTGGTTTCTCAAGGGAAAGTCTTCTCGGGAGGAAAACGTCATCACGAACTGGTACACGCTTATTTGCCGGAAGATGCCGTATGGATAGACATCACCGTCCCGCTGGATGCGGTATTCTGCCGTTACGAGGAACATTCCGAAATAATCGTTTTCGCTTCGGGCGACCCGTTGTTTTTCGGCTTCGCCAATACCGTCATGAGAAAACTCCCGTCGGCAAAGATTATCTTATTCCCCACCTTCAACTCGCTGCAAATGCTGGCACACCGTATATTGCTCCCCTATCAGGAGATGCAGACCTTGTCGCTGACCGGACGTCCTTGGGATGCATTCGACTCTGCTTTAATCAGAGGAGATAAACTGATAGGCGTGTTGACCGACCGGGAAAAGACACCTGCCACCATTGCCGCCCGGATGCTGGAGTATGGATATGACAACTACCGCATGACCGTGGGGGAAGCATTAGGCAATGGCGAGGAAGAATCTGTACGTACATTCTCTTTAGAGGAAGCCTCCCAATCTGCTTTCCGCTTTCCCAATTGCCTGATACTGCAAAGAAACAAGGTGCATCCCCGTCCGTTCGGAATTCCCGAAAGTGAGTTTCATCTGTTGAACGGACGCAACAGAATGATTACCAAAATGCCTGTCCGCTTGCTTACTCTCAGTATGCTGACATTAAGGGAAAAGAAATCATTCTGGGACATCGGTTTCTGCACCGGCTCTGTTTCCATAGAAGCCAAGCTCCAATTTCCGGAACTGAAAGTGACAGCATTCGAACAGCGTCCGGAAGGTAAAGAGTTAATGGCACGCAACAGTCGTAAATTCGGCACGCCCGGCATTACAACCGTCATGGGTGATTTTCTGGAAACGGAACTCGGCGGGCTTCCCGCCCCCGATGCCGTATTTATAGGTGGTCATGGAGGAAAAATGATAGAGATTCTACAAAAAATCAAAGAAGTGCTGTTGCCTGACGGAGTCATTGTATTCAATTCGGTTTCGGAAGAGAGCAAGGCCCTGTTCACAAAAGGTATAACGCAAATCAACAAGAAGGTAACACAGTGTACCCGTATTGCTGTGGATGCCTTTAATCCGATAGAGATAATGAGAGCGGAATAAATGATTTAAAACAGATAACAAATGAAAGCAATCATACTGATATCAGAAGCCAGCCTGCCGTTGGCAAAAACACTACAAAGAGAGTTGCCGGATACCCTTATTTATACCAAAAACGAATGCGAAGGCTGTATTTCCATCACATCCTGCCATCGGTTCATAGAGGAGCATTTCAATGACTTCGACAGCATCATCTTTATCGGTGCCATGGGAATCTGTGTACGCAGCATTGCAGGATGCATAAAAAACAAATATAAAGATCCGGCAGTGGTCTGTGTGGACAGTACGGGGCGCTTTGTCATTTCAGTACTTTCCGGGCATGTGGGGGGAGCCAATGAACTGACCCGCCATATTGCCGCCATTACAGGAGGAGAAGCTGTGATTACCACCCAAAGTGACAATGCCGGGTTATGGGCGCTGGACACGCTGGCTGGAAAATATGGCTGGAAAATAACTGTTCCTCATGCAAAAATGAACAGACTGGTCACACTTTTTGTCAACCGGGAACCAACGGCGCTGCTGCTCGATATAAAGGATAAAGGTACGGAGTATCTGGAACGCACGCTTCCCGCACACGTAAAAGTGTTCTATCATTTCGAAGACATGCCCCAATCGGAATTCAAGTTGATTATTGCTGTTACACCTTATATATATAGTGCGGAGATTCCCATGCTCTGTTTCCATCCCGCCGTCCTCCACTTGGGAATAGGTTGCCGGAAACAATGCGATCCTTCGGGCATTGCGGAATACATAGAAGCCGTGATGCACAGACATGGTTTGTGTCCGTTCTCTCTCGCCTCCCTCAATACCATCGAACTGAAAAAAGACGAGCCTCTGCTGGAAATCCTCCACCGGCGATGGGCCGATACGGAAACCCATATTTATCCTGCGGAAGAACTGAAAGATATCACAGTTCCCCATCCGTCTGAAAAGGCATTCGAAGTGACAGGCGTCTATGGAGTGGCCGAAAGCACAGCCTTGAAAAGCAGCGGTGAAGGAACACTTGTATTGGAAAAGCAAAAGGGCATGCTGACAGAAGGAAACCACTTCACTTTTGCCATAGCCGTCAGTGCGACAGCCATGCGTGGCGGACATATAGAGATAGTGGGTGCAGGTCCCGGTGATCCCGAACTGATTTCGGTACGCGGAAAACGAATGTTGGAGAAAGCGGATCTTGTTCTGTATGCCGGAAGTCTTGTTCCCCGCGAACTGACCTTTTATGCTAAAGAAGGAGCGACCGTACGCAGTTCCGCCGGTATGGATTTGGAGGAACAGTTCGCCTTGATGAAAGAGTTTTATGATAAAGGATTGTTTATTGTACGCTTGCACACGGGAGACCCTTGCATTTATGGAGCCATCCAGGAACAAATGGCTTTCTTCGACCGCTACAAGATGAGTTATCATATCACTCCGGGGATCTCCTCGTTCCAGGCGGCTGCGGCAGCATTAAGGTCACAGTTCACCATCCCCGAAAAAGTACAAAGCATAATCCTCACCCGTGGGGAAGGCCGTACTCCGATGCCCGAAAAAGAACAATTACATAAATTGGCGCAATCGCAAAGTACAATGTGCATTTATTTAAGTGCGGGCATTGTGGAACAGGTACAGGAAGAGCTGATGCAGGCATACCCTCCCGAAACTCCGGTTGCCGCCTGTTATAAGCTGACTTGGAAAGAAGAAAAGATTTATCGCGGAGAGTTGAAGGATTTGGCTAAGATAGTACGTGACAATAACCTGACGCTGACTACCTTATTGGTAGTAGGCGAAGCGATAGACAACCGGAAAGGTCTGTCCCGACTCTATGCGCACGAGTTCAAACACTTGTTCAGAAAGTAAAAAAAGAATCATTCACATCCAGCCTATGATACTGATTTTAGGAGGAACTACCGAAGGACGCACCGCCGTGAAAGTTGCCGATGAAGCCGGAAAGCCCTACTTCTACTCTACCAAAGGAGAATGGCAGGAGATACAATGCAAGCACGGCATCCGTATCACCGGAGGAATGGACACGGAGAAAATGGAAAGTTTCTGCCGCCAAAACAACATCCGTTTGTTGGTGGATGCTGCCCACCCGTTTGCCTCCCAACTCCACCGGACTGTGGATGAAACAAGCCGGACGCTACATCTTCCTGTCATACGTTTTGAAAGGAAGTATCCTCCACGCACCGAAAACATCATCTGGTGTGAAGACTATGCAGATGCCATTTACCGGTTAGAGAAAGCAGGAACCGATCGTCTGCTGGCACTGACCGGAGTACAGACCATCGGGAAGTTACGCCCTTATTGGGAGAAACATACCTGTTGGTTCCGCGTACTGGAACGGGAAACTTCCATCACATTAGCCCAAGAACAAGGCTTCCCGAAAGGAAATCTGGTATTCTATCATGCCGGAGAATCCGAAGCTCTTTTATTAGAGACACTACATCCACAGGCCATTCTGACCAAGGAAAGCGGAGAATCCGGAGGATTTTCGGAGAAAGTGAAAGCGGCACAGGCTGCAAAAATCCCGGTCTTTGCTATAAAACGCCCTCCCCTTCCCAGGCATTTCATGATCGTTACCGGTGAATATGGATTGAGAAAACAGATAGAAAAGAACATCCCTGCTTTTTACCCGTTGAGAAGCGGCTACACCACAGGGGCCTGCGCTACTGCAGCTGCAAAAGCAGCATTGACGGCTCTGATTTTAGGGGAAGAACAGAAAATGATATCCTTCCGCCTTCCCGATGACGAGGAAATGACCTTACCGGTAGCCCATACAGAAATAGAAAAGAACAGTGCCACCTGCACCGTTGTTAAAGATGCGGGAGATGATCCGGATGTCACTCACGGCGCATCCATTGTGGTAACGGTAAGTTTTAGCAATCACCCGGACATCCGTTTCCTGCAAGGTGAAGGAGTGGGACGAGTCACCCTTCCGGGGCTGGGATTGGAAATCGGGGAACCCGCCATCAATCGCATCCCCCGGCAAATGATAATGAAAGAATTATCGGCGCTTTATGACAAAGGGCTGGATGTTACCATTTCCGTTCCCGGAGGAAAAGAGTTGGCACAACGTACTTTCAATCCTAAACTAGGAATTGTGGACGGCATTTCCATCATTGGAACTTCGGGCATAGTCCGTCCTTTTTCTTCAGAAGCTTTTGTCGAGGCTATCCGCAGGGAAGTGGAGGTTTGTGTGGCTGTGGGCTCATCCAGACTCATCATTAATTCGGGAGCAAAAAGCGAACGTTTTGTGAAGAAGGAGTATCCGGGATTACCTGCTCAGGCTTTTGTACATTATGGAAATTTTATAGGGGAGACACTCAAGATAGCTGCCAAGCTTAAGGTTCCATTGGTTACTTTAGGCATTATGATAGGCAAGGCGGTGAAACTGGCCGAAGGAAATCTGGACACACACAGTAAGAAAGTGGTGATGAATAAAGAATTCCTAAGGCAGGTGGCAATGGAAGCCGGATGCTCTCCGGATGTTGAAAGCATGATAGAAAAGTTGACATTAGCCCGTGAATTATGGACCTTGCTGTCTGAAGAAGACAGCGGAAAGTTCTTTCCGTGTTTGTTGGAACATTGTTTTGCACATTGCGTCCCCTTATTGCCCGAAGGAAAATTGACAATCCTCTTGATTGATGAAGAAGGGAATATTCCTTTCAGGATACAATAACTGATTATTTAGACGCTGCTGCTAAACGGAAGCTAATATAGCAGTGACTTGTTCTAACAATTCCTCTATGGTATCTACCTTTATCGTCCTCCCGGCTACCGGGTGGATAATATATCCACTGGTAGTCATATCTCCCGTTTCAATATAAAAATCGGACTCAACACGCCGGCTTGCCAGAATACCATTCCGCTGCAAGGCTTTCCGTACCATCGCATACTTATTTCCATGTCCCACCAGACGGACTTCTTTTTCAAACTCATTGTCAATGCGGAACAGTCCGGTTTCCATATCAAAAACAATACCCTTACGAGAGAAAAAATTACTCAGGCATCCGTCTATGGAAAGATCTTCAGGAGTTCCTATAGTCACTCCATTGGCTTTATCCATCAGCCAAATCTTATCAGCAATCTGCAAAGCTAACTCTAAATCATGGGTGGAAAGAAAAATCGTCTTGTTGGTAGAACGTGACAAATGATGAAGCAATTGCATAATCTCCACTTTACTGGGGAAATCAAGAAAAGCAGTCGGCTCATCCAGAAAAATCACCGGGGTTTCCTGTGCCAACGCCTTTGCTATCATTACTTTCTGACGCTCACCGTCACTCAAAGTATGTACCATCCGGTATTTCAAATCCTCAATCCTTACCAGCGCAATGGCATCGTTTACTGTATTCTTGTCCTCCTTGCTTAAATTTCCCCAGAAACCGGTATAAGGACTGCGCCCCATACCCACCAGTTCTTCCACGGTCATGTTCCGCAGGCTGCATTTTTCGGTCAATACCACTCCGATAACTGTCGCCAACTGTTTATCGGTGTAATCCGTCAGTTTCTTTCCCATTATTTCTATCTCTCCTCCTACAGGCGGCTGAAAGGCAGACAAAGTACGCAATAAAGTAGATTTCCCTACTCCATTCGCCCCCAAAAGACAAGTCAGTTCCCCACTGCGGATAGTAGCATCAATGTCCTTCGCTACAATCTTGGTCCCCCCCTTACCGGGATAACCGGTAGTCAGTTTCCGAATATGTATAGTTTCTTGATTCATCATTACTCATTCATTTCATTGCGACGTCTATTGAATAAAACCGACATCACTACCGGAGCACCTACCAAAGCCGTCACCGAATTTACCGGCAATGCACCTTCGAAACCGGGCATACGGGCAATCAGATTACATACCAATGCCAATGACGCACCTGCCAGTAAAGAAGCAGGCATCAGAATACGATGATCGGATGTGCGGAACATTCCCCTGCAAAGATGCGGAACGGCCAGCCCCAGAAAAATAATCGGACCGCAATATGCGGTAACAATAGCTACCAATACTCCCGAACAAGTAATGACAAGCAGACGGGCACGTTTTATATTCAATCCGAGATTCCGTGCGTATGCATCTCCCAGCAGCAAAAGATTCAATGTTTTGACAAGCAGGAAGGAAAGTGGCAACAATACCACCATGATACATATAAATAAAGTCATCTGATCTCCCGATACACGGGCAAAACTTCCCAACCCCCAAATGACATATGCACGAATATCCTCCTCCACACTGAAAAATTTCAGCACACCTATCACCGCATTGGCTATGTAACCAATCATCACACCGATAATCAGCAAAGTAACATTGCCCCTTACTTTTTGGGAAACGAAGACAATAAGTGCCATAATGGAAAGTGAACCTGCAATAGCTGCTATGGTAAGGGCTATTTCCCCCATAAAGCCTAGCTTGCTCAAAGCAACACCACCCAAACTGCCCGAAAGAAGCACCACAAAAGCAACTCCCATACTGGCTCCCGAACTGATGCCCAGTACCGACGGACCGGCCAAAGGATTGCGGAAGAGGGTCTGCATTTGCAGGCCGCTCACGGCGAGGGCGGCGCCGGCCAGCAGAGCGACTACGGCTTTCAGCAGGCGGATGTTCAGGATAATCTTCGTTGTGACGGGGTCGTTTCCGCTGCCCGTCAGTGCGGCGAGGACTTCGCGGATCGGGATGGGTACGGCTCCGACCGAGAGATCGACGACGAAAAGTACCGCCGCCAGAACTCCGAACAGGAGAAAGAGGATGCGCTGCCGTCGTTGCATCGGTTTAGTTCAGTTTTCGGTAATAGGTCGGTTCGGCATCCGTCAATTCCGGGTGGAAGATGCGGATCAGATCTTGCAGAATCAGGTCCGGGTGTATGACGCCCGATTCCCAGTAGTCGTTGCCGCCCGAGGGGTTGGTGCGCCGGTTGTTGTTATAGACCCTCCCTTCCCGCACGGGGCGCGTATCCATGAATTTGGGGACGATCTCCGCCAGCTCCCTGAGCGATGCGGCGGAGCCGACGTTGATCCAGCAGTCGGACATTTCGGCCAGCCGGTATGCCTCCTCCGTGTCGATGGGGCGCGACTGATTGCCCGTGTCCTGGGTATAGACGTATTGTCCTCCTGCGTCGGCGATCAGCCGGGCGACATAGCTCGAAGGCGGAGCCATCAGCCAGGAGTCGCCGTAGGGAGTGTTCAGCATGACGACGGGTTTTCGTTCGGCTTTCGCCGCGAGGGTTTTCAGGCTGTCGTAACGGAGGGGTATTTCGCGGAACACCTCTTCGCCCCGTTCGCGCATTCCGGCGATTTCCGCTACGGCCACGAGCCATTCGGCCTTGCCCAGCGGCGACTGTTCGAGGTACTCGCCCATATAGGCGTAGGGAATACCCAGTTCGCGGAGCTTGGGTTCCATGGCGCTGGCGCCGCTGACGCCGAACAGCAGCACGATGTCCGGGGAGAGCGAAAGCAGCCGCTCGTAGTTCATGTTGCCGTCGTAGCCCACGTCGCCGATCTGCTCCTTGTGCGAGGCGACGTAGGGGTTGCTGATGTAGTCGATGCCCGATACGCCGACTACCCGCTGCGGTTCGCCCAGGGCGTCGAGCATGGCGATGTAGGTCGAGGACATGCAGACGATGCGCCGGGCGTCGCCGTCGAGTACCTGTCCCGGAAAATCCGCCGGAGCCTGTTCGCCGTTGCGGGCGATGAAGAGCTGCGTTTCCTCGCCTTCGGCTCCCTGCCACGGGGCGTATGTCTTCAGTATCGTGCTTTTCATCCCTTCCGCTCCGAAAATTTCGAAGCCCGAGGAGTAGGCGGGGGCGTAGAGGCTGATGTCGAAATCCCCGAGCGAGGCGGCGGATCGGTGGTGACAGGCGGTTGCGGCCGCGAGGATCGCCGACAACAGGATATAAAGTAGTTTTTTCATTGTCAGAGTTTCGTTTTCAGCCCGGTCGGAGTTTCGAGGGGCGGTGCAAAGTTACTGTTTTTTATTCCGTTTTCCCCATTTAGGGCGGATGTCGAGGAAAATCTCGTAGTTCAGCCGGGGCATCGGGCGCGAAAGCACCGACTGATACTCTTCGTTGAAGAGGTTGTTGATGACTCCTTTAAGCGAGAGGTCGGCCCAGCGGAACGAGAAGGCTTTTTCGAGCGAAATGTCGCTCATGAAGTAAGGCTTCACACGTCCGATCTTGGTCTTCATATCGTTGTCCGAGGTGGTGAAACGCTCGCTGTAATAGCACCATTTGTAGGTGAACCGCCACGAACGGTAGGTCAGGTGCCCCGTTACCGAAGCCGAAAATTCGGGGATGTAAACGAGCTGTTTGCCGATCGCCTTGTCGTACCAGTCCACCGGGTCGCCGTGGTTGATCGAGGGGGTCCACGAGAAGTTGCCGTCGGCGCTCAACTGCCAGTCTTTGGCCAACTGTACGTCCAGCCCCGCTTTCACCTCCACGCCGTAGGCATGCACCTCCTTGACGTTTTTGGGCGTCCAGAATCCTTTGGCCGTAGGCAGCCAGACGATCCAGTTGTCGATGTAGGAGTCGAACCAAGTGGCTTCGCCCCGCAGGGTGTAAACTCCGTCGCGGCCCGTAGCGAACGACAGACCGGCGTCGTAGGTGAAGCCGTGCTCCTTTTTCAGGTCGGGGTTGCCGCCCGGCAGGAAGTAGAGGTCGTTCAGCGACGGGAAACGGTAGTTGCGCGAAATGGAGGCCTTGGCGACGAGGTTGCCGCGTTTCGAGATCAGATAGTCGGTGAAGAAGGCCGGAATGATCGGCGTCCATTCCGAGCCGAACATCTCTTCGCGCAGGCCTACCGAAAGGCCCAGACGCTCGGTGGGGCGGTAGCGGATCGACACGTATCCCGACAGTTCGATGCGGCCTTTGTCATAACCGACGGGCACTTTGGTTTTGTTGCCGTTGGGATCGGTCGGCTGCTGGTTATCCATCGGGATAATGTTTTTGTCGATGCTTCGTACCAGATGCTGGTGTGCCGAAACGGTTGCCGTGAAAAGCCACTTCTCCCCGAGGTAGTATTCTCCATCCACCTGGCCGAAGAAGGTGTTGATCGTGCTGCGCGAGCGGATCATCTTCTCCATTTTCCCGTTGCCGAGCTCCCGTTCGTAGTCGTAGGCCATCCAGGTATGGATATAACCGGCTTTGACGCCCACTTTCCACTTTTTGCGCAGGTGATCCCACGAAAGGATGCTGCGCAGGGTTTGTTCGCGCTGTTGGTTCAGGTAGTCGTCATTCTCCTTGTGATCGACCGACAGCATCGGAAGTCCCCGCTTCGAATTGACATACCAGGCCTGCAATCCGAAACGGTCGCCGTGTCCGGTATTGTAATAGACCTCCTGCAACGCATGGAAATCGTGGTATGCACCGCTTTTGTTACGTTCGATCGGGTAGTAGGAGCCGATGATGTTGTGGTCATCGTCCAGGATAAGCACGTTTTTATCGTAGTTTCTGTACTTGAAGTCGTTCGGCGAGGAGGAATAGACGACGCGTGTCGAAGTTTGCCAGCGGTCGTTGCCGTAGGTGAGGCGCAAAAACTCGTCGAAAGTCGAAAACGAGCCGACACCCTGCGTGTATTGCAGGTTGAAACCGTCCGCATCGGCAGGGCGCGTGGAGAGCTTGACTGCCCCGCCCAGGCCGCCGCCCGCCTCATTGACCGAAGAGGTGCCGTGCAGCAGCGAGGCGTCGTCGATGAAGTAGGAGGGGATCATCGAGAAGTCCGTCATGCCCAGCATCGGGGAGTTGATTCGCATACCGTTCCACGTCACCTGCGTATGCGAGGGTGACGTACCGCGGAACGCTACGGTCGAAAGGGTGGCGCGGCCGTACTGTTTGACGAAAATCGACGTGTTGAAAGTCAGGATGTCCGCCATCGAGAGTGCGATGTTTTCATGCAATATCGTAGTGTCGAGCTGGGTTTTCTGGATGCCGATCTCCTTCATCGGCCGCCGTGCCGTGACATTGACTTCGCGGATGGGAACGGCATACGAAGGATTGCCGTTCCACCACTCGCTTTTTTTGATTTTCTCCTCCTGTGCAAGCCCGGTGAGCGTTGTGAGGCACAGTACGATTGTCAATAGGTGTTTCATCATTTGGATTCGGCTCCGGTTTCGCCGTCGAGCATTTGTTGATACGTAGGGTTATAGCCGCAGTCCGTTACGCTCCAGGTCTGTTCGGAGAGTCGGGGAAGGACCTGCGTGAAGGTCGAGAAATCCGTTACCGACGAGAGGTTGCCGATGCGGATCGCCCCGGCAGCGGTCAGGGCAGAGAAATCGAGCGTTGCGACCGATCTGTTTTTGTAGGCCGTGTGTCCGACGCTGATTTCTCCCGCGACGCTCTGCAGGGAGGGGAAGCGGAACGCGACGGCCCGGTCGGTCGATGTGTTCCAGGTGGATACCAGCATGCTGCCGTTTACCCGTTGCAGGCTCGGCAGGATGAATTCACCCGCGCAACCCGAAGGCATCGTGTAGAGGGCGTAGTCGTCTGCCGGATCATCCGAAACGGGCTCTCCGTTGCCGATGGTTTCCAGCAGCGGAAATTCGAGGGCGGTGAACGACGAGGCACCTACGTAGAACGAGAGCTGCCGGCCGATGTTTCTCAGCCGGGGAAACGAAGCCGAATTCGCTTCGCCTGCCTTGCCGCAGTTGCGGCAGAGAAGCGTTCCCCGCACTTCGACGAGATTCGGCAGCGAGAGCGTGAACGGGGCTTGCGATCCGCAATTTTCGATCGTGAGGTCATCGCAGCTTTCCGTCGGCAAAGAGAGTTCGGAAACATGCGTGAATCCGGCGATCCGCAGGGTATCGAGGTTTTTGAACCCGGTGATTCCGAAAGGCATCGCTTCCGGTTGCGGCGTCAGCGACGAGGCGTCGATCCGCAGCGAGCCGCTGAAGTCGCCGCCCCGGAGCTCCGTCAGTCGCGTCGCGGCGACCAGACGCAGGTCGAGCGTACTGTTCGGAGAAAAAGTGCATCCCGAGAGATCCAGTACGCCTTCGAGCGACGACAGGTCGTCGATCGACAGGTCGCCTGAAATGGCTTTGAGCGCCGGAAGGAATTCCCCGAAATCCTTGATCGCGGGGAGCGTTGCCAGGCTAACGTCGCCGTCGAAACGCTCCGCTTTCGGGAAGGATAATGTTTCGATGGCCGGACACCCCGTAATTTCGAGCGATCCGGCGTCGGTGAGTGCCGGCAGCAGGACCGATCGCAAAATAGGGCAGTCGGTGACGGTGATGTTCCCGGTGGTTTCGATCAGCGGAAATTCGAACGTATTGGCCAGAGCGAGATGTTCGTAGCGAAGCGCTCCGGCCTGGGTCAGAACACCGAACGTGGTGCCCAGTCCCGATAACCGGTCGAAGCGGGAGAGGGTAAGCGTCCCGTCGATGCGTTGCAGTTTCGGAAAATACATCTGTTCGCACGGGGCTTTGGCTTCGTCTGCGGTCGTTCCGATCAGCGTCATATTCCCGGCAACGGTGGTCAGCTCGTCGGCCGTCAGTTGGAGCAGGGCGTCCGACTGGAGGACGAAGTGCCCGGCGACGCTTTGCAGGGATTTGAAATCCGCCGTTTGCAGAGCCGTGCCGTAGACGCACAGGTCGCCTTTGATCTCTTTCAGGGCCGGGAGTGAAAGCTGCCTGAGCGTTTCGTTGGGATGGGCCGCGCTGCCGATCCGCAGCGATTCGCAGGCGGTCAGGTTTTCCAGTCCGGCCAATGTTTCACCCGTATAGGCGGCGGTGATCGTCAGGTCGCAGCGGACCGAAACGAGGTTTTTCAACCCGTCCAGATTCGTGACGGGGTTTTCTTCGTCCTCGCCTCCGATGGTGAGGTTGCCTTCGACGGTGTTGATTCCGCTCCGGGCGAAAGCGTCCACTTCGGCCTGCGTCCGAAGTGTCAGACTGCCATCGGTCGCAATGTCGGTGCGCTCTACCGTATAGAGGTAGGTGCGGTCGTTTTGATTGTCGTAGGAGCTGACCAGAAACTGCCACTCCTGGTCCCAGTCGGCGACAGTCGCCGGGTCGGGGTAGATCGAGGCGTGCTCGCATAATTCGTAGGATACCTGCGCGTCTTCCAACGATACGTTGTAGGGGATGCTTACCGTAATCCGGCCGTCGCGGATGACGGCCGGGTAGGTGTCGGCGCCGGTAGTCAGCGAAAACGATACTATGTAGTTGTCGCTGCCCCAGGGCAGTTCGGTCTTCTCTTCGCTGCATGCCGTGCACAGTAGTGCGAGGCAGCAGATTATACCTGTTATTTTCATATTCCCGCCTATTTGCCCTGGTTGATGTTTTCGTCCGTAAATCCGAATACCTCCGTGGAGTTCTCGCCCAGCCCGGCTGGTAAAGCAACTCCAGCACCACCTGTAGGTC